>Ga0256842_1000744_pt1 | contig 28415 bp, 27 predicted proteins | sample 4559240metaG_FD_185973 | JGI IMG/M metagenome (GOLD analysis project Ga0256842, IMG submission 185973) | Hydrothermal vent microbial communities from Guaymas Basin, Mexico - 4559-240 | ecosystem: Environmental > Aquatic > Marine > Hydrothermal vents | place: Mexico: Guaymas Basin | collected... | reverse complement strand
TCAATAGGATTCATATCTATGTTCATCGCTTTGAGCATATTGGATATAGATTGCAGTGTAAATTTTGAAGTCGTTCCATCCCCGGTTTTTTTTAATCCGACAACAAGAGAGTAGCCTATTATCTGATTTTCTCGCACACCTACAATATTTGCTACATCAGAAATTTTCGTTGCATTAAGTGTAGAGAAAAAAAGTATAAAAAGTAAAATATATTTCATGGTTCATCCTTACATGTAAATAAGAATTAGCAAGTTTTATTCCATATTTTCACTTATAAAGTATGTTAAAGTAGTGTTCCCAAATTTTTTAGATTTTTTCATCCTATATATACCTAATTTTTGAGGAATTTCCAATCCACTCATATGCTCTATAATAATCATCTTTACATGTAACGCAGGCAACTCTTTTATAAGTTGCATGGTTTTATCATAAATATCTTCCATTCCTTCTCGAATACTAAAAGGAGGATCAATATAAAAATAGGCATCTTCATTGATTTTTTTTAATCTTGCGATTATTGTATGAATATTTATAAAACTGTTACCGGCAAAAACTTCACATGCAGCTGGATTAGTTTGTGCAATATTCTCTTTTAATGTTTTTATTGCATTTGAGTCTTTTTCCATAAAATATATTTTTTTTGCACCGCGACTCAATGCTTCAAGTCCTATAGAACCACTCCCGGAAAAAACTTCGACAAAATTTGCATCTACTATATCAAATTGCAGAGTATTAAAAAAAGATTCTAAAACTATAGATTTAGAACTTCTTGTTGTTTGTTTTGAAGGAAGTAAAAGTGTTTTGCCTTTATATTTTCCTGCAATTATCTTCTTTGTTAATTGTTTATTTTTCATAAAATGCTTTCACTGCTCTTAGTATATTTTTCTGATATTCTTGTGTTAATAATTCAATTCTTTTTTCCAGTATTTCAAAACTCATAGTCTCTTTGCTATTTTCATCTTCAGGATTAGTATTTGAACTTTTCGGATAAAGCTCATTATACTTTTTTTCCAATGCCAAGATCAATTGTGACTTTGAAAAAGGCTTTAATAAATCTGCACCTTCTTTACTTGAAATATAAAAGCACCTGCTTTCGTTTAAGCACACTTCATCCCGAATAATTATATCGCTCTTTTTGGATGAACTCAAATACTTTGCCAAGAAAAGTTCTAACGATTTTTGTAAAAGTGGAGATTGACATTCAACGGCTACTCTCATAAAATTATCCTCTCATATAATACTCAAGTGAGTACTTTAAATCTTCGTCTAAATCTTCTAAACCTAACATCCATGCGACATATGCTCTGTCATTTAAAACTATTTCTTCTATATATTTTCCCATATACTTTCCAAATGGTAATTTTTCTAAGAGTACCATTTGGAAACTCAACTCTTTCATTTTTTCTACAGTTGCGTAATCCAGCAAATACTCTAAGAGTAATTTTATCACTAAAACATCACTCAATGCTTTATGTGTACATAAAGCATCTTTAATTCCATACTTTTTTTTAAGCGCATTCTCTCTGGTGTAAAGTTGTAATTCATATCGTAAAAATTCCAAAGAGAACGATTCACACTCTTTTATCAAATGTTTTGTAACTTTAAGTGTATCTATACTATTGCCTTGCCAACTTAAACCTGCCTTCTCTAGTTTTTCTAAATTAAATTTTACATTATGAGATATTAAAGTATTGGTATGCTTATTGTTTTGTTGCAAAAAAGCGCACACTTCACTCTTTTTAAAAGATTTTTTATCATGAATCATTTCATTTGTTATATGATGAACAGTTGAAGCTAAGGGCGGTATTTTTTTACCTTCATTCAAAAGTTCATACATCATTTTATCTTCACTCAATACTGCTATGGAACACATCACACCATCTGCTTCAAAACCAGTTGTTTCAATATCTATAAATATTAACATTTTGTTATCTGCACTTTTTTGCACTTAATATTCAAAACAATAAAAGAGAAATATCCTGCAATTAAAATGAAAACATACAACAGATAAATACTAAACCAATCAAATATATTTTCATATGTACTAAACAACTTCATAATAATTAAAGCTAAAATCATCTGTGCAGCTACAATCCAAATAATAAGCATAAACCATTTACGCCAAACTTTAAGTAAATCACCATAGCCTATATCGGGAAGCACCTCTCTTGTTTCATCTTTTTTTTCTTCTATGGGACAAGTCAGAAGTTGAAATTTATAGCCCTTGATACATTTGTTAAATATATATTTTAGACTTCTAAATAGAATTATTAAAAGAGCAAAACTCCATGAAAGAGCAAACCAAAACTTGAATATTGCAAAAAGTGCACTACTTATTTCCTTGTCCAAAGGTTTTAGTCCTTGATTAATATATATACTCAGCGTAATAATAATTGCTATAAAAAAAGCTAATACAAATGTATAAAATGTTAATTTAACAGCCCATTGCAACCATATAAAAAAATAGAATTTACTCACTTTTTTGTCCAAAATTATCTAACATATCATGATAATGTTCCAGTGTCATAAAACTTTTTTCAAATCTGTAACGAATAACAAATTCAACCACTTTCTCTTTCAGTTCATTCTCAACATTTTCAACTCTTCCAAAATAAGCCAAAGAGATATTTTTACTTTTTTGTATGGCATTTTTATCATAACTTATCGCAAGTATTTGCAGATATCTACCTTTTTTGATTTCACCGATATTTTTATCGTTCAATGACACACCCGAAAGATTAACAGCTTTAAAATAAAACAAATCTTCAAATTTTTCAATTTTTTTATCTATGCCCAGTTCTTTAAATAAATCTTTTAATATTTTTAAACTTTGTTTTCTTGCAGTTTCATAACTAGAAATTTTATTTGTTAAATTTTTTAATCTGTCCAGTGCTGAACTCATTAGCAATCCCTATAAAAATTGAGTGCCAGATCCTTCTGGTACTTAAGTATATCAAAAAAAAAATATTTAATCCATACTTATAATAATTAGATATAATGTCAATATTAATTAATTAACACAAAGAGACTCATGGACTATTTAAAAATACAAAATGTAACTTCGCTTGAAGGTACTATAAATATCTCAGGTGCAAAAAATGCATCTTTACCTCTTATTGCAATGTGCATACTTGCAAAAAACAGTGTACATATGAAAAATCTGCCACAAGTGGTAGATATAAGAACTCTTTTAAAACTATTGTCAAATCTCGGTGCTACATGTGAGTTTTTAGAAGACAGAGTTGTCGTAAATACTGCAAACCTACACGAGACAAAAGCAACCTATGATATTGTTAAGACAATGCGTGCTTCTATCTTGGTTCTAGGTCCTATTTTAGCTCGATTTGGACATTGTGAAGTCTCTTTGCCAGGAGGCTGTGCCATAGGGCAACGTCCGATTGATTTACACCTCAAAGCTTTAGAACAAATGGGTGCAAAAATAAATATAAAAGCTGGATATATCGAAGCAACTACACCTAATGGGCTTCATGGATGTGAAATTATCTTTGATAAAGTGACTGTTACAGGTACTGCAAATATTGTTATGGCTGCAGCACTTGCAAAAGGAGTTACAATCATTACAAACGCAGCAAGAGAACCTGAAGTCGTCCAACTTTGTGAAGTTCTCAATACCAGCGGTGTTAAAATCAAGGGTATTGGTACGGCTATACTCGAAATTCACGGAACAGATGGAAAATTACTTAACATTGAAGAATTTTCTATTATACCCGATAGAATTGAAGCAGGAACTTACCTTTGTGCAGGTGCAATTACAAAATCAGAACTCACACTTACAAATGTAAAACCAAAGCATTTAGGTGCGGTTATTTCTAAACTTGAAGAGATGGGAAATACTTTTAGCATCACTCAAAATACTATAACTATTCATCCCTCACAAGAGCTAAAACCTGTCAAAATTGTAACACAAGAGTATCCTGCATTTCCTACAGATATGCAGGCGCAGTTTATGGCACTTGCAACACAAGCAAACGGTGTTTCCATAATAGAAGAAAGACTTTTTGAAAATAGATTTATGCATGTAAGTGAACTGCAACGAATGGGTGCAGATATTACATTAAACGGACATACCGCAACAGTTAATGGAAAAACAGAACTGTGCGGAACAGATGTGATGGCAACAGATCTACGCGCTTCAAGTGCTCTTGTCTTAGCTGCACTTGTAGCAACACAAGAGACAAACGTACATCGCATCTATCATTTAGACCGCGGTTATGACTCTCTTGAAAATAAACTTCAAAATGTCGGAGCAAAAATACAAAGACTCAAAGAGTAATCTGTTTTACTCTTTGAAAACTATCATTTCATATAGGCTTTTTTTCGTTACAAGTGATTTCTCTGGCGAAACAGAATGTGCATTTTTAGCAGTTTCCACATCATGACGCAACTGGGCAATCTCTTTTTCCATTGCGTCTATAGTCTCTTTTAAATTTAAAATAATATCTACACCTGCTAGGTTAACACCAAGTTCACGTGTTAATCTTAATATCAATTTAATCTTGTCAATATCTCGTTGTGAATAAAGTCTTATACGCCCATCAGAACGAGATGGATTAATCAAATTTTCTCGTTCATACTGACGTAAAGTCTGAGGATGAATATCTAATATTTTTGCAACGATACTAATTAAATAGACCGGTTCATCATAATGGTGCATATTAATACCCTCCTTTTATACTGTTTTAGGTAATTTTTCTTTCATAATTTGAACTAAATCAGGATCTAAATCTTCAACTTTCGGTAAGACAATATTTGCTTTTAAATATAAATCACCTCTTTGTTTTGTTTTACGATTCATAGCCCCCATGCCTTTGACACGGAATCTTTGTCCATTCTTTGTATTTTGCGGAATTTTCAGTTTAATTTCTTTCTCTAATGTCTGCACAGAGATCTTCTCACCAAAAAGTGCAGCATATAAAGGAACATCAATAGTTTTTACTAAATCATCCCCTTCTCTGTTATACTCCGGACTCGGTGCTACATGTATGCGTAAAAAGAGGTCACCAACTCTACCGTTTTGTGCATGACCTTTGCCTTTAACACGCATTCGCTCACCATCTTTTACACCGGCAGGAATTTTTATATCAAAACGTTCACCATTCACTGAAACAGAGTGTGAACCTCCTAAAATTGCCACAGCAAATGGAATTGTCACATTTGCTTCAATATCAAGATTTGGCTCTTGATAACGCTGTTGTCCGCCAAAACCAGAGCCACCAAAACCGGATGCTCCTGCTCCACCGAAGCCACTAAAGCCGCCTCCACCACCTGAGAACATTTGACGCAGTATTTCATCAAGATCTACATTTCCACCTTGACTTTGTGAAAAATCATGGAAATTTTGACCGCCGAACATCGCATCACCGTATTGATCATACTGTGCTTTTTTCTCTTTGTCACTGAGAACTTCATACGCTGCATTAATTTCTTTAAATTTTTCTTCTGCACTCGGATCTTTATTCACATCCGGATGATATTTACGTGCTAATTTCCTATATGCTTTTTTGATTTCTGATTCGCTTGCATTTGGAGAGACTTCCAATGTTTCGTATAATGATTTACTCATATTTCTTTCCTTCTAACTTATTTGATAATTATAGATTGTTGTTAGTGGAATTATATCATATTAGTTGAGCGTATGTCAATCAAGTGTTACGAGATTTTATTTATATTAATAATATGTTATACTAACTTATAAGAAAAAAATAATTGCTTCTTAACCTCTATATTTTTAAAAAGGAGGTGTTATATTAATGAATTACAGCAACAGAACTCAACTATTATTGTAGTTTAATTTTATTATTATTAAGAAGATATACTTCGCTCACAGCTCTCATTGTTGGAACGATGAGGAATAGTACTATTCTTTATATATAGTATTCTTAATTGCTTTCTAGTGATTATGATATATTTACAAGAACATAACAGATAAAAAAATAAACACAACACAAAATAATCATAATTCTAGACTAAATCAGACAGAAGAAGATTTAAAAAATTTTAAATAGAAAAAAAATAAAAAATCGTGATAAAAAATAAATTTATAAAAAAAGTTCCATTGAGAAGGGATACTATTAACTTATTGCCAAAGAAAGAAAAAGTACTTCTCCGGCCACCAAAGAGATAAGGACATCTAAAGAGCATGCAAAAGTATTTGACTGATTTTTTCATTCGAGAATGGTTGTTTCTGTTCTCTTTTACTGCTTTTGGGATAACTTCTTATTTACTAGGAAGTTTTCCAGAGTACACACAGAAAGAACTCATACCGATTTTTCTTCTTTTTGCATTATTTGTTGTTGTCAAAGGTATTGAAAACAGTAATTTATTATCAAAAACAGCCTCCATACTTGAAAAAGGTGCGATGCTTCCCCAAAAACTTTTATTTATCACTTTTATACTCTCTGCAATTATAACTATTGATGTCGCTCTTATAACTATGCTTCCAATCGTACTTTCTCTTCAAATAAAAAAGAAAGAAAAACTTACAATTCTTGTTGCACTTACTGCACATATCGGAGCGGCTTTGACTCCTTTTGGTACACCTCAAAATCTCTTTATCTACTCCTATTATGGAGTTGATCCTTTCACTTTTATGAAGACTATTGCTCCCTTTTCCATTGGAATGCTGATTCTTTTTTTCTTCAGCTCTTTTTTCATTAAAGTACAACCAATAGATATAAAATATAAAGAAAAAAAAGTAAATAAACCCTCTGCTTACATTTATCTCATTCTTTTTGCAATTATTGTATTGTCCATATTACATATATTTTCCATCAATATTGTATTTTTGACACTACTCTTTATACTCTTTTTTGATAAAAAAAGTTTTCAAATTGATTATTTTTTATTATTTACTTTCCTAATTTTTATAGGATTAACAACAAATATAAAAATGATGATAGGAACTATGATATATCATCCACATCATATATTTTTACTCTCATCAATAATGAGTCAGTTTATCAGTAATGTTCCGACAACACTCTTGTTAAATAAATTTACAACAGAGTGGGAAGCTCTTCTTTGGGGAAGTAATGTAGGAGGCTTTGGAAGTATTGTTGCAGCTTTGGCAAACTTAATAACGTACAAAATATATATTTCATATAATAATATAAAAAATGTAAAATCATTTCTTTGGCAATTTATCTTTTTTGGTTATTTAACTTTTTTATTTGGTTATTTACTCTATTTTATCTCTTTCTCTTACATCTTGAAAATTTTATAAGTTCTTACATGAGCATAAGAACTTATAAATTGATATATTTTAATGTAAAAAGTGACGAACTTCTGAAAAGTACAAACTCATACCAAATTCATCTGCAGCCTCGATTATTTCTGCATCACGAATAGAACCACCCGGTTCTATGACATTTTTTACACCCGCTGCTGCGGCTGCATCTATAGAGTCACGGAATGGAAAGAATGCTTCACTTGCAAGTGCTGCACCTGTTACATCAATTCCCATCTCTTTTGCTTTTTTGAGTGCACACTGTGCGGCATCAACACGACTTGTCATGCCCATGCCCACAGCGACCATTGCAGCATTTTTTACATATACAACACAATTTGATTTTGTAAGCGATGCTACTTTATATGCAATTTCTAAATCTTTCATCTCCTCTGGAGTTGCAGCCTTTTTACTCATAAGTTTTGCATTTTTCACTTCATCATCTTTTACCTTGTCGGCATCTTGAAAAATAAATCCTCCGTCAATATGTTTGAAATCTTTTTTGTCATTTGCAAGTATCAGTTTATCTGCACCCATTTCAAAAAGCTTTATGCGTTTTTTTGCGGCAAATACTTCCTGTGCCTCTTCAGTGATACGACCGGCAATAATTACTTCTATAAAAATTTCATTCATCTTCTGGGCAAGTGCTTTATCTACTGTACCGTTTACTGCAACAACACCGCCAAAAGCAGAAACAGGGTCACACTTGAGTGCTTCGGTATAAGCTTCTAAGAGTGTCTCTTTTATTGCAAATCCGCAAGGATTTCCGTGTTTTGAGATACAAACGGCATTTTCATCTCCAAATGCACGTGCGATTTTTACGGCACCGTTTAAATCATTTAGATTGTTAAAACTTGCCTCACCTTTAAGAGTTTTAAAGTTTTGTGAAAAATGTTTGTCAAATTCATACAATGCACCTTTTTGATGAGGGTTTTCACCGTAACGTGTGTTCATTACTTTATTGCCGACTACAAATTGTTTTTCGCCAAAACCTTCATTAAAGCGCTCGTTCATATAATTTGCTATCATTGAGTCATAAGCTGCAGTATGCTCATAAGCTTTTATCATAAAACCGCGACGGAATTCTTTCGTATTTTTTTCATTCTCAATAGCATCTATTACAACATCATAATCTTCTACATCTGTTACTATAATGACAGAATCGAAATTTTTTGCAGCTGAGCGAACCATTGCCGGACCACCAATGTCAATATTTTCTATAATATCATCAAAATCATCAGTTTTTTCGATAGTCTCTTTAAAAGGATAAAGATTAACACAAACCAAGTCAATTGCTTCTACACCAAGCTCTTTGGCCTGATCTAAATGTGACTGCTTGTCACGACGATGTAAAATTCCACCGTGCACATAAGGATTGAGAGTTTTTACACGCCCTTCAAAACATTCAGGAAATTTTGTCACTTCATCAATTTCAACAGCATCAACGCCATTTTCTTTTAAAAGCTTATAGGTTCCACCGGTCGAAATAATTTCATACCCGTTTTTCACTAATGATTTACAAAAATCAACTACACCGTTTTTATCGCTTACACTTACTAACGCTCTTTTTTGCACTCTTTCTCCTTTTTTTAAAGCAAAGCTTCATAAAAATTCCTCTCACTAAAGCTTTGCCTAACGACAAGATTCATTCAAGCCTTGATTTGAAATATTAGTACCATTTTAGCTAAATAGAGTTTAGAAGATGGTAAACTTAAAAAAATAAATTAAGAGAACTACAATGAAGAAAAACATAGCTATACTCTGTTCCGGTGGTGATGTCTCAGGAATGAATCCTGCATTAAAGCAATTTGTTGAATACAGTCTGCAAAATAATTTAACTCCCTATTTTGTTTATGACGGATATGAAGGGCTCATTGACAATAATATCAAAAAGGCAAGTTACTGTGATGTTGCCGGTATTATCAACCGTGGAGGTACAAAAATAGGGAGTGCAAGAAGCAAAAGATTTATGCAGGCTAAATATCGCGTAATTGCAAAAGAAAATCTGGACAAACTACAAATTACAATGCTGATTGTACTTGGCGGAGATGGTTCTTTTAAAGGACTGCATACATTTTACAAAGAACATAAAATCAGATTTTGTGGCATTCCTTCTACTATTGATAATGATATTTCAGGAACTGAATATTGTTTGGGTGTGGATACAGCACTTAATATGATAAAATTTTCTATAGACTCCATCAGAGATACAGCCTCCTCGTTTAAAAGAGCTTTTATTATTGAGACTATGGGAAACAAATGCGGGTACCTTGCTCTTGTCTCTCACCTTACATCAGGTTCTGAACTTTGCTTAATTCCTGAAATAGATTACAATTTAAATGATTATGAGCAGAAATTCAGACAAGAGATACAAAACGGACGCAGATATTTTATAGCTGTTGTTGCAGAAGGAATTGAACAAGACTCCCAAGAGATTGCTGAGTGGTTTGAAGAAAAAATCGGTATTGAATCAAGAGTTAATGTGCTGGGTCACCTTCAAAGAGGAGGTAATCCTACAGTAAAAGACAGGCTTATGGCTTATAAATTTATAACATATGCTATTGATGGTTTATTGAAAAATAAGAATGAAAGTATTATTTGTTATACGGAGAGTGGATTTGAATACAAAGGCATTAATGAAGTTGTTAACACTCCATACAAATTAAACTATGAGCTTATAAAATATATAAGCTCATAAGTATAGCAATGTGATTAAAAATCACCTTTTGCAGCGCGTGATGGAATCTCTTCCATAGCAGTTTTAACCTGAGTTGCTAATTTTAGCATTTCTGGAGGTAGTGGATACCCGCCATGAATAGCAAGAGTCAAATCCATTGTAATTAAGTATCTTTTTCCACTGCCATATTCTACCAACATTATTCTACATGGCATAAATCCACCAAAATAACGAGAATGGTTTAAGAATTTTTTAGCAATAAAAAGACTACACATTGAAACATTTTCAACATATTTTACTTCATTTGGCTTAGCATCTGGAATAGTAAACATTTTTGTATCACCAGTGACACGCATATTGTACTCTTCCGCCAATGCTTTTATAGACTCAATAACATCTTCATTTGAAACATCTTCACTTACTTCATATTCGTTCATCATAGCACGAGCAGGATCACCATATTTTGCTACAGTTGTAAACATGTTATCATAAGCTTCCATGGCTTTATCATCAAGTTTATGCTGATTTGTTACTGCTGTCCAACCCATATGCATCGTAGAACATCCCGAAGTAAATAGCATAACAGCTAATACACTTAATCCTAATATTATCTTTTTCATTCTCTTCCTTTAAATTTAATACAAAAGGATTCTACTATCAAATAGATTAAATTAAATTAAATAATTACGATTAATTGACAAAACAATTATAATTATAACTTATGCTGATATTAATTATAAATCCTGTGAAATTATCTTCTCAAAGGTATTAAAATAATTGTCCTGAAGTTTTTGCATACTCATATTTACATTGTTTATATGAACATTGTCTCCACCCACTGTACCAATTTTTTCAACAGACATTGACTCATCAAGCATCGATTCAAAAGCTTCACAATTTTCAGATTTTACTTCAATGATGGCACGGCTCATACTCTCTGCAAAAATATCTCGATCATCGGCAACACTCATATCTACATCGCAACCAAGTCCACTTGTGGCTGCCATCTTCGCTAAAGCTATTGCAACACCTCCACTGCTTGCATCTTTTGCACACTCTAACAGGTGTTTTTTATTCGCTTCTATAACTAAATCCCAAAGTGCAAGCTCTTTTTTATAATCAATTTCAGGTATAACTCCGGCAACGGTATTGTAAAGCTCTTTCATATATAAAGAACCGCCAAATTCTGAACTGCTCTCACCTATTAAATAAAGTGCATTCCCTTCTGATTGAAAACTTGACATAAGGACATTGTTTTCATCATCATTAACACCAACCGTTGCAATGGAAGGCGTTGGAAAAACAGAAACGCCATTTGTTTCATTATAAAGAGAAACATTTCCACCGATTACCGGAGTAGTAAGTGCTGCACATGCTTCTTTGATACCTAAACAACCCTCACCAAACTGCCACATAACTTCAGGATTTTCCGGATTTCCATAATTAAGACAATCTGTAATTGCCAATGGTCTTGCTCCACTCATTGCAACATTACGCCCAGATTCAACAACTGCAGCCGCCGCGCCCATTTTAGGATCAATATAACAGTAACGGACATTACAGTCAGCAGACATTGCTAATGCTTTTTTGTTCTCTTTTACACGGATTACAGATGCGTCAAGTGTTCCGCCATTTTTAATGGTATTTGTTTGTACCATTGAATCATATTGTGTATAAATCCAAGATTTGTCTACTACTTCCATAGATTTGGTTAATGTTTCAAATGCTTCTTGATTTGATACTCTATCAAAATCATCAATGCTAACTTTATGTATATCATCCAAATAAACTGGTTTTTTCATAGGACGATTAAGCTCAGGTGCTTCTTCACTTACGGGATCAACAGGAACCTCAGCGCATTTTTCTCCATGCCAGAAGAGTTCCATATTTCCTGTATCAGTCACTTCACCGACAACAGCAGCATCCAAATCCCATTTTTCAAAAATCTTGATAATCTCCTGTTCTGAACCTTTTTTAGCACAAAGAAGCATGCGTTCTTGTGATTCACTGAGCATAAAGTCATACGGCGTCATTCCCTCTTCACGTGCAGGAACTTTATCTAAATGCATAATCATTCCCGAACCTGAACGTCCTGCCATCTCAAAGGCAGATGAAGTAAGTCCGGCAGCCCCCATATCTTGAATACCGATAACATGGTCTGTTTTAAAAAGTTCTAAACATGCTTCTAAAAGTAGTTTTTCAGTAAATGGATCACCAACCTGAACAGTAGGGCGAAGAGATTTACTCTCTTCAGTAAAAGAATCTGAGCTCATAACAGCCCCGCCCAGACCATCACGACCTGTTTTCGCGCCAACATACATTACTGGATTTCCAGTTCCTTCAGCTTTGCCATAAAAGATCTCATCACTCTTAGCAATGCCCAGTGTAAATGCATTTACAAGGATATTACCGTTATAGCATTCATCGAAGCTTGTTTCACCACCAATGGTAGGTACACCCATACAGTTACCATAACCGCCTATACCCTCAGTTACACCGCGTACCAAATAACGTTGGTGCTTAGAGATATCATCTTTGTTTAAGACATTCCCAAAACGAAGTGCATTTAAATTTGCCACAGGACGGGCACCCATTGTAAATACATCACGCATAATTCCACCAACACCAGTTGCAGCCCCTTGATATGGCTCTATAAAACTTGGATGATTATGTGATTCCATCTTAAAAACTGCTGCATAGCCGTCACCAATATCAATTACTCCGGCATTTTCGCCTGGTCCCTGAATAACCCACGGTGCTTTCGTCGGAAAACCTTTCAAATGGACTTTAGAAGATTTATAAGAACAATGTTCGCTCCACATCGCTGAAAATATACCTAATTCAACTAAGTTCGGTTCACGTCCTAAAATCTCTTTTATATGCTTGTAGTCTTCTTGTGAAAGTTTATGGTTGGCTAACTGTTCATCAATGTTTTGTAATTGTTGGCTCACGGATGTTTCCTAAAAGTTGGTTTTAAAGAGGGATTATATCTAAGGAATGGTAAAAGTTGTTTTAATGGAAAGAAAAATCGCTTTTTGAGCGAATATTATGCTTTAAAGAGAAAATATTTTTATATTCTATTTTTTCAATTTCATACTCTTTTAGAACATTCGGCAATTGTATTTTGAATTCATCTCCCTTTTTTTTGCCAAGCATAGCCCTCGCCAGAGGTGAATGTATAGAAATCAATCCGTTTTCAGGTTCACTCTCTAGGACTCCGCAGATAGTATACTTTTCTTCTTCATCGGTGTCAATATTTACAAGTATCACCGTACTGCCAAAAGCAACTTGATGATGCTCATGCAAAGAGGGATCGATGATTTGAGATTTTTGTATCATTTTATTAAGATAAAAAAGTCTTTTATCAATAAAGCGTAATTTCTCTTTTGCAGCTTGATAGTCTGCATTTTCACTTCTGTCCCCAAGAGCTGCCGCAACAAGTTTTTCATGAGCGACTTTGGGTTTTTCTACTTCTAACAAATATTTAAATTCTTCTATTAGCTTATCATACCCTTCAATGCTCATTGGCTCTTTCATTTATATTTCCTAATGCTCATATCCTAAAATATAATATGTTTCTTTTTTTGGTAACTTTTGTATTCTGACTTTAAATTTATCGCTAAAATGTTGTATTTTTTCATGTGCCTCTTGTGCCAATTCAGGCGTTGGTGACTCTACTTTTATTTTAAAATAATCTTTTGTATTTGACAAAGCAACATATGCATTGTTTACCTTAATATGATCATTTAAATCTAAAATATGCTTCTCTATCTTTTCATACCCATGAGTATTCTTTTGAATTCTTTTAAGTTGTTCTACCAAAGCATTATTTGGCACATATCTCAGTTGTGTCAGCATTGCATCATTTTGCATATTTATTTCCTTATAAATTTTTAATGAAAAATAATAACAGTTTTTTGTAAATATTCAGTATGTATTTAGCTATTGATACTATAATTGCATTAATAAAGACTATATTTCAAAAGAGAGAAATTCAATGACCGAAGATATATTAAAAAAAATCAAACAACTCCCACCACTTCCGGAATCTGCTCTTCAGATAGAAGAAGTTTATAAAAATCCGGACAGCACTTTTAACGATATGGCAAAAATTTTAGAAAAAGACCCTCTTCTGACTGCCGATATTTTAAAAGCGGCAAATTCGCCTCTTTACGGTTTTTCAAGAGAAATAAATGCCATTAGCCAAGCAGTTGGTCTTTTTGGTATGGGAACAGTTCGTGGATTTGCATTAGCTTCTATTGTCAAAAAAAGTTTTAATCTTGATTTATCACCTTACGGAATAACAAATCAAATGTTCTCAGACCTTTCAAAAAAACAACATGCACTGACAACTGCCTGGTGTATAAAAAAAGAAAATAGACTTATGGGTATTTTATCTCCCGCTGCTTTTTTAGTAGAAATTGGAAAAGTTCTTATTGCGCAACAAATTATGGCTGATAAAAAAGAGGCAGAATTTAAAACTGCCATGCAAGAACTTCAGGATGTTGAAGCGGCAGAGAGAGAAATAGTAAACGTTGATACACCGGAAGTCAGTGCTACAATATTTGCACAATGGAAATTTGAGGAAGGACTTGTTGATGTAATAAGAAACTGCCGAAACCCTGAAGAAGCAAAAGAAGAAGATAAAAAAGCCGCACAAATATTACATGTAGTACGTGTTAGTGTTCCAATAAACGGAATAGTCACAGATGAAAGCATTCAGGCTGCCAAAGAGTTAATACAAAAGTATGAACTTGATATGGACAGTTTTGATAAAGCCGTAGAACATATAAAATAAAGAATGTAATCCATTGAAATCATTACTAATACGACTTACCCATGGTCTGAGTGAACAAGACATCACGACTGAAGAACTTCCTCTGGTACGTGAATGGCTTGCAAAAAAATACCTCACAAACAAACATCATATATATAAATTTAATTCCAAGTACCGTGCCGGAGTATTAGGACTAGTACAAAAAGGAACTGCCTATTTACATGTAATAGGTGAGAACATTAAAGACCTTTTTATAAATGAAAACAATTTAGGTCTGGCAACGGAAGGCGATCTTGTTATCGCGCAAAGACTTCTTGGGCACAGAGGTCCGCCGAGTGCCAAAGTTGTAGAGATCGTCGGACGAGAACAGACATACAGTGTTGCTTACATTATAATGAAAGAGGGGCACAAAGCATTAGTGGAACTTAAAACAGAGTACCCTATTGGTGCTGAAATGACTCCTGAGGAACTTAATGCTTATGAAATTGGAGACTTATTTAAAATAGATAATCATGAAAACAAAATCATGGAAAAAATCGGTAATATAAAGGACCCAAAAGCTGATGAAAAAATTGTTCTTGCCCAATTTAACAAGCATGATGAATTCGATGAAGAAGTTTTAAAAATCGCACGTTCTTTTAAACAAGTAGATGCTTCAAAATATCCAAACAGAAAAGACTTGAGAGATTTGACTTTTTGTACGATTGACCCTGTAACCGCAAAAGATTTTGATGATGCTATATATTGGGACGATAAAAATTCGACGCTTTACGTCGCCATTGCAGACGTAAGTGAATATGTCACACCTTTTGGTCCCATAGATACAGAGGCTATTTACAGAAGTTTTTCTATCTATCTGCCGCATCGATCTATTCCGATGCTGCCGCGTGAGCTGAGTGAAACTTTATGTTCTCTGCAGCCCCATGTGGACAGACTCGCTTATGTCTTTGAAATCAAATTGGATGTAAAAACGCTAGAAGTGGTAAAATCAGAAGTTTATGAGGCACTTATGCATTCAGACAGGAGATTCAACTATGAAGAAATTGATCTCTTTTTTGAAGGAAAACTTCAGGCAAAGACAGAAGAAGAAAAAAAGATATTTTCCTGGATAAGAAAACTCAGAACACTCACAGACAGATTAAGAGAAAAACGGCTTAAAGACGGTTTTGACTTTCACTCTACTGAAATAGAAATGACATTAGATGAGAATACAAACCTTGTTTCAACTACAGTTGCAGAGGAAACTCCATCACATGGACTGATAGAAGACTGTATGCTTTTAGCCAACAAAGAGGCGGCAAAGCGCTATAAAAGAGGACTTTTTAGGATTCATGAACCACCAAGCCAAGCAAAACTCCAAAAACTCTACCAAGAATTAGCCGGTATAGGCATACATATAGAAATTAAAAACACTATAAAAGAGACGATTGACTTAATACAAAAGCAGGCGAAAGAGATGGGCATAGAACCTGAAGTAGATACGCTCATTATTCAGTCACAGATGCAGGCACGCTACTCCCCTATAAATGTCGGTCATTTCGGTCTAGGATTTAAAGAATATACGCATTTCACCTCCCCTATTAGAAGATACAGTGATTTAATCGTTCACAGACTTCTTAAAGCGATCAACAGAGGTGATACGCAGGAGCAGTCGTATGTTTTAAGAAATATTGAGTCGCTCAGTATGGCTATCAGTGAAAAAGAGCGTGAAGCTATGATTATAGAGTCTGAATATAAAGCACGAAAATATGCGCGATGGGCACAAATGAACCTGCATAAAGAATTTAGGGCCAAAATTACAGCGACAGACCCTGAACTGCGTGCAGAACTCCATGATGAAATTATTGGTGCAAGGCTTCATTTCACGGCAGGAGCAGATGTTTCACTCTTTGAAGATGTCATTATAAGAATTGACAAAGTTAATATAGCAAGAGCTAGAATATATGCCTCTGTAGTTGGAAAAATAGACAAATAATGTATAAAAACGAATTTGATAAGCATATACAGAATAAAAGTATTTCAAACAGTTTTATTTTCTTCGGTGAAAGCACTTTTTTAATAGACATGTACACAAAAATGCTTACCAATATAGAAGATGCCAATATACTCAATTATTACCACGACGAGTATGATTTTAACTCTGCAAAGGCTCATCTTTCCCAAGGTTCACTTTTTGGGGATAGGAATATTCTCATCATTAAAAGTGAAAAAAAAGTTCCCAAAAAAGAGCTTGACACGCTTTTAACGTTATGCGATAAAAATCCAGACAATATTTTTGTATATGCCTACTACGGTTCAGATCATAAAACATACAATAATAAAAAAGCTTTTGCCAAGACAAATGCCATGAGTGTGAGATTTTTTCATCCCAAAGAGTATGAAGCACAAAATATTGTTTTTCAACTTGCGCAGGAAAAAAATGTCAATATTGATAAATTTACAATTTCTCATCTGCTTAAAATTCATAACGGAGATGTTGCGCTTGCATCAAATGAAATAGACAAATTCCGAGTCTTTGACAGAGCAATTACAATAAAAGATGTCGACACCTTGGTGTATGGACTCGCAAGCATAAACCTTGATGATTTTATAAAAAAACTGCTTAAGAAAAAAGATTTTCGTCCTGATTTACTAAATATACTGGAACATGGCGAAGATGAAATAAGAATCATCAGTGCGATCACAACCTATTTGACACAACTCTATATGTTTAACATTTACATTCGCATAAACGGTGCACCTAATGCTTTAGAAATTTTAGGCTATAAAGCTCCATCATTTATTGTGGAACAAAAAGCATCTGCGGCGATTAAAATCAAACCACAAACATATTTAAAACTTCACGAGTTACTCTTAAATAGCGAACTTCAGATGAAAAGTTCAAATGTAGATAAAAGTGCAATTCTCCTCTCAAGCTTAATCCGATTGCAAAAACTACTTTAGAAAACTATTTTTAAATATTTATAGTGTATAATTTCATTATGAATAATTATACAGACATATTACGACAGCACCATTTAAAAGCAACGCCTCAAAGATTAGAAATTGCAAATGCACTTGGTTGTAATGGGCACATGACAATAGAAAAGCTGTATGAAGTCATGTTAAAAAAATTTAATTCAATTTCACTTGCTACTATTTATAAAAACATTAATCTGATGATAGAGAATGCTTTTATACAAGAAGTGAAAATTCCAAATGAAAAATCAGTATATGAGCTTACAAAAGAGACACATTCACATGTAGTCTGCAGACAATGTGGTGAAATTCAAGACATTATACTGGACTTGTCACAAACCGTCCAACTTGCTTCACAAACTTCTCATTTCAAAATTGACAAAGCAAATTTAGTTTTATCCGGACTTTGCCAAAAGTGTCAACAACTTTAACATATACTCAGAACAATTTCTGTATAATACAGCATTAATTTTTCCAAGAAGGAATACCAATGCGTGGTTATAAGATTTTTGCCGGTTCTGCGAGTGTTGATTTTGCAAAAGAAATTTGTAGTATTTTAGATGTTCCATTAGCAAAAGCTGATGTTAAAAAGTTTAGTGATGGTGAAATTTCAGTTAAAATTGCTGAATCTGTTCGTGGTCGTGATGTATTTATCGTTCAATCAACAGGAGCACCTTCAAATGATAATTTGATGGAACTGCTTATTATGACAGATGCATTAAAACGCTCATCAGCTTCAAGTATCACTGCTGTTGTGCCATACTATGGTTATGCTAGACAAGATAGAAAAGCTGCTCCTCGTGTACCAATCACTGCAAAACTTGTAGCAAATTTATATGAGACTGCGGGAATTGACAGAGTTGTCACAATAGACCTTCATGCTGGACAAATTCAAGGTTTTTTTGATATTCCGGTTGACAATCTTTATGGCTCTATCACATTTGAGCAGTATATCAAAAGTAAAAATCTTAAAAATCCTGTTATTGCTTCTCCTGATATCGGCGGAGTTGCTCGTGCCCGTTACTTTGCAAAACGTATGGGGCTTGAAATGGTTATAGTTGACAAACGCCGTGAAAAAGCAAATGAGAGCGAAGTAATGAATATCATCGGTGATGTTGCAGACAAAGATGTCATTATGATAGATGACATGGTCGATACTGCAGGAACAATGGTAAAAGCTGCGACTGCACTTAAAAACAAAGGGGCAACTTCGGTTATGGCATGTGCAACACACGGCGTACTCAGTGGTAAAGCATATCAAAATCTTGAAAATGGTGAACTTGATGAACTTATTATCACAAATACACTTGAATCACAACCACACTCAAAAATTAAAATATTAACCGTTGCTCCACTTTTTGCTGAAGTAATTCGCAGAGTGTATCACAACGAGAGCGTAAACAGTCTTTTTACATAGGAATATCATTGAAAAATATTAGAAACTTCTCTATCATTGCCCATATAGACCATGGGAAAAGTACCTTGGCCGACAGAATTATACAAGAGTGCGGTTCTGTGACTGAACGTGAAATGGGTGCACAGATGATGGATACCATGGATATAGAACAGGAACGTGGTATAACCATCAAGGCGCAATCTGTTCGTCTTGACTATGTTAGAAATGGTGAGCACTATATACTTAATCTTATAGACACACCCGGTCATGTTGATTTTTCCTATGAAGTAAGTAAATCTTTGGCGTCTTCTGATGGAGCACTTCTTATTGTTGATGCTGCACAGGGTGTTGAAGCGCAAACTATTGCAAATGTGTATCTTGCCCTTGATAATGATTTGGAACTTATTCCGGTTATAAACAAGGTAGATTTACCTGCTGCAGAACCGGAGCGTGTGGCTGAAGAGATAGAAGAGGCTATTGGAATTGATGCAACCGATGCTTGTCTTGTTTCAGCAAAAACAGGTGTTGGAATAAGAGCGCTTATAGATGCTATAGTAGATAGAATTCCAGCACCCACTGGAAATCCTAAAGCTACCACTAAAGCGATTATTTATGACTCATGGTTTGATTCCTATCTTGGTGCCTTAGCCCTTGTTCGTGTTTTTGATGGACAGATTACTAAGGGTCAAAATATCAAACTTATGAGTAATGGCGAAGAGCATCATGTTTTAGATTTAATGTATCCACATCCTATGAAAAAAATAAAAACTAAAGCTATTGAGTGTGGTGAGATTGGGATTGTTGTTCTCGGTCTTAAAGAGGTAGCAGTTATAAATGTCGGAGATACTATTACCGATGCAAAAAATCCTGCTACTGAACCAGTTGGAACTTATGAGCCTGCTAAACCATTTGTATTTGCCGGAATCTTCCCAATCGACACAGACAAGTTTGAAGACCTTCGTGATGCACTAGATAAACTCAAACTCAATGATTCTTCTCTTTCTTATGAACCTGAAACGTCAGTAGCACTTGGTTTTGGCTTTCGTGTAGGTTTTCTTGGAATGCTTCACATGGAAGTTGTCAAAGAAAGACTTGAAAGAGAGTTTAATCTTGATTTGATTGCTTCGGCCCCTTCTGTTATCTATAATGTATACTTAAATAATGGTGACTTTGTGAATGTTCAAAATCCTTCGGAACTTCCAGAAGTAAACAAAATAGATAGAATAGAAGAACCGTATGTTAGAGCTACCGTTATTACACCTAGTGAATATGTAGGAAACATCATAACACTTCTTGTAAACAAACGCGGAACACAAACAAAGATGACTTACTTAAATGAAGAAAGAGTTATGCTTGAATATGAAGTACCCATGAATGAGATAGTTATGGATTTTTATGATACTCTAAAATCAATCTCAAAAGGTTATGCATCATTTGATTACGAACCTATTGGCTTTAAGGTTGGTGATCTTGTTAAACTTGATATCAAAGTTGCAGGAGAAGCTGTCGATGCGCTAAGCGTCGTAGTACCTAGAACTCAGGCTCTTTCTCGTGGTCGTATTTTAGTTAAAAACATGAAAGAACAAATTCCTAGACAACTTTTTGAAGTAGCTGTTCAAGCATCTTTAGGAAGCCAAATTATCGCTCGCGAAACTGTAAAGTCTATGGGTAAAAATGTAACTGCAAAATGTTACGGTGGAGATATTACCCGTAAGCGTAAACTACTTGAAAAACAAAAAGCCGGTAAAAAACGTATGAAATCTATCGGTAAGGTACAACTTCCTCAAGAGGCATTTATGTCTGTACTAAAAATGGATTAAAGTATATTTTATGAAATGTATATTGTGTGAAAGTTATGCTTTTACACATATATGTTCCACATGCCAGACAACCTTTCTTTCCCCCTCTTTACACAAAAGAAAACTCTTTAACGGTGTTGATATCATTTCATTTTATAATTATGAAGAAATAAAAGAACTGCTTTTTACCAAACATACTGATATAGGTTTTTACATTTATAATATTTTAGCTCAACTCAGCTTTAAAAAATTTGCTGAAGAATTTCATACAAAAGAAAAATATATATCTTTAGCAGTGGATGATACAATAAAAAGCGGCTATTCACATACAGCAATATTAAATCATGCACTTAAAACATATAATATCAATCCACTCAATAATAAGCTTCGAGCAAAAAACAGTGTCTCGTACTCAGGAAAAAGCAAAATATTCAGACAAAATAATCCGAGAAATTTTCAGTTAAAAAAGTTCAAAGGTAATAATATCATTTTGGTAGATGATATTATTACAACAGGCCAAACACTTATTCAAGCCTGCGCAAAAGTTGCAGAACAAGGAAAAACCGTCAGGTTTTGCCTTACTTTAACGGATGTCAGTTTAAAATAGTCCTTTCAAAAGATTTCCGACATCTTTGCCTATTCTTTTTTGTATCTCTTTTTTAATGGCTTTCGTTGCCTCTTTTTTAATAATTTTTTTCGCATCTACCCCGATTTTCGGTTTCTTGATATTTCCTTTTAAAGTAATACTCAGAGGATTACCGTTAGCATTAATATCAATTTTTGAATCAATTGTATTTGCTTTGGAGTCTATTTTTGTATTTTTTGTCACAATTGATGATGTATTAGATTTCAAATCTAATGAAGCGATGATTTTTTCTTTGTTGATTTTTGCATTAACATCACCTTTAAAACGTTGTTTATATAGATCTATATGAGCGTACTGTTTTGTTAAATCAAGTACCTGATTAGGCATAAAAACACCATTTGAAAGTACACCTTTAAAATCACCTTTTTCATCTGCTAAATTATACACCAGTTTGCCATCTATAGAAGATTTAAAGACTTTTGGATACAACAACATATCTAAAACATCCAATGTTTGTAAAGATTTTAAATTTGCAACCAAATCATCATTATGCAGTTTTGCGTCAACTTTTCCACCGGCTATATTTGAAAGAAGCGTAACATCAAGATCTTTTGCTTTTTTTAGTTCTCCATTTGCAATTAAAGAACCTTTTAAATGTTTCTGTGTAACAAAATAGAGTTTATCAAGATTGTGAACTTTTACTTTATAATCACTTCTTAAAGAAGCATTTTTTGTATCAAAATGTACTTTTTTAATATCTAAATTTGCAAGATTTGATATGAAATTAAGTTTTGTATCTATATTGTTTTTATTCAATGTTGTATAGGCAACAGCGTTAAAAGTTGTTCTTGGCATCATGCTTTTAAATTTATATGCTTTTGTAACATATTTTGAATCAACAATTCCCTTTGTAATATTGGACTTAATAATTCCACTTAAATTTTTTGGATCAGCATTTGTAATGTTAATATTTGTATTCAACAAAGCATCTGCGTAATGCGGTTGTTTTACCATATAAAGCAGTTTTTGAAGTTTTAGTCCTTTTATATCAGCTTTCACACTCTTAGTCGCAAAATCATGCAAAACGGCAGAAAAAGTTGTCTTTGAAGATGCTAAATCACTTTTTCCCTTCACGACCATGTTCGCTTTATCGCCGGTTATAGTCCCGTGTAAATTTAATTTTCCTCTGATATCAGCTGAAGTTATCGGCTTAAGTACTGCTAACTCCTTTACATGTAACGCATACTTTGCATCAACCTTTAATGGTTGGGGAATAATTTTACCTCCGGAAGTTATTTTTGCAAGATTTGAATCAAGGATATAAGCATAATTTACATCATCTCCTTTGAGTTTGGCATTCAAGTTCATAGCAAATGCAGTTGCGGGAATAGTGATATTGAAATCTTTTTGCATAACTCTTGAATTTAATTTCCCATTTTTTGTAATTAGGAGAATATCACCATCAAGTTTATGCGGTGTTATATTTTTAAAATTAACATCTAAATTTACATCTGCACTTGCATATGATTTTTGATTAAGCATATGTAGCAAAGACTTTAAATCAGCTGTATCAACTTTTGCTATGATTGAACTTGGATTTAAGTCCGTCATCACAACTTTATAGTCTGTTGTACTTTTGGCGACATTACTTTGTCCTAAAACTGTAAAAAGTTTTGTATTTCCCTGCACTGTTCCATTTGTGAAAAATGAATCTTGTAACTGCATCGATGTAAGAGGCTGTAGCGTTTTTAATTCTTTTAAAGCAACATTATATTTAACATTGAAAGATTGTGAAAAAAGAGAATATGTTCCTTCTATTTCTACAGTATTGTTTCTGTTAAGTTCTAAAACTATTTTAAAATCGTTTATTGACAAAGAAAAAACTTCCAATTTTGAATCCAGTTTCGTTTGTTCCTTAATCTTACTCTCTACAACAGGCTTGAGTATAGAATTTCCAAAACCCGTAAATGCTACAACATATACTATTGTAAGTATTGCAACAAGTGCACCGATTAACCAAGTTAAATATTTCATAATATTTCTCCATAAATTTTATAGTATAATAATACTCAAGATAAGCTTTGTAATTGTTTTAAACAAAAAATTAAGTAGGCTTGATACATATAGACTAAAGTTTATTTATATGTGGAACAGAACCACTACTTGACATTGTTACACTCAATATGTATAATACGTTATCTTTTCAAAAAAAAGGAGAAATGAATAATTATGGCTGATAAAGAAAATGTAAATAATAATGAAACAACAGATGCTAATGAAATCGCTGCTGAAAATGAGGCAGTAGAGAATGAATTAGATTTGCTGCAAAAAGAACTTGCAGAATTAAAAGATAAATATGCACGAGTTCACGCAGATTTTGATAATATTAAAAAAAGATTGGAACGTGAAAAATATACAGCAGTTGAATATGCAAATGAAAAATTTGCAAAAGATATGATACCTGTTGTAGATTCTCTTGAGATGGCTTTAAAATCTGCCGATGCAGATGCAAAACCGGAAGAACTTATAGAAAAGCTTAAAGAAGGAATAGAACTTACCCTCAAACAATTCACGACAGCACTTGAGAAACATGGTGTAACAATGGTATCACACGAAGAGCCGTTTGATCCAAACATTCACAATGCAGTACAAAGTGTCGACAGTGAAGATGTTGAAAGTGGAGAGATTGTCCAAACTTTCCAAAGAGGTTACAAATATAAAAATAGACCTTTGCGAGAAGCTATGGTCGTCGTTGCGAACTAAAATTCGTTAATGCAACCTAGGTTGCAAAACAAATTTTTAAAACTTTGTACAATTACACTGTTTAAAAAATAAATGAATATCTACCTCATCAAGAGGTAAGCTTTAGTCGCCTCAGCGGCGCAAGCGAGTAAAAGGGACTTGTTCCTTTTACAGACTAATAAAGTGAAGGGATTCCTTCATTTTATTTTATAAAATAAAATCAAATTAAGGAAGATAAAATGAGCAAAGTAATAGGTATAGATTTAGGAACAACAAATTCATGTGTAGCTGTATATGAAGGTGGTGAGGCAAAAATTATCCCAAATGCGGAAGGGAAAAATACAACACCATCGGTTGTTGCATTTACTGATAAAGGGGAAGTTTTAGTTGGTGATCCGGCAAAACGTCAGGCTATCACAAATCCTGATAAAACGATTTCATCTGTAAAAAGAATCATGGGTCTTATGATGAATGAAGAAAATGCTAAAATCGCACAAAGCAAAGTAACATATAAAATCGTAGATAAAGATGGAATGGCAGCTGTTGATGTGGCAGGAAAAATATATACACCACAAGAGATTTCAGCAAAAATTCTTTCAAAACTAAAAGAAGATGCAGAGGCATTTCTTGGAAGCAAGGTAACTGATGCAGTTATTACTGTTCCGGCATATTTCAATGATGCTCAAAGAAAAGCGACAAAAGATGCCGGTACAATTGCGGGATTAAATGTTCTTCGTATTATCAATGAGCCGACTGCATCAGCACTTGCATATGGTTTAGAGAAAAAATCTGATGAAAATGTATTGGTATATGACTTTGGTGGTGGTACATTTGATGTCACAACACTAGAAATCAGTGACGGTACGTTTGAAGTTCTTTCAACTGATGGTAATGCATTCCTTGGTGGTGATGACTTTGACAACAAAATCGTTGACTGGTTAGCTTCAGAATTTAAAGCAAGTCACGGAATTGACCTTAAAAATGACAAAATGGCATTGCAACGTCTAAAAGATGCTGCTGAAAATGCTAAAAAAGAGTTAAGTAGTGCGACTGAGACTGAAATCAACTTACCATTTATCACAATGACGGAAGCTGGTCCACAACACTTAGTTGTTAAACTGACTCGTGCAAAATTTGAAGGTATGATTGATCCACTTGTTGATGAGACAATGGAGCATGTTAATACTGCAATGAAAGATGCTGATTTAAGTAAAGGTGATATCAAAGAAATCATCATGGTCGGTGGTTCAACTCGTGTGCCATTGGTACAAAAAAGAGTTTCTGATTACTTTGACGGTAAAGAGTTAAATAAATCAGTAAACCCTGATGAAGTTGTTGCAGCGGGTGCGGCAATCCAAGGTGGTGTATTACGCGGTGACGTAAAAGATGTTCTTTTACTTGATGTTACACCATTATCACTTGGAATTGAAACACTTGGCGGTGTTGCAACAAAAGTTATTGAAAAAGGAACAACGATTCCAGTGAAAAAATCTCAAATCTTCTCAACTGCAGAAGACAACCAACCTGCCGTTAGTATTAACGTCGTACAAGGGGAGAGAGAATTCGCAAAAGATAACAAATCTTTAGGTCTGTTTGAACTAACTGATATTCCGGCCGCTCCTCGTGGTGTGCCTCAAATTGAAGTAACATTCGATATTGATGCTAATGGTATTTTAACAGTTTCTGCAGTAGATAAAGGAACGGGTAAAGAACAAAAAATTACAATCTCAGGCGCTTCAGGATTAAGCGAAGAAGAGATTAATAAAATGGTTCAAGACGCCGAAGCACATAAAGCTGAGGATGAAGCGAGAAAAGCTGTTGTTGAACTTAAAAATCAGGCAGATGCATTGATTGCACAAACTGAAAAATCAATGACAGAAATGGGTGACAACCTTGCTGCTGATGAAAAAGCAAAAATTGAAGCAGCGATAACTGACCTTCAAGAAGTTCTTAAAGATGAAAACGCTACAAAAGAACAAATTGAAGAAAAAGTAAAAGCTCTTACAGAAGCAAGCCACAAAATGGCAGAGCAAATGTATAAAAAAGAGCAAGGCGGTGAAGCTGGAGCAGCTGATTCATCAAAGAAAAAAGATGATGATGATGTCATAGATGCTGAGATAGAGTAATTTACTCTATCTCCACCCCACTTTCTTATTTAAAATCTTTTTTGGCAATCTGCCAAGCAGAATAAAAATCAACTATTTTTCCACCATTTTGAGCCTGAAAAGCTTTTGCATCTGCTAATGATTTAAACGCATATTTACTCACTCTACTCATAGTTGCAGGTTTTTTACTCCCAACGACATAATAAGCTTCAGTTACCGGTATAAACTTTAAAGAGCTCACATCAACAACCTGAGGATTTTCAAGTTGTGCTCCATCTTTAATATCTTTAGAGAGACAATGAATTGAGCAGTATTGATGCTCCACGCCATTCTCTTTTGCAGCATGACTTGTTTTATAAAATTTCACCAAATTCATACCACATATATGACAATATTCTCTGTTTTTACCTTTTTGTAACAAAATTGCATCTTCTTTTGAAACACTTTGAAACCTTTTATGTGTCGTTTTCTTTACTTTAGATGGAGCCACTTTCTTTGGTGCGATACTGCTACACCCCGTTATTATCACTAGTGAGAGTGAAATTAGTATTAATTTAAGCATTAATTTTCCTTTATTTTTTAACATTTTATCAGTTTATTATTACATAAGTGTTAAGCTGATGTCATGAAAAGTAAAATAAAACATTATATAAAAGAAATTATCTTCTTTTTTGTGCTTATGACAATTTTGGCTAATGCAATAAGCATATATAAAAGTCGAGATTTATCACAAGCACCGCTGACAGTACAAAGCTTTACGCTTATAGATGATAAAAAGTATAAAGTACCGAATGACAAACCTGTTTTAATACATTTTTGGGCGACTTGGTGTCCTACATGTAAACTCGAAGCCTCAAACATAAACTTTCTTTCCAAACATTTTGAAGTAGTTACTATAGCTGTAAAATCAGGCAGTGATGATGCACTAAAAAAGTATCTTTATGAACATAATTATACATTTAAAGTGGTCAATGACAAAAATTCTATACTTTCGTCACAGTTTCATATTGCAGGATTTCCGACGACGTTCATTTATGACAAAAATAAAAAGCTGTTATTTAGCGATGTCGGCTATACAACTACTTTAAGTCTGTATATAAAGATGTGGTGGGCAAGCTTTGCAAGCGAAGAATAACTACTGCTCCCTTCGGCAGAAGATCCATGACAGTTTGAACAAGTAGCAAAAAAAAAGTATTTCACACGGGTATAACTCTCTTTATTTTCATATATTTGTGTTATTAGAATAATAAATAATAAAACAAATCTCACCCTCATCTTCTCTTTGGTATAATTGTATCAAAAAGTAGTCACAAATTGAATAATTTTGAGTTTGAATATCCTTGGGTTTTAATACTTTTCCTTTTAGTAATTTGTATATATAAATGTCCTGTTACGCTTAAGCAGATAGTATTTCCACATACAGACCTTTTTTCAAAAAAAACTTCTTTGATTCATAAAGAGAAGTTTCTCTACTCTCTTATACTTATATCTATGATATTTTCACTTGCTTCTCCTATCATTTATGATCAAAAAACCTCTTCTAAACGTAAAGGACGGGACCTTGTTTTTGCACTTGATACCAGCGGTTCTATGGCTGAGAGCGGGTATGAAACAGAAAATTCACAAAAAAGAAAGTTTGATGCGCTTAAAGAGCTTCTCACTGCATTTATAACAAAACGCTTTAACGATAATGTAGGCGTATCTATCTTCGGAACCTACGCCTACCCTGCTATTCCTTTGAGTTATGATATACACAGTGTTGCATTTTTACTGGATTTTTTTGATGTCGGTATTGCCGGAGACAGTACGGCAATCGGCGAAGGACTTGCAACGGCACTCAGAATACTTAAAAAAGGCGAAGCAAAGGAAAAAGTAATTATCCTCATCACGGACGGTTATCAAAACAGCGGCTCTATTTCAGTGAAAGAGGCGGTACAAAGAGCAAAAAAACAGCATATAAAAATTTATACCATAGGTATAGGAAATAGTTCTTCTTTTGATGCACATCTTCTCAAGCTCATAGCCAAAAATACCAATGCGAAAATGTTTGAAGCAAAAAGCGCTAGGATGCTTCAGGATATTTATAAAGAGATAGACAAGCTTGAACCAAGTAAAATTCGCTCAAAACA
>Ga0256842_1000742_pt1 | contig 28459 bp, 27 predicted proteins | sample 4559240metaG_FD_185973 | JGI IMG/M metagenome (GOLD analysis project Ga0256842, IMG submission 185973) | Hydrothermal vent microbial communities from Guaymas Basin, Mexico - 4559-240 | ecosystem: Environmental > Aquatic > Marine > Hydrothermal vents | place: Mexico: Guaymas Basin | collected... | reverse complement strand
CATTGGTTTAGTTTTAATTCTTGCTCTTTTATTTGGATCAATGGCAATGGGTGTTGGTATAGGTGCATATCTTGATGTACCATCATTTCTAATTGTTGTAGGTGGTTCTATTGGTGCATTGATGGTTTCATTTAAACCTGTTCAGATGAAACAGTTTACAAAAATATTTATGATAGCTATCAAACCACCAGAAACAGATAAACCGGAACTTATTAAAAAGCTTGTTGAGTTTGCTACTAAAGCTAGAAAAGATGGTATTTTAGCCTTAGAGGGTGATGTAAACAATGAAGAAGATGAGTTTTTGAAAAAAGGTTTATCGATGGCGATAGATGGTAATGAACCAGATACTATTCGTGATTTGTTAGAGATAGATATGGAACAAACAAGCACTAGACATAAGATTCATGCCTCTATATTTAACCAATGGTCAGGTCTTGCTGGTGCTATGGGTATGATTGGTACACTTATTGGGCTTGTTGCTATGCTTTTAAATATGGCTGATCCTGCAGCTATTGGTCCATCTATGGCAGTTGCACTACTTACAACCATGTATGGTGCGATGATTGGTAATATTTTTGGTGCTCCTATCTCAAATATATTACTTATTAGAAATGATGATGAAACTTTGGTAAAAGAGATGATTTTAACAGGGATTATGTCTATTCAAAGTGGTGATGCTCCTAGGGTTTTAGAAGCTAAACTTCTTGTGTTTTTAGCACCACCTGAGAGGGTTAGTCAGTTTGATTAGGAACTATAATGGGTAAACAAAAATGTCCTGAATGTGAAGAGTGTCTTCCGGCATGGCTTGCAGCCTTTGGAGATTTGATGTCTCTTCTTTTATGCTTTTTCGTTTTACTTCTTTCTATGGCAACCATGGATGCTAAAAAGATTTCTGAGGCTATAGGTTCACTCTCAGGAGCGATGAGTGTTTTAGATGGTAGCACCCAAACTGAGGTTTCAATGGAGAGACGATTAAAAGCTACACCTATAGACTCTCAAACAGAAACAAGTGAAATGGTAAACAGAATCACTCAAGCATCTATAGATGCAAATGAGATGATGGAAAAAGGTCATGGACCAACTATATCTGTAGAAGAGGCAGTTGAAGGATTTGTTATAGAACTTCCCTCAGCATTACTTTTTAAACCAGGTAGTGCAACTATAACAAATGAAGATTCACTTTTGTTTTTAAAAAGGATTGCACTTATTGTTGATGAATTACCAAACAATCTTCAGGTAAATGTGCAAGGTCATACAGATAACCTAGGTCCAAGTAAAGATTCACCATTTAAAGATAACTGGGAACTTTCGTCTGCTAGAGCTATAGCTGTTTTACATGAGTTACTGATAGATGGTGTTGACCCTAAAAGGATTAGTGCTACAGGTTGTGGAGAGTTTAGTCCAAAGGCTACAAATGCTACAAAAAGTGGTAGGGCAAAAAATCGTAGAGTTGAACTTCACTTTACAGGTAAAAAGTCTGAAGAAGAATCAAAAGTAAAACGATCAATATTAGATAAGTTGTCTGAAAAATAGATGTTGAGATTAATTTTTATATGTGTTAGTATATCTGTTATACTTAGTGCGCAAACAGTACAAATACCTACTATGAATTTTGAACTTGCAGCTCCAAATACACCGGGGCAGTTAGTTAGTTCATTAAATGTTTTAGTTGTTTTAACTCTTTTATTTTTAGCACCTAGTATGGTACTTGTTATGACAACATTTACCCGTTTTATCATAGTATTTGGTTTTTTAAGACAAGCTTTAGGTACACAACAAGTACCACCAACACAGCTTTTGGTGATGTTAGCTATGGTACTTACTTTTTTTGTGATGGAACCAGTTGGTACAAAGGCTTATGAAGCAGGTATAAAGCCTTATATAGCTGAAGAGATAGGTTATGAAGAAGCTTTTGATAAAACAGCTTTACCATTTAAAAACTTTATGATTAGAAACACAAGGGAAAAAGATTTAGCACTTTTTTTTAGAATAAGAAAGATGCAAAATCCTCAAAGTGTAGCAGATGTACCACTTTCAATTATTATCCCAGCATTTGTAATAAGTGAATTAAAAACAGCATTTGAGATAGGGTTTTTACTTTTTTTACCATTTTTAGTAATCGATATGGTTGTAGCATCTATCCTTATGTCTATGGGTATGATGATGCTTCCACCTGTAATGATCTCTTTACCATTTAAGATACTTGTTTTTGTTCTTATTGATGGATGGAATTTACTTATAGGTAATTTAATAGCTAGTATAAAATAGGATGGATATGGATTGTAAATATTTTGGAGAGTGTGGTGCTTGTAGAATTTATGAAGATGGATATGATGGACAATTAAATCAAAAATTAGAATTAAATCAAGATAGATTTAGTAGATTTTATGATGATAAGATAACAGTTTTTACATCACCTGAACAAAATTATCGTTCAAGAAGTGAATTTAAAATATGGCATATAGGTGATGAGATACATTATGCTATGAATCATATAGATAAAAAGGGTGTTGTTCTTATTAAGGAGTGTCCACAAGTTAGTAAATATATAATGCTTTTAATGCCAAAACTTATAGTGGCTATTAAAAATTCTGACATCGGGTATAAACTATTTGGTGTTGATTTTTTAAGTTCTTCTGATGGAGAGATAGTTGTATCTTTAATTTACCATAGACGATTAGATGAAGCATGGGAAGAAAAAGCAAAAGATATTTCAGATAAACTTGGTATATATATCATAGGTAGAAGTCGTAAGCAAAAAGTTGTGATAGGGCAGGATTATATAACTGAAAAATTAAATGTAGATGGTCAGATCTATAAGTTTAATTATATAGAAAATAGTTTTACTCAACCAAACTCTAGTGTTAATGAAAAGATGCTATTTTGGGCTATTAAAAATTTATCTTCTATAGATGGTGATTTATTGGAACTTTATTGTGGAGCTGGTAATTTTACTATACCTTTTTCAAAGATTTTCGATAAAGTTTTAGCTACAGAGATTTCAAAATCATCTATAAATGCAGCAAAAATGAATATGAAATTAAACAATTCACAAAATATTGAATTTGTTCGTATGAGTGTTGAGGAGTTTACAGATGCTCTTGATGGTGTACGAGAATTTAGAAGAATGAAAGATATTAATATAAAAGAGTATAATATAAGTACAATTTTTGTTGATCCACCTAGAAGTGGTATGGATGAAGATTCATGTAGATTTTGTTCACGATATGAACATATTTTATACATATCTTGTAATCCTGAGACATTACAACGAGATTTGGAGATATTAAATACTACACATGAAGTTATAGATATGGCATTGTTTGATCAGTTCCCATATACTCACCATGTAGAGATGGGTGTTAAGTTAAAAAAGAGGAGTTAATAGATGAAGATTTTATTTAGTTTTTTTGTTTTAGTTTCATTGTTACATAGTAGTAGTTCTGAGATAGGTATTATGGAAGAGGTTGTTGATGATATAACACAGTTAAAAAATGATTATAAAGTTTGTAGAGAAGATTTAAAAAATCGTTTTGTAAAAACAGATTATAATGAACTAAAAAAGTATCAAGTTTTATTGAAAAAAGAAAAACTAAAAAATCAAAAGATGCTAGAAGATATGAAATGGTTTACAAAGACTATAGAAACACTTGAAAATGACTTAAATAAAAAGAAAGAGGAACTTTCAAAAGTAAAATTAGTACAAAAGAAGAAAAAGACTATTTTAGCAGATAAAAAACTTCCTAAAAAAGTTGAAACTATTGAGATTATAAAACCTAGCACTTTTCGTCTAAAAAGTGATGCTTTTATCTATGATAAAATTGATGGTACAAAGTTAGATAAATGGAGAAAAAACAGAACATTTACAACAAATATAAAAAGTCAAAACTGGGTTAAAATAACTGGATATTTTGTGAAAAAAACATGGAAAAAGGCACAAAAAGATATGTGGATAAAATCTAGTAGAGTCTTTAAAAGAAATTAGATGAAAAAAATTTTAATTATTGCAGATGGAGAGATAGGGGAACATTTTTTACAGAGGGTTATCAAAACTTATACGAGTGAAAATATATACTATGTTGTACAACCAAAACAAACAGAATTTGAAAATATAAACCATGCTAGGTTTAAGCTTTATGAATTTGACCCAACTAGCTTTTATAAGTTGTCTAACCTTTTAAAAATGGATTTTGTAGAAGTTATTATAACTATGCAGACTCAAATTGATATTGAAAATACTATAAAAAATATTCGTGCTATTAAAGAGAAACTTAGAGTAGTTGTTTTAGATAGTTTTAACATTATCAATGAAGATCCAAATGTTGTACTTATAAATTCAAAAGAGATACTATCTTCTAAGCTTTTAGATTATTTGCCAAATGTTCCTGTAATTGCTCAAAATATAGGGATAGGAGAGGGTGAAATAATGGAAGTTTTAGTTCCATTTGGTAGTTCTTTTGTATATAGGCACATAGGTGTTATTGAACAAAAGAACTGGAAAATAGTAGCTATTTATAGAAATAAAAAGCTCTTACTTCCAACTAGAAGACGGATGATTCAACCAAATGATTTGTTGGTTTTAGTTGGAAATCCATCTGTTTTAAAATCGGTATATCGTTCTATAAAACAAGAAGTTGGGCAGTTTCCAGAACCATTTGGTGCTAATATCTATCTATATATTGATATGAAATTAGTAGATATTAAAAACATTGAAAATTTAGTAAAACAAGCTATTTTTCTACATCAAAAATTTAAACATGAACTTATCATAAAGATTATAAATCCGAGTGATTTTACCATGACACAGTATATTAAAAGTTATAGAAAAAAAAGTATTATTATAGATATTGAATATGATAATTTTGATAATGAGAAATTATTTTACAACGATATAACAAAGTATCATGTTGGTTTAGTGATCGTTGCAAAAGATATGTTTAAACATCATAATATTCGTGCTAGATTATATGAAAGCCGTGTACCAGTGTTAAAGTTATCGGAAAAATCTTTTGAAGATATAAAAGATGTTTCGATTATATTGTCTGAAAATCGTGATTTAGAAAAAGTAGCATCAACTATCTACGATATATCTGAACAACTAGGTTTTAATATAGAACTTTATAATTATATCAGTGAACATCAAGAGGAAAAAGAGCAAGTTATAGAGCATTTTTATAATTTATCAACAATTTTTTCAAAAAGTATTAAAGTTGTAAAAGAGAAACAAAATCCTATTAGAATTTTAAAACAAAAAGATAATTTTATACATATTTTACCATTTACTAGTAAACTAATATCTCGAAAGATATTTTCTTTATTTTCAAATGATAGTGAAAAATTATATCATAAGCTTGATGATTATCATCAAATATTTATACCTATACAATTATAAATTAAAATATTCTCTTAGATGGATATTTATTTTTTAATAAGTATGCATAGTATAGATGGGTATTAGTTTCAGCTTTAGACCCGTAGTTTTCACTCTCTTTATTTTTATATATTAATGTTATTTTATTGTTTGGTGTTTCTTTCCAAGAAACAATATTTGCACCTTTAAAATTTGCTTTAGATATTATCTCAGGAAGTTGTTCAGCACTTAGTAAGATACCTTCTTTTGTTTTTTTATTTGTATCTTTAAATTGTTTTTTAGGTGTTTCAGTTTTATTAAAAACCTCAATCAGCTTATTTGTTAGGTATTCAACAGCATCTTCTTTTGTAATCGCTTCTACAATAATTTGTGAGATGAAGTTTATATCATGTTCAAGTGATACATTTCTTGAGTTGCCAATCTTTGCATCAATATTTTTATGTTCATCTTGATTTGTTAGTTTTATGGTAGCAGGTGTTGCTCTATCAAGTGGAATGACAACTTTAATATCTAATGTTTCTATCTTGTCAGTTACTTGAACATCTAGTGTATGATCATTTGTTCTTGATCTTATAGATGAGTTTATATGAACATGAGCACTCTTTTGTTTATTTAGGTCATTAGATAAATCTTTTAAATAATTTTGAATATCTTCTGCATACATTTTATAAATCCTATATACCTGAGTTCGACAATAGAATGCCCAAAGATAGGGTAAATAAATGGTGAGATTTTAAAAAATATACTCAAAAACCTAGCCTTAGCTAAGTTAAGAGGATACTTTTTAAAAGATTGCCGTTTAGTTGTTCTATATTTGGGTGTTATATTATCGAACTCAGGTTATATGGGTATATTATAGATTATTTTTGTAAATAGATTATTTTTTTTAGTTAATTTATTAACTTTTTAGTAAAATTAAAGTAGTATTTATTAATAGACTTCTTGCATAACCTAGTAAAAAGTCTAATAAATAAACGAATTTTGGATAAATAATGAAAGTAAATATAGCTCTTAAAAAAATAGTTGATAACTCATACAGTATAACAATAGATGAAATGCCAAAGGTATATTTTGATACTAAAGTGGCAATAGTTACAAATCCTAAAGTTGCTGGTTTGCATCTTGGCTATTTACTTTCTCGTATATCTGCAAAAGAACTTTATATCATAACTGTACCAGATGGTGAAGAGTATAAGAATCAAGATAGTGTAAATATGATTTTAGAGTCCCTTTTTAATCACCGTTTTAACCGTAAATCTATGCTTATAGCATTTGGAGGTGGAGTTATCGGGGATATGACAGGTTATGTTTCTAGTATCTACCAAAGAGGTATTGATTTTATACAAATTCCAACAACTTTATTATCACAAGTTGATGCTAGTGTTGGTGGTAAAACAGGTATGAATAACTCTTATGGTAAAAATCTTATTGGTGCATTTCATCAGCCAAAAGCTGTTTATATTGATCCTTACTTTTTAACCACATTAGCAGATAGAGAGTTTGGAGCAGGGGTAGCTGAGATAGTAAAAATGGCAGTTACTTTTAACAAAGACTTTTTTGAATTTTTAGAACAGGCTGATTTAAGAAAACCAGAAGTTTTACAAGAGGTTATAAAACAAGCTGTTCAAACAAAAGCAGATGTAGTAGCTCAAGATGAAAAAGAGCATGGGATTAGAGCAGCATTAAACTATGGTCATACATTTGGTCATGTTGTTGAGAATGAAACTAAATATAAAAAATATCTTCATGGTGAAGCAGTAGCTATTGGTATGATTATGGCAAATGAAACAGCTATAAAAATGGATTTGATGAGTGTAGATGAAGCTAATCGTGTAGAAAAGTTACTTCAAAAATATAATTTACCAACTACTTATAAGATAAAAAATACTAAGTTATTTTATGAAACATTTTTCTTAGATAAAAAAAGTTCTGATGATAAAATAACTTTTATCATACCTGTTGGTATAGGTGATGTAAAGATAACTGATGAGATTGGTATAGATGATGTTATGTCTGTTTTAAACAGATTTGAGGATATCTGATGAAAGTTATTTTTTTAATTTTTTTATTATTAACATCTAACCTTTTTTCAGAAGATTTAGTTAAAACTGAAGAGAAAATAGCAGTTGAAAACTTAGAATTGATAAAACAAGAGGAACTTCGTAAAGAAGAGTTAAAAAAAGAGAAAGAAAGAAAAGAAAAAATTTCTAAGTTTGTTATAGAACTTAAAAAACTAGAGTCTCAAATAGTCTCAGAACAGATTTGGACAAAAAGTTATGCTTCATATTTAACCTCTTTAGATGTTAGAAACTCATTAGAGAAGATTAAAAAACGGATAAAATATCTTAAAAGACATAAAAAATCAGAAAAAGAGAAAGAGGAGTTAAACTCATTAATCTCTAAAGAAAAGATTTTAGATATTCAGGTTGATAAACTACAAGAAAAAGAGAGTGCCCCTTTTGCTAAACTGTTAACTCCACCTCAAATGTTTGATGATGTAACTATAGATAATCCATTTGACATATTTACTGGTGTCTCTTTGATTAAAACATTAAATACAGATTTTGAAAGTTATAAAACAAGAGAGGAAAAATTAAAAGATCTCATTCAGCTTTTAAAACAAGAACGAGATATTTATAAACAAATTTTAGAGATAGATGATGAAAAGTTGTATACACATAAAGCCAAACTAATAGAACAACAACTTGATAGATTTGAAACAGCATTTGATACTATTAGAATAACATCAGAAGTGTATGAAAAAAGACTTGAAGCTATAGAAGCAAAAATCAACAAAGGTATAGAACAGCAAGTATATAGACTAGGTAAAATTGGTATTATAGTTTTTATAGTTTTTATAGTTTTTTTCTTACTTAAACAAATTGCTAAAAAATATATAACAGATAATGAACGATTTTATATGGCAAATAAAATCATCTCTTTTATCAGTTATACATTGATAGTTATGATAATCTTTGTTAGTTATATAGAAAATGCTAGTTATCTAGTGACTATTTTAGGTTTTGCATCTGCTGGTATTGCTATAGCCATGAAAGATTGGTTTATGAGTATTTTAGGTTGGCTTGTTATAGTTTTTGGTGGAAGCATACATGTAGGTGATAGAATTCGTATAGATATGGATGGTATGAAGTATGTAGGTGATGTTATGGATATCTCTCTTCTTAGAATGACAATTTTAGAAGATATTACATTAACATCAATTCATAGCAATAGAAGAGCAGGTAGGATTATATTTATACCAAACAACTATATCTTTACAAGAATGGTTGCAAACTATACTCACTCCTCATTAAAGACTGTATGGGATGGTGTTCATGTTACTATAACATTTGATTCTAACCATAAAAAAGCTATGAGGATAGCAAAAGATGTAACTAAAAAGTTTTCAAAAGGTTATACCGATATAACTAGAAAACAGCTAAATAAACTAAGAAGTCATTATAATCTTAAAAATACAAATGTTGAACCTAGAATATTTTCTTTTATAGAAACAAATGGTATAACTATAGATTCTTGGTATTTAACAAATGCTTATGCAACATTAACACTTAGAAGTGTAATCTCTTTAGAAATTATTGATGCATTTAATAAAGAAGATGATATAACTATAGCATATCCTACTCAGATGTTACATCTCGAAAAATCTGCTAAAAGAGAAGTACCATTTGAAGTAGAAGAAGAGAAAGTTTAACTATAAAAGATTGTCTATTAACTCTTGAGTAATAGCATCTATACTATTAGTAGCATCAATCTCTATAAGTTCTAAGTTTAGTAGTTTGGTAGCTTCTATAAGTGCATCTTGTATTTTTAAAAGGTACTCAACCCCTCTTAGTTCGATGCCATCTAATTTCTTTTGAGATAGTCTGTATTCTAACTCTTTTTTTGTCAGTTTAAGCAAAAATACTTTTTGAGGGTACTGTTTGTCTGTAGCAAAATCATTTAAACTTACTAACCCTTTTTTATCTATATCACCTTGAACTATCGCATAGGCGATGCCACTTACTGCACTTCTATCAGAGATAATCATTTTATCCAAATTTGGTTCTATCACCTCTTTTATATGTTCAGCTCTATCTGCTAAAAAGAGTAGAAATTCAGCTTTTTTACTTTTTGTTCTAGCTGAGAGAACCATCTCTCTTATCTCTTTTCCTATCTCTGTAGCACCTGGTTCTTTAGTAATGATAGCATTCTTAAAATGCTTTTGGAGTGCTATGATTTGTGTACTTTTTCCAGCTGTATCTATACCCTCTATAGCTATATACATTTTTTTTCCTCTATTATTTTATAAACTTCATTTGGTATGAGATGGGAGATTTTACCATCATATTTCATAAGACCCCTAACTATAGATGAACTTACAAAAGCATGTTGTAAATTTGGCATCAGATATACAGTTTCTATAGTTTCATCTAGCGAGTTATTAAGATAACCCATCTGTAGTTCATACTCAAAATCACTAACTGCACGAAGTCCACGGATGAGTATTTTTGCATTGTATTCTTTTGCCAAATCAACTGTAAGGTTGTCAAAGCCTACCACTTTTACACCATCAAGTTTACTTACAGCTTTTTCAACCATTAAAATTCTCTCTTGAAGATTAAAAAGAGGTATTTTCTCTTTAGAAATAGCAACGGCCACTATAACTTTATCAAAAAGATTTAATGCTCGTTTTATAATGTCAAAGTGTCCATTTGTTATAGGGTCAAATGTACCAGGATAAAGTGCTATTTTATTCATCTATTTTCCATCTTTTGTATAAATTGTTTTCAATACCTAACAAATCAAACCATTTACCAATGATAAAGTTTTCCATCTCATCTAATGTTTGTTGTTCAGAATAGTATCCCATAACAGGTGGGGCTATAACTATACCAAGAGATGAAAGTTTATGCATATTTTCAAGTGCTATAGCAGAAAATGGCATCTCTCGTGGGGCTAAGATTAATTTTTTTTGCTCTTTTATCATAACTGATGCAGACCTTGTAACTAAGTTATCAGAGATTCCACATGCTATTTTTGCCAAAGTATTCATACTGCATGGTGCTATAAGCATAGCATCTACACCAAATGAACCAGATGCTATACTTGCTCCTATGTCATTGTTGTTATAAACTGTTACATCTAACTCTTCATCTAAAACTATCTTAGAGTTATCGGTCATAATGAAATGTTTTTCTATATGTTTTGGAAGTAGTCTAAGTGCTTTTAAACCTAGGTTTACACCACTTGCACCACTTATCGCTATAACTATTTTCACTTACCACATCTCCGTTTTATTTTTGCCTATTGCTATTACTTTTAAAATCTTTTTATTGCTATTTTCAACTTTTAGAGTGTCTCCCACTCTTGCATCTTTTAAAGCTTTTGCACTAAAAGATATATCGATACCTGAATTATGCAAGATAACATTTACCATAGAACCTCTTTTTATAACATGAAGTCTTTGTGTATTTTTAACTGTAAGAATCTTATCTTTTGATAGCTGGTATTTTGTTTCTAATGCGTTTGATACTATTTTTTGGATAGGTTTTGCTCTAAGTTTATTTAGAATTATATCTTTTGTTTTTGTATTTAATACTGAGATTTGGGTATTTTTTTTAAGTTTTGTAGTAGTTATATAAACTGGTATAGTTGCTTTTATAGTGTAGTCAAAAAAGTATCTTCTTTTTTTATCTGTTTGGATAAATGCTATGCCTGTTTTGGATAAAAAGTTTCTTTTTTTAAGATTTGTTGTAAACTCTTGAGGTAGTTTAGTAATGAACTCTCTTGGATTGACTTCTATATCTTGAATATTTATTATTTCATAATTTCTTTTGAAGTATAGTTTTATATCATTTTTGATTTTTGAAGTATTTATAGGTGATCTTTTTTTAAAAGTTATATAATTACTTTTTGCTTGTATCTCTTTATATCCAGATTGCTGTAACATTTTAATGAGTAAGCTTGACTTTACCCTTTTTGAGTATCTGTTTTTTTCAATCTGAAATAATATTTTGTCTTTTTTAACATCTTCTAAAATACTAGATATAGTAATGTTGTTACTATCAACATAGTAATTTTTTTTTAAAATACTTGAAGCATTTAGATTAACAAAGATAAAAATAAATAATAAAATTCTAATAAACATTACTACAATTATAGTAGATATTTACTTAAATAGACTCTTTATAGGTCTAATTTTAAGGGTTCATTATATTTTAAAATTTGGATATAATCCATTATGAGTATATTTTTTATGATAAAGGCTAACTATGCAGTGTGAATTTCCTAGTGTAAACTCAAATAAAAAAGAGATAAAAGATATTTTTGATAGTGTTAAAACTATAGCAGTTTTAGGTCTATCACCAGATGAATCAAAAGATAGTCATAAAGTTGCTAAGTATCTACAAGAACATGGTTTCAAAATAGTTCCTGTATATCCAAAAGGTGATGAGATATTGGGTGAAAAAGTTTATAATTCTCTTTTAGAGATTCCTTTTCCTGTCGATATGGTAGATATATTTAGAAAACCTGAAGCTTTAGATGTTATCGCTGATGCTTGTATTGAGAGAGGGGATATTAAAGTATTTTGGTCTCAAAAAGGTATAGTAAACAATAAAGCTGCACAAAAAGCAAAAGAAGCTGGTATGAAAGTTGTTCAAAACATGTGTGCTATGGTTGAGCATCGTAGTTTATAAAATCAATTTAAAGGATTCTATTGTTAGAAATAGAAAAAATATATAAGGCAAAAGATAGGATTAAAGGTACTGTACTAAAAACACCTTTTTCTTATGCCCCACATCTAAGTGAAATCTCTGATTGTGAAGTATATTTGAAAAAAGAAAATCTTCAGATTACTGGTGCATTTAAAATTAGAGGTGCTTATAATAAAATAGCTTCTTTAAATGATGATGAACGAAGATGTGGTGTTGTAGCAGCTAGTGCTGGTAACCATGCTCAAGGTGTAGCATTGTCAGCTAAAAAATTTGACATAAAAGCTGTTATCGTGATGCCAGAATCTACACCTCTTACTAAGATAAATGGTGTAAAGCATTATGGTGCTGAAGTTGTTTTACATGGTGCAAATTATGATGAAGCTTATGCTTATGCTATAGAGTTAGCAAAAGAAAATTCAGCTACTTTTGTTCATCCATTTGAAGATGAAGAGGTTATCGCTGGGCAGGGTACAGTTGCTCTTGATATTTTAGATGCTTGTAAAGATTTAGATGCTGTTGTTATACCTGTTGGTGGTGGTGGTCTTATATCTGGTATGGCTTTAGCTATAAAAAGTATAAATCCTAACATAGAAGTTATAGGAGTTAGTGCTAAAGGTGCTCCTGCACTTAAAAAGTCTTTTGAACAAAAAAAACCTATTTGTACAAAAAGTGTTAGAACTATTGCAGATGGTATAGCAGTAAGAGATACATCAGAAGTAACACTAAAATATATGCTTGAAAATGTAGATAGATTTGTAAGTGTAGATGATTTAGAGATTGCTAATGCTATTTTATTTTTACTAGAAAACCAAAAACTTGTAGTAGAGGGTGCTGGTTCAGTTGGTGTAGCAGCACTTATGCACAATAAACTAGAACATTTAAAAGGTAAAAAAGTAGCTATAGTTTTAAGTGGTGGTAATGTTGATGTTACACTTCTCTCTGTTATTATAGAAAAAGGGTTATTAAAATCTGGTCGTAAGATGAAAGTAACTGTTACTTTAGTAGATAAACCAGGTTCACTTATGAGATTTACTCAGATTTTAGAAGAGTTAAATGCAAATATTGTTCATATAGCCTATGATAGAACATCTATATCTTTAGATTATGGAGATGCAAATGTAACTGTTCACATGGAAACTAAAGGTAAAGAACATCAAAAAATCATTAAAGATACACTTAGAAATGAGGGTTATTTAAGGGATAACTATTAGATGAAAGAAGTAAAGCAAGTAAATTTTAAATACCCCATTGTTTTATTAAAGATTTTAAATGATGGTCAGTTGGTTGTTGTAGATAATAAAACTACAGTTCGATATCTAAATAAAGATACATTAAAAGTGAAAGCAGGTTTTAAGGCTGCTATGGAACATGAAAGGTTCAAACAAAATGTTGTAACTTTTAGTGGTGATGGTACTAAGTTCGCATCTCTTAGTAGTGATTATAAGGAGGCAAAGCTTTTTAATACAAAAACGAAAAAAGCTATAGCTAAAATGATTAGACATCAGGGTGAAGTTGCTTGTGTTGAGATAGATTCAAAAGATAGATATATGTTCACTGGTGGCGAAGATGGTAAAACATTTGTAGTTGATTTAAAAACTGGAAAACTAGCTTTCACACTTCCACACCATGCAGACACTGTAAATGAGATATCTTTTAGTGCAAATGGAAATTGGTGTGTAACAGTTAGTTATGATAGAAAAGTTGGTGTTTTTAATATAGCTACTATGACACCAAAACATAAGTTAAAGCTTCATGCAGCACCTGTTATGAAAACAATATTTATAGATGCTAGTAGATTTATAACTATAGATAAAAATGCAACAGCAATAGTTTGGAATACTTACAGTGGTAAAGTTCTTGCTAGATTATCTGGTATCCACGATGATGTAAGAGAGATGATTGTTAGTAGGGACGGACTATTTTTGTTTTTAGGAACACAGCTTGGACATATCATAGTTTATGAATTAAAAGAGTATAAACAGTTGTCTCGTAGCTATATTAAGCATAAAGCAGCTGTATCTAGTTTAGAGTTTGATGATAAAGAGTCTCTTCTTATTGTTGGATATGAAGATGGAGATGTTATTTTTTATGATATATATGAAGGTAGAAAGCGTTTAAGGATGTTACTTAGGTTAAATAAGTATGATGAAGCTTATAAGTTATCAGACTACAATCCTTTGCTATCTTATACTGAAGAGTTTAAATATATATTTGATATGTGGGATAGGACATTTGAAAAAGCTAAGTATTTTTTACAGAGAGGTGAAAAAAATAAAGCTGTAAGTTTGTTTAAAAATTTTAAAAATATACCCTCTAAAAACACACAAATAAATAAGTTATTACAAGAGTACAAAGAATATGATAAGTTTTTAGAACTTGCTCGTGCAGGTAAGTTGGCTCTTGCATATAGTATGGCTAGAATAAATCCAACATATAAAGAATCAGATGTATATAAGTCTTTAGAAAAACAATGGCAAAAAACATTTATAACTGCTCAAAAGCTAGTTCTTCAACCATCTGGAATAGAGAGAGCAAGAGAACTTTTATCTCCTTATAGGGGTATATCTGAAAAAACAGAGCATATTCAAGAGTTATTAAAAGAAGCAAAAGCTTATGTTACTTTTAAAAAAGCAGTATCTAGTAAAAACTTTAGAATGGCTTTTCAGCTTGTAAATCAGTACTCATTTTTAAGAGAATTTCCAGAATATACAGCTATGGTTGATTATGGTGATAAACTTTTCATCCAAGCTGAAAAAGATATTATTGATGGTAATCTTGACTCAGCTTTGAGGACATTGCAGATATTGTCTAGTTTTCCAGAGTTTGATGAAGATATTATTTACTTAAGAGAAACTATCAACAATAAAATGAAATTTGATAAAGCTATAAAAGCTAATGATATGGTTTTAGCTTATTCATTACTTGATAATTCAGATGAGTTACAAGAAACAGAAGATGGAAAAAGATTGCAAGAGATTTGGGATAAAGCACTTGAAAAAGCAAATAAATATGCAGCAGCTGGAGATATTGACGGTATAGAAGAAGCATTAAAAGATTTTATGAAAATACCTTCAAAATATATGGCAATAGCAAGTGTAGTTGCATGGTGTTATATATCACAGTTGGAAAAAGCGATTAAAGAAAAAACAGATTTATCTATTATAGAAGATGGTATAAAAAACTATATTCTTACTTTTGGATTGAGAGATGAGATAGAGAGTTTTTACAATATATGTAAAAGATTTTATAAAGAAGATTTTGAGATGGATTTAGAGATGCTTCCAAAAGGTTCACTAAAAAGATGGAGACCATCTATGATAGAAAAATCTGTTTTATTATTGAAATAATAAGTAATCCTGCTGTTGATTTAAGTGGTCTTGACAAAAAAATGGAGAAAAACATTATAATAATGACATATTTGTGACAAAATACATCATCAATATATAACTATATTTTTATTATAATGCTATTGTCACTTTAGATTACTAAGCGATAAGTAAATGACAACTAGTTCTTAGATTATTTTAGTATATTCTACCTAAGATTCAAAGCATAAGAAAAAAAGTGTTACTCCATATGGCACTTATGCTAAAATACTTTTAAGAGCTGATACCAAACCCTATTAAAAACTAAACATTTAAACCCAAATTATGCAATAGAAATAAAAAATTATACTCTATCATTGCAATCAAGTGGCATTCATTAAAAATCTACACCACCAATAAGGTGGCTTAAAATTTTTACTAAACACCCCTTAATTACAAGCATAGGTAAATTTTATAAATTCCTACTGCATAATTTGGGTTAAACGAACATATTGCATCATAATGTTTAGTTTTTAATAGGGTTTGGTATGACTTTTATCTGATAACCTATTCCCTTGATATTTTCAATCAAATCTCTTGAAGTTTTGTCCCTAAATCTTTTTACAAAAGTTCGTAGTCGTTCATCACTAACCATCTCATTCCAAAGAAAAAGTTTTATATCTTTATATTCAACAGTTAAAATGCCTTGTTCGTAATTTTTAATTAATAAATTTAAAAACGAAGTTTCTCTTTTAGAAAGTTTTATGTATTTATTTTCTTTATATAAACTTTTAGTATTTTTATTAAATACAAAAGAGTCTTTTAAATTTATAATTTTTTTAGATATCTTTTTATCTAATGAATTTATATATTCTAAAAGTTCATCTGGATCGAAAGGTTTTATAAAATACTTAATAACTCCAACATCTATAGCTGTCAAGAGTTTATCTACTTCACTAAAAGCACTAAGGATGATTATATTTGAATCTGCATCAATTTTTTTAATCTCTTTAGCCATCTCTAAACCTGTTTTATTTGGCATCATAATATCTGTTATGATGATATCAGGGGAAATTTCATTGTACATTTTTAAACCCTCTACACCATCATTAGCGATAAGAAAACTTCTAAAAGTATCGCCTATCGCATTTTTCAAAAGTAAAGATAAATTTTTTTCATCTTCTACTAACAATATTTTTAAACTTTTCAAAAATTTATTTTTTAACATAAATCTTTATCTCCTAAAGTTGCATAGTTATAGCAAATGTTGTAAAACCTTTTGACGATTCTACATTTATAGAAGCATTTAAACTTTTTTCGCATATCATTTTTGACATAAAAAGCCCCAACCCTGTACCTGCAGATTTATGTTTGGTAGTAAAATATGGTTCAAAAATTTTATCAATATCTTTTTTATCAATACCCCCAGCATTATCTTGAAATCTTATAGTTACAAACTCATCATCTGTAACTATATTAATATTTATTATCTTTTTTTTAGTATTGTTTTTGTTAAATGCATCTTTTGAATTTTGTATAAGATTTATAATAACCTGAGTTAATTCATTTGAAATTCCAAGAACTTTGACATCTTCAAAATTAGTATTTATACAAATACCCTCTTTTTTTATAGTTTTATCTAAAATATTTATAGACTCATTTATACTATCTGCCAATTTAAAATAGTATTTTTCCTTATCTGGTTTAAAAAAATTTGTAAAATTTTCTATAGTTGTTGACATATTTTGTATAAGTAGCTTACTTTCGTTGTATAGATTATCTAACTCTTCATGATTTGCATTGTTTATTGATTTTTTAAGACTAAATAGTAACAAGTTTAACTCTGTTAATGGTTGTCTCCATTGATGTGCAATATTTGCTATCATCTCTCCAAGACTTGCAAGTCTTGATTGCCAAAACATTATCTTTTGTTTCTCTTCATTTTTAGCAATCTCCTCTTTAATTCTGCTTTCTAATGTTTCATTTAGTTTTTTTAGCTCTTTTGTTTTGTATTCTACTCGTTTTTCAAGAGTTTTATTTAACTCTTCTAACTCTTTGTCTTTTTGTTCTAAATTTTGTTTATAAATCATCTCTCTTGTTACATCATACCTTATTGCTATAAACTCTTCTATGTTATTATTTTCATCAAGTATGGGTATAACAGTTGTATTTACATAAAAAGTTGTTTTATCTTTTGCTTTATTTTTAACAGTAGCTTTATATGTTTTTTTACTTTTTATAGTTTTCCATAGTTTTTCAAAAACTTTTTGTGAGACATCAGGATGACGAACAATATTATGATTTTTACCAATAAGCTCCTCTTTTGTATATCCAGAAATATTACAAAATTCATCATTTACAAAAGTGATAATACCATTAACATCTGTTTTTGAAACTATATTGCTTTTTTCTATCGCTTCTTGATATTGTTTTAACATAAGTGTATTATACTCAACGCCAAATTATATTTAGATTATTAGAGAGTTTTGAAATATCAAATTTTTTTATTGGTGAGGTAATATTTGCTATATTGTCGCCTGTATCTTGAAAATTTTGTATATAGTAACTTTTGTTGTACCCTCTACTTGATAAATCTTTTATAATTGTATTTATATCATTTTCATCAAGTAAATCATTATGAAGAGTTGTCCTTACTTCAAAATCTACATCTAAACTTATAAGTAAATTTAATGTTTTGGAAAATTCATCATATTTACTAGAGTGTGTAATTTTAGTAAATTTCTCTTTTGGTGCTTTATAATCAAGTGCTATATAATCAAGCAAATTTAAATCTAAAAGTTCTTTTACTTGTTTATAGTTTATCCCATTTGTATCTAGTTTTATTTTAAATTTAAGCTTTTTTATAGCTTGACAAAATTCAACTAAATTATATGTGGTTGCTTCACCACCAGAGAGAACTACAGCATCTAAAAGATTTAAACGGGTTTTTAAAAAGTTTAAAACATCTTTATAATCATAATTACCATTTTTACTAAATACTATATCTTTGTTATAACAATAATCACACCTCATATTGCATCCACTAAACCATACTATACAAGATAGATGGTTTGGATAATCAAGATGTGTGAATTTTGTTATATCATATATATTTTTATTGTTCAGTGAACTGTTTTCTTTGTTTATGCTCACCTATTTTTCCTATGTTAAAACTTTCTACAGGTCTATGATAACCCATAACTCTTGTATAAACTGTGCATTTTTGTCTTTTGTCTCTTAGAGTTTGTAAAACTTCTTCTTTGCTCATAATCTTTTTTCCTCTTTAAATTTATTTAGTAATTCATCATCACATTTTGGACAATACTCATATTCACCTGAGATATAACCATGTTTTGGACATACTGAAAAAAGTGGTGTTACAGTTATATATGGAAGTTTAAAATTTGATATAACATTTTTAACTAACTTTCTACAAGCTTCAGTTGAACTAACTTTTTCTTGCATATATAGATGTAAAACTGTACCACCTGTATATCTACACTGTAAATCATCCTGAAGTGTTAAAGCTTCAAATGGATCATCTGTCAAATCAACTGGAATCTGAGATGAATTAGTATAGTAGATATTATCATCCATCCCAGCTTGAAGTATTGAATTGCCGTATCTTTTCTTATCCTCTTTTGCAAATCTATATGTTGTTCCCTCAGCAGGAGTAGCTTCAAGATTATATAAATTTCCACTTTCTTCTTGAAATTTTACCATTTTAGTTCGCATATAGTCTAAAACTTCACTTGCTAATTTTATACCATAATCTGAACTAATATCATAGGTATCTGAGGTGAAATTTCTTATCATCTCATTTATACCATTTACCCCTATAGTTGAAAAATGGTTATTAAAACCATTTAGATACCGTTTTGTATATGGAAAGAGTCCCCTGTCATACATCTCTTGGATAAATACTCGTTTTTTTTCTAAAGTGCTTTTTGCATACTCCATAAGTTGATTGATGCGAAAAAAAAGTGCTTCTTTATCCCCTTTATGTAAAAAACCTAATCTAGCCATATTAAGGGTAACAACACCTATACTTCCTGTCATCTCAGCACTACCAAATAAGCCACCACCCCGTCTGAGAAGTTCTCTCAAATCAAGTTGTAACCTACAACACATACTTCTAACATGACCTGGTTTGTAAGCATCCTCATTTGGAACTAACTTGCCATTATCATCTTTTTTATATTGAGAACCTATAAAGTTTTGAAAATATGATGAACCTATTTTTGCAGTATTTTCAAAAAGCAAATCTGTATTTTCCCCATACCAATCAAAATCTTCTGTAATATTTACTGTTGGAATTGGAAAAGTAAATGGCTGACCTGTTTTATCGCCCTCTGTCATCACTTCATAAAAAGCTTTATTTATCTGGTTCATCTCTTTTTGAAAATATTTATAAGTTACATTTTTAAGCGAATCACCTCCTCTTTTTCTAATCTCTTCTTCTAACTTAGCATCTTCTATATCTTTAAAAAGATGCATCTGTTTTGATGTAGGGATTTGTTCTTTTAAATCATCTGGAACTACCCAATCAATAGTTATGTTTGTAAAAGGTGATTGTCCCCAACGAGCAGGAACATTTAGGTTATATATAAAACTTCTTACAGCTTTTTTTATCTCTTTAAATGATAGCTTATCTTTAAAAACATAAGGTGCTAGATAAGTGTCAAATGATGAAAATGCTTGAGCTCCAGCCCATTCACTTTGTAGTATGCCTAAAAAGTTTGCCATTTGCCCTAAAGCTTCACGAAAATGCTTAGGTGCATTACTCTCAACTCTACCACGAACACCATTAAACCCCTCATCTAGTAAAACCCTAAGACTCCATCCTGCACAATAACCAGTTAAGCAGTCTAAATCGTGTATATGATAATCTCCATTTCTATGAGCATAACCTTCCTCTTTAGAGTAGATTTTATCTAACCAATAGTTTGCTATAACCTTTCCAGCAGTATTGTTTACAAGTCCAGCATTTGAGTAACCTGTATTTGAATTTGCTTTTATTCTCCAATCACTACCGTTTATGTACTCTTCTATGGTTTGAGTTGAGTTTATATATGTAGTATCTTCTTCTAAAAAGTGTTCCCTTTGCATCTTATGTATATGTCTATAGAGCATAAAAGAACGCATAACATTAAAGTAATTTGCTTTGTATAACTCTTTTTCTATAATGTCTTGAATATCTTCAACTGCGACAATATGTTTATCTTTTAAAGATTCCATTACAGTCAAAAAGATAGAGTTATCATACACAACATTTTCACTTTTAAAAGCTTTTTTAATCGCGTCCTCAATCTTAAAAGATAAAAACCTTTCTTCTAAGCCATCTCTTTTTAGTATAGTTGCGATCATATTGTTTACACCCTTTTTATTTAAGTTGGATGAAAAATTATATAAGATAATGGTTTAAATATCAATGATGGATAGTGTTACTTATATGTCATTTTTACTTAAGTAAGAGAGTATAAATAACTTCATAGCCAATGAAACAATAGATTATAAGATATGAGGCGAAAATTCGCAGGAGCTATCAGTAGCTTTGTTATGCCCTTGGGTACAAGAGTTTTCAACGAAGTAGCTTGTAATCTATTGTTTCACCCGTAGGGCAACATTTAAAAGGATTATCTTCTTTGTTAAACTTTGCTTAACGATACTAGTATCGCCAAGCAAAGTTTGCCTCAAATCTAAACCTTTTAAATGTTGTTGGCTATGAAGTTATTTATGCTCTCTTACTTATATAGCACTTTTACTAGACTTAGGTTACTATTTTATAAAGATTTAGAGATGTTAAAAATATTAAAATAATTTTAATTAGTTGAAATTTTTTTGCCTTTAACCTCAAATATAGTTCCTCTTAAGTATAATAACCCAATTTTTTATTAGAGGAGACTTATCATGCAAATTAGTGGTGCACAGATGGTTATTGAAGCTTTAATAGCTGAGGGTGTTGATACCGTATTTGGTTACCCTGGTGGGGCTATTATGAATGTTTATGATGAGATATATAAACAAGATAAATTTCATCATATTTTAAACAGACACGAACAAGCATCTGTTCATGCAGCAGAGGGTTATGCAAAAGCTAGTGGTAAAGTTGGTGTCGCTATGATTACATCTGGCCCTGGTTTTACAAATGCAGTAACTGGTTTAGCAGATGCATATATGGATTCTATCCCTTTAGTTGTTATCAGTGGACAAGTTCCTATGAGCCTTATAGGTACAGATGCATTTCAAGAGATAGATGCAGTAGGGATTAGTCGTTCATGTACTAAACATAACTACCTTGTAACTGATGCAAAAGATCTACCTCGTGTACTAAAAGAAGCATTTTATATAGCATCTAGTGGTCGTCCAGGCCCTGTTCATGTAGATATTCCAAAAGATGTAACAGCACAAATAGCAGAATTTGACTATGATATAGAACTTGATTTAGAGACTTATAAGCCTCATACAAAAGGTAATCCTCGTCAAATCAAAAAAGCGATAGAAGCTATAGCTAAAGCAAAAAGACCACTTTTTTACCTTGGTGGTGGGATTATAAATGCTAATGCAACTGAAGTTATAAGAGAGTTTGTTCACACAACAGGCATCCCTGCAGTTGAGACTTTTATGGCTCGTGGAGTTTTAAGTTTTGATGATGATTTACTTGTTGGTATGCTAGGTATGCACGGAAGTTATGCATCAAATATGGCTATGAGTGAAACAGATTTAGTTATAGGTTTAGGTGCTAGATTTGATGACCGTGTAACTGGAAAACTTAGTGAATTTGCTAAAAATGCAGATGTTATACATGTAGATATAGACCCAGCATCTATCTCAAAACTTGTAAATGCAAACTTCCCAATAGTTGGTGATGTTAAAAGTGTAGTTACAGATATGTTGGAACATTCATCTAAAATACGAAGTGAAAAATATGCATCTTGGAGAGAAACTGTAAAGAACTTTGCTGAGCTTCATCCACTTGCATTTCACGAAGACAGTGAAAGACTTAAGCCTCAATGGGTTATACAAAGAGTTGGTGAACTTCTAGGTGATAGTGCAAACATCTCTACAGATGTTGGTCAGCATCAGATGTGGACTGCACAATTTTACCCGTTTAGCAGACCTCGTCAGTTCATGAGTTCTGGTGGTTTAGGTACTATGGGATTTGGTTTTCCAGCAGCAATAGGTGTAAAAGCAGCAACTCCTGAAAAAACTTCTATAAACTTTACAGGTGATGGCTCAATTCTTATGAATGTTCAAGAGTTAATGACAGCAGTTGAGAAAAAACTACCTGTTATAAATGTTATTTTAAACAACAACTTTCTTGGTATGGTTAGACAATGGCAAACACTTTTTTATGACAAAAGACACTCTGAAACAGATTTATCTGTTCAACCAGACTTTGTAAAACTTGCAGAAGCTTTTGGTGGTATAGGGTATAGAGTTCATACAAAAGAGGAATTTGATGCAGCACTAAAAGATGCAGTTGAGAGAAATGTTGTTGCATTTATAGAAGTTATGGTTCATAGGATGGAAAATGTTATGCCTATGGTTCCAGCTGGTGGAAGTTTATTTAACATGATGTTATTAGAGAAAAAGGGGAAATAATGGAAATTAGTGAAAGAAGAGTAATTTCTGTAATCGTTGTTAATGAAGCGAGTGTTTTATCTCGTGTAACTGACCTTTTTTCTGGTCGTGGTTATAACATAACATCTCTAACTGTAGCACCGATACCTGAGTCTAAGTACTCAAGACTTACTATAGTTACATCTGGTTCAGTTCGTGTAATGGAGCAGATAACTAAACAACTTCATAAACTTATACCAGTTTTAAAAGTTTATGAGCATGAAGATTTAGTTGAAAAAGAGATGGCACTTGTGAAGTTTCCAGTAACGGAAAATATCGCAGATATAAGCACACTTTGTCAAGCTTACAACGGTAAGATTGTAAATGTTGGTGAAAATGTTATCATAGTTATGGTAGCAGATGAACCAAATAGAGTTGAGAACTTTTTAAAAATCATAAAAAGATACAACCCAAAAGAGATAGTAAGAAGTGGTGCAGTAGCACTAGAGAGATAGAGTATGAAGTTAAGTGAGATAGCATCTATAATATCATCAGAGTTTAATTCTGATGATATGGATATAACTGGTATAAACACTCTACTAGATGCAAATGAAAATGAGATATCTTTCGTATCTAACTCAAAGTATATAAAAGATATAAAGAACACAAAAGCTGGTGCTGTTCTTATCTCAAAAGATTTACTTGAATATATCCCAACTTCTACTGTTGCACTTGTAACGGACAACTCTTACTGGTCTATGGCTATTTTATCTAAACATTTTGCTCCACTTATCGAAGATGAATCGTTAGATACACCTAGTATAGGCGAGGGTAGTAAAGTATCTGCTAAAGCTGAGATAGCAAATGGTGCAGTTATAGGTAAAAACTGTACTATTTTGGCTCATGTTTATGTTGGTGCTAATGTGGTTGTAGGTGATAACACTATTCTATACCCAAATGTTACAGTTTATAGAGATTGTAAGATAGGAAGTGATTGTATCATCCATGCAAATACAGTTGTTGGTTCTGATGGTTTTGGATTTGCTACAAATGGTATGGGTGAACATAAAAAAATCTACCAAAATGGAAATGCTATTATAGAAGATGATGTAGAGATTGGTAGCAACACAAGTATAGACCGTGCTGTTTTTGGGACTACACTGATTAAAAAAGGTGTTCGTATAGATAATCTTGTTCAGATTGGACATAACTGCGAAGTTGGTGAATACAGTGTTTTTGTAGCACAATCAGGAAGTGCTGGTTCAACAAAATTTGGAAGAAATGTAGTTATGGGTGGTCAAAGTGCATCTGCTGGTCATCTTAGTGTTGCACCATTTTCAACTTTTGCAGCAAGAAGTGGTATCACAAAAACTATAAAAGAGAGTGGAAAAACTTATGCAGGTTTCCCTCTTATGGAACATAAATTATGGATGAAACTTCAAGCTAAAATATCTAGGTTACTAAAAAAATAATGAAAAAAAAAGTATTTTTTAAAACATTTGGATGCCGTACAAATGTTTATGACTCTCAAGTTATGATGAGTTCATTGAAAGATTATGAGATAACACAAGATGAAAATGAAGCAGATGCCATAGTTATAAACTCATGCACCGTTACAAACGGTGCAGATACTCATGTTCGCTCATATATCTCTCAAGTTGAAAAAAATAACTCTGATGCTAAAGTATTTTTAACAGGTTGTGGAGCTCATACTAAAGGAGAGTCCCTTTTAAAAGATGGTCGTGTTCACGGTGTCTTTGGTCAAAGTGAAAAACAAAAGATAGATTTTATGCTTTCACAAGATAAACCATTTTACGATGCAGGTGATTTAAATTTTGTTGATGATACTATAGTTGATGATTTTGTTGGTAAAAGTAGGGCTTTTGTAAAGATACAAGAGGGTTGTAACTTTCGATGTTCTTACTGCATCATCCCTTTTGTTCGTGGTAATGCACGAAGTATGAGTGAAGCTAAGATACTAGAACAGATAACTAAACTTGCAAGAAATGGTTTTGGAGAGTTTATCTTAACTGGTACAAATGTTGGAAGCTATGGGGTAGATACTAAAACATCTTTAGCATCTCTTATGAAAAAAATGTCTATGATAAGAGGTGTAAGAAGAATCCGTTTAGGAAGTATTGAGCCTATACAGATAACAGATGAGTTTAAAGAGATTTTATCTGAGAGTTGGGTAGAAAAGCATCTACATATCGCTCTTCAACATACATCTGAAAAGATGCTAAAACTTATGAACAGAAGAAATGTTTATAAACAAGATAGAGAACTTTTTGAGCTTTTATCTAGTAAAGGTTTTGCTATAGGGACGGACTTTATTACAGGACATCCGGGGGAGAGTGAAGAGATTTGGGCTGAGGCTATGGCTAATGCTAGAGAGTTACCACTAACACATATACACTCTTTTACATATTCAAAAAGAGATGCAACCCCATCAGCATATATGAAACCAGAAGTAAACGGTAGCATCGCAAAACAAAGACTTCACGAATTAAATACCCTTATAAAAGAGAAAAATTTAGGTTTTAGAAAAAACTTTAATGATGAACTTCAAGTTTTAGTAGAGAGTGAAAAAGATGGTTTATATCATGGATTAGACCAACATTTCAACAAAGTCATCATAAAATCAGATGAAGACTTGGTCGGCAACTGGGTAAATATAGATAATTATGAGATAAAAGAGGATCATAATTATGCCAACATCTAAAATAAACAAGATAGTTTTATCTTTATCTGCGATAATCGTAGTTTTACTGATACTTTTTGCTATATTTAGAGATAATGCAGAAATTATCTCTTTAGCAGATGCAAGTAAGTTAGTAGAACATAAACAGATAGAAAAAGTTATAGTCTCAAAAGAGTTTACATACCTAAAAACTCAAAAAAATCTTTACAAAATAGCCTCTTCACAAATCTCACCTAATCTACTTAAAGATTATAAGATAGAAGTAGATAAAAATTCTACATTTGTTATATATATCTTGTTTTTTGTGATTTTATCTGCTGTTGCATCTTTGTTTTTTAGAAGATGGCAAAAACAAAACACAGATGATAAAAAGCATCCACAAAAGAAAAATATAGCTACTTTTGAGATGCAAGAGAGTTCCCCTATACAGAGTATAAAAAGTGATGTAAAGTTTAGCGATATAGGTGGTATAAGTGATGTAAAAGTGGAGCTTGAAGAGGTTATAGACTTTATGAAAAACCCACTTAGATATAAAAGTTTTGGTGCTAGAATGCCACGAGGTGTTTTACTTGTAGGCCCTCCAGGGGTTGGTAAAACTATGATAGCAAAGGCAGTAGCACATGAAGCAGGTGTGCCATTTTACTACCAAAGTGCAGCATCATTTGTTCAGATATATGTAGGTATGGGAGCAAAAAGAGTTCATGAGCTTTTTTTATCTGCTAAAAACAACTCCCCATCTATCATATTTATAGATGAGATAGATGCTGTTGGTAAAAAAAGAGATGGACAAAGAAATGATGAGCGAGAAGCAACACTAAATCAACTCTTAACAGAGATGGATGGTTTTGAAAATTCTAGTGGTGTTATAGTTATAGCAGCAACAAACAAGATAGATGTACTAGATGATGCACTTCTTCGTGCTGGTAGATTTGATAGACGGATATTTGTAGAACTTCCAACTAAAGATGAGAGAGAATCCATCTTACTAAAATACTTAGATAAAATACCACACAAACTAGATGTAAAATCTATAGCAAATATGACCATTGGTTTTAATGGTGCATCTCTTGCTACTCTTGTAAATGAAGCAGCACTTTTATCTTTAAGACAAAACGATGAGATAGTTACGATAGAGCATTTTTACCAAGTAAAAGACAAAGTTATGTTTGGTAAGAAAAAGTTACAGATGCTAAATGAAAGACAAAAAGAGTATCGCATAACATACCAATCTGCAAAAGTTTTATGTGCAACTTACTTTGACCTACCATTTGAAAAGTTAATTCTATCAAATGAGCAACTAACCCCAAACACAGATGAGCCACTTATAAAAAATGAGCTAGAGTCAAGAGTAAAGATGCATTTAGCTGGTATGGCAGGGTGTTTCTTAAAGTATCAAGAACACTCAAGCAATGCAAAATATGATTTAGATGAAGCAAAAAAGATACTAGATAGGATGCTAAAAGACTACGGTATGGGTTCATCACTACTTTATAACGAAGATGAAAAAGAGGTAGCTATAAGAAAACTTTTTGATGAAACAAAAAGACTTATAGAAGATAACCCTTTAGTTATGAGTAAGATAGAAGCAAAACTTAGTGAAAAAGAGAGTATAACTAAGGATGTTGTGAAAAGCTTTTTGGTGGAGTTAGTATAGTATATGCAAAACATAGATAAAAAAAGCCTAGAAAATGCTTATAGATTATTTGAAAATAAAGATATACAAAGTATGGAGGTTGGAACATTAAAAGGTTTACAACAGATACACAAATATCTTTTTAACAACTTGTATGATTTCGCAGGAGAGATAAGAGAGGTAAATATCTCAAAAGGTGGATTTAGATTTGCCAACAGCTTATACCTAAAAGAGATACTTCCAAAGATAGAAGAGATGCCACAAAGTAATTTTGAAGAGATTATAGCTAAATATGTGGAGATGAATATAGCCCATCCATTTAGAGAGGGTAATGGCAGAACTATGAGGATATGGCTAGATATGCTACTAAAACAACAAGTAAAAAAAGTTGTTAATTGGCAAAATGTAGATAAAGAAGTTTATCTATCAGCCATGGAGCGAAGCCCTATAAATGACTTAGAACTAAGGGTACTGTTATCTGAAAATCTAACAGATGATGTAGATGATAGAGAGATTATCTTTAAAGGTATAGAACAGTCGTACTACTATGAGGGGTATGAGGTTGAGTGCTAATGGAACTTGTTTATTTATGGATAGAGAATTATAAAAATATAAAAAATGAAGGGTTTAATTTTTCACCTCGATTTGAATGTGAATTTAAGGCTGAGTACGATGAAGATGAAAAATTAAAAGATAATTGTGAATTAATTATAAGACCTAAAGAGCATTTAAAAAACTTTTTTGGTTAGAATATAAATGTTACTGCTATTGTTGGTGAGAATGGGAGTGGGAAGAGTAGTATTTTAGATTATATTATCAATGATTTTAGTTTCTTTGTTTATAAGAAAGATTCTAAATTTTATAAACAAGGTACATATTTTAAAAATATAAAATGCATAGATGAACCTGATGTTTTTTTATATCCAAAATTCTCACATTTTTTTACTACAGTAGATAATGAAACAAAACATTGTTCTATTTTTTCAGAAGAAAGAATATCTTTAGATTTAAAACCTATTGATAAAGATGATAAGAAAACTCACAATACAATTAATACTTTTAGACTTAATGATATTTATCAAAACCATAAAGATATAGTTTTAGAGTTAGTACAAAAAAGAGAAATATATTCAGATAGTTATATAGATGATTTATTAAATCAATACGAGG
>Ga0256842_1000741_pt1 | contig 28483 bp, 26 predicted proteins | sample 4559240metaG_FD_185973 | JGI IMG/M metagenome (GOLD analysis project Ga0256842, IMG submission 185973) | Hydrothermal vent microbial communities from Guaymas Basin, Mexico - 4559-240 | ecosystem: Environmental > Aquatic > Marine > Hydrothermal vents | place: Mexico: Guaymas Basin | collected... | reverse complement strand
AAAGTAAATGGAAAAACATTAGGTATATTACTTGGTGAATTTAAAATGAATAATATGGAAATAAAATTATATTCTGTAGTAATGGACTCTAATGGTATGAAATATGTATTAAGTGTGGGGGGGCCTAAAAACTCTTTTAAATTATTAAACAAAACATTCAATAAGATTATTAATTCTATGAAAAAATTATAGTTCAAATGCCAAAATATCTATTCATTATTTTAATAATATTTCAAATATCATGTACAAAAAAACATCTTGATAATTATAATACATCAAATAATAAATTTACTTATAAGAATTTAAAAATTCTAATACCTAATTACTTTCAAAAAGATTTTATTAGAAATAAATGGATAGATAAGAGTAATGGAGTGAGTTTAAACATTGAAATAGAGTATTCAAAAGTTAAATTAAAGAACTATGTCCAAAACGCAATAAAATTAATAAAAAAAACTTATCCTAATTATAAAATATTAAATATAAAAAATTTAAAAAAAAATAAAATTTTAATATTATCTACTACTAAAATTGATAATATTATGTTAAACTTCTATATGCTTGTGATATCTTTTAAAAGCTCAAAATTAGTTATCACTATTGCAGGAAGGGAAAATCTTTTTAAACTTAAAAAATATGAAGATTTTATTAGTTTAATTCAAGTTAATGAGGATATTAAGAATGGAAATCATAAATAAAACCTCTGATTTAAGAAGAGCAGTAAAAAAAATAAAAAAAGCTAACGACATAATAGCTTTTGTTCCAACAATGGGTGCCTTACATGATGGACATTTAAAATTAGTAAAAGAAGCTAAAAAAGAGGCTGATATTGTACTTGTATCAATTTTTGTAAACCCAACTCAATTTGGAGCAAATGAAGATTTAGATAAATATCCAAGAGACTTAAAAGGAGATTCTAAAAAATTAGAAAATTTAGCTGTGGATATAATCTTTTATCCTGAAATTAATGAAATTTACCCTAAACACTATCAAACAACAGTATCTTTGTCTAAAATAACTAAAGGATTATGTGGAGACAAACGACTAGGACATTTTGATGGTGTTGCGACAATAGTATTAAAATTATTTAATATAGTTACCCCTGATATAGCTTTTTTTGGATTAAAGGATTATCAGCAGTTTAGGGTCATTAGCCAGATGATTAAAGATTTAAATCTTAATATAAAAATTCATGGAGTAGATATAGTAAGAGAACCTGATGGTCTAGCAATGAGTTCAAGAAATTTAAACTTAACACCCAAAGGACGAAAAAAAGCTCCGTTAATAAATAAAATACTGACTGAATGTATTAAAAATTATAAAAAAAATGAAGAAAACTTTAAAGATAGTAAATTTGTAATTAACTTTGCAAAAAAACATTTAGAGCAAAATGGCTTTACTATTGATTATATTGAAATAAGAGATAGGGTAAATCTTCTAGAGATGGAAACAATTAATGATGATTCAATGATTTTTATAGCAACTTTTATTGATAATGTAAGACTCATTGATAATTATAGTTTTGGAGTTAAATATGAATAAGTTTATTTATATAATTTTTATATTCTTTATTTTCTCGCTATATAGCTGTAAAGACAACAGAACTGATTATCAAAAAGCAAGTGATTACTTTAAAAATAAAAAGTATGAAAGAGCAATTATTTACTTTAAAAAATCTATAAAAGCAGGCATAAAAGACAATTCAATACTATACAAAAAATTAGCAACATCTTATATTAATATTGGTAGATTAAGAGAAGGAGAAAACTACATTAGAAAAGCACTTGTACTATCCCCTGATGATGATACTTTAGGTATTTTGTATAGTCAAATCTTATTAAAAAGAAGAGAATATTATAAAGCAACATATAGATTGAAAAAACTACCTAATAGTTTTGATAAATATTATCAACTTGCAAATGTTTATTTTCTAGCTCACAATATTAAAGTAGCCTTTAGTAATTTAAATAAAGCCCTTACATTTCTTGATACAGATGAAAAAAAGGTAAAAGAAAAATATAAATTTGCATTAAAACTTTTAACACAAGAAGAAATTTGTATTGAAAAAAATAAAATATTTAATGAACTTACTCCGCCACTACAAAACGATATTAATTTCTTAAAAAATTATTATACAGCATTAAACTGTCACTATAAAAATACACTAGATAATCGTTCTATAATTAAAAGATATAATGAAACAAAAAAACAAAGGGATAAAACTCGTTACAAAACCCTAACTAAACTGATAAAGCAAATACCTAATAAGTTTTATTATAATCAGCTTGCACAACTCAGTATTGATAAAAGAGATTTTACTAATGCAAGAAAGTACATAAATGAATCAAAATTTCAAGAAACAAATCAAAATATATTGTTATTTTTAGAAGCTCAAATTGATTTTTATGAAGAAAGATATGAATCTGTAATTAGTAAATTAGAAAAATATTTAAAAAAAGAAAATAATGTAAAGGCATTAAGTTTTTTAGCTAAGGCAGAATATTTAAATGGTAACAATTATAGTGCTATTAAACACTATAAAGAACTTTTGACGCAAGACCCCTATAATAAAGACCACTTATACAAATTAGAAGAATTATATTCTCTTGTTAATGACAAAAAATCATTAACAGATATAAAGTACAAAATTAAATTTTTTTATAGGAAATTTTATAAATGATAGATTTACATTTACATACAAAATATAGTGATGGCTCTAATACAGTTGAGGAAATATTCAAAATTGCAAAATCAATTAACTTAAATACAATTGCAATTACTGACCATGATACAATAAAAGGAGCTATTGAAGCCCCAAAATATGAAAAAAACTTTAATATAAAGAACATAACAGGTGTTGAAATAAGTACAAGATATGAGGATGGTAGAGAATTACACATACTAGGTTATTTATTTGATAAAGAAAATGAGAAATTAATATCTCTTTTGAGGTGGATTAGAATAACAAGAAAAGAAAGAAATGAAAAACTTATAACACTATTAAATAAACTAGACTACCAAATCAGCTTTGAAGAGCTTATTAGAGTTGCAGAAAAAGAACAAAATATTGGAAGGCCCCATTTTGCTAGATTATTAATTGAAAAAGGATATTTTAAAACCTTTGATGAAGTTTTTACGAAATTACTTGCAGAAGGTAAACCTGGATATATAAATAGAGAATCAATTTCTCCATACGATGCAATTAGAACTATTCATAATGCAAATGGAGTAGCAGTACTTGCTCATCCTTTATCATATCGTTTTAAAAATAAGAAACAAGTTAACAACTTAATTACTGATTTAGTTGAACATAAATTAGACGGTATTGAAGCAGAATATGTTACCTATAATAAATCAGACATAGATTGGTTAAAAAAACAAGCTAAAGAGTTTAATATAATCATAACTGGTGGTTCAGACTATCATGGTAAGTATAAACCACATATAGCACTAGGAAAGGGCTTAGGTTCTTTATATGTTCCTGATAAAATCCTAGTATCTTTATATGAAAGAAAGGAAAATAGGTAAATATGTTATACAGTACATTAATTATAGAGTTAAAATATATTTATATTTATATTGCTATTGCTATTGCTACAACTGTTTCTTTTATTTTAATACAAATATATCATTCAGAACACAGTAAAAAACGAAAAATTCTTTCTTATATTTCATATACAATTACAGTTTTTATTTTTTTAATAGGAATTTTTTTGATATTTACAAATAAAGATACTGGATATTTTTCCTTTTTTACACTTTTTGTAGGCAGAAAATAATAAATGAAAAAATATATAATTATTTTAACACTTTTATGTAATATATCCAATATATATTCAAAAGAAATTATTCATAGAGTAAAAAAGGGGGATTTCCTATATAAAATTGCTTATAAATATATTTCCAAAACGGAATTTTTATATATTGATGACTTTATCAAACAAATAAAAAAGGATAATAATATTAAAAAATATGTAAAACCTAAACAAAAGTTAAAAATTAAACTTTTAGACAAAAAACTTGAAACACATAGAATTATAAAACCTAATAAAGTTAAAGCATTATATTATACTGTTTCTAATGTAGCATATAAAGATTTTCTAAATAGAATAAAAACTTATAAAAAAGTAGGTATAAATTCTGTAGTAATTGATATAAAAAATATGATAGGAGAAATTACTATCCCGTTCAATAACAAACTAAAAAAAGAAATAAAAACAGTTCACTGGTCTTCAATTGGGCAATTAAATAAATTATTATATTATTTACACCAAGAAAATATATATGTAATTGCAAGAGTTGTTTGTTTTCACGACCAGATTATGGCAACTAACAAGAAAGAATATAGATTTTTTAAAAACAATAAAGAATGGGTTAATCCTGCAAATAAAGATGTTCAAAACTACCTACTTTCTTTAATAGATGTACTACTAAACTACCCTATAGATGAATTGCAATTAGATTATGTTAGATTTCCTGCATCAAAATCGGGTAAAATTAAAAAGGCTGATATCATTGTTAACTTTTTAAAAAAAGTACATAAAAAAACTCAAAAAGCAGGAATTAAATTAGGTTTAGATGTTTTTGGTATTGCTTTGTGGCAAAGAAAAATAGATGAAAAAGCTATTGGTCAAAATTTAAGAAAAATGGCTGATTACAGTGATGTTATTTCCCCAATGATTTATCCTTCTCATTTTTCAAACCCATTTGATGGCATAAAAAATCCAGGTAACAATCCGGGGTTAATAATTAAAAAAAGTAGAGAAAGAGAAGAAATTTTATTTAAAGACAAAGATATAGAAATAAGACCATACTTGCAAGCATTTTCTATGGGTAGTGAAAAATACGATAAAAATTATATAATTAAGCAAATAAATGAAGTTGGTGACAATGGCTATATCTTTTGGAATGCAAGAGGTAAATATCAAGCCGTTTACAATGCACTAAACTATTTAAAACTTAAAAAAAAGAAAAAAGAACTAAAAAAAGGAAGACAAGAGTTAAATAAAATTATTGATAATATAAAGGACTAGTTTTATTATTTTCTCCACCCACACTTGTGGAATTTACCATTATATAATCATATTATTTTATGTATTTAACATATTAGATAAATAAACTTGCTATGATTAAACCCATATTAGACAAATGGAGAAAATTAAAGATTTAAGAAATATTCATCTCACAAATATCATCTGCAATAATAAATTCGGCATCTGTATTTGCTTTGATTTCATCAATTGTAGTCTCAGGAGCATACTCTACAAGGTACATTTTACCATCTTTAAATTTAAAATGAGCAATATCAGTATATAATTCAGATACAACCCCTTTTCCTGTTATAGGAAGAGTACATTCTTTAAGAATTTTAGTTTCATTTGCACGGTTTACATGTTGCATCATAACAATAACCCGTTTTGCTCCAGCAACCAAATCCATTGCTCCCCCCATGCCTTTAACTTTTTTACCAGGAATTTTCCAGTTTGCTAAATTACCATATTGGTCAACTTGCATTCCTCCCAAAACTGTTAAATCAACATGACCTCCTCTTATCATTGCAAATGCTTCAACAGTATCAGTAATAACTCCACCTTTATTTAAAGTTGCTGTTTGTTTACTAGCATTTGTTAAATCAGCATCAACTTCTTCTTTTGTTGGATATGGCCCAAGCCCTATAATACCATTTTCAGAAAGTAAAGTAACTTTCATACCACTAGGAATATAATTAGGTATTAAAGAAGGCATTCCTATACCCAAATTAATATAATATCCTTCTTCAAGCTCTTTTGCCACCCTTCTTGCAACTTCTTCTTTCTTTAATTTTCTCATTTTTACCTCTAAACACAACATTGTTATAAGCATTCTACAAAAAAACATTATTACAAGCAAATATATTGTGATTTTTAACAAATATTTGCTTTTATAATTAGAATTGATTATTATAATTATGCGACATTCTTTTAAGGTTATTAATGAAATTAAAAACTATCTTAATTATTGATGATAACGAAGATGATTATTTTGTTATCAAAAGGTATGTTAAAAAAGTATATAATACAATATATGATAATGGTATAATAAATATCATAGAATTAATTAAAAAAAATAATCCTGATTGTATATTAATTGATTATCATTTAGGTACCAGAAAGGGTCTAGAGTTATTAAAAGAAATTAAACTAAATGAAGATAATAAAATTAAGAATAAACCAGTTATAATACTTACAGGAGAAACAAACCCTGAAATTATTGTTGAATGTATGAAAAATGATGCCACTGACTATATTATAAAGGGTGAATATTCGGCAAATACAATAATCAAAACCATTACTCAGGCTATTGAAAAAAACTATTTAAAACAAAAAATACAAGAACAAAAAGAAGAAAAGAAAAAGCTGGAAGAGTTGCTTAACCATAACCGAAGAATAAACTCAATTGGTCAGCTAGCTGGTGGAATAGCTCATGATTTCAACAATATTATTGCAGGAATTATAGGAGCTACTGAGTTATTAAATCTTCCAGAAAGGAAACTTGATGAAACAAGTAAAGAATATACAAAAATAATTATGAAAGCTTCTAATAGAGCAAGTAGTTTGGTAAGTAAATTACTTGCATATGGCAGAAAAGGTAAAATTACTTCCAATGTCTTGGATATCAAAGAAATACTAAAAGATAGTTTATCAATTCTAAATACAACAATTACCGATAAAAGAATTAATATTTCATTTAAGAATAATGCAGAAAATAATAAAATTATCGGAGATAATGCTCAATTACAAAATGCATTAATGAACCTTGTAATAAATGCCTCTCAGGCAATGCCTAATGGTGGAGAAATAAAAATAATAACAACAAATATTAGTTTAAATGATCATTACTGTAAAAATAGTTCATTTGATATAAAACCAGGTCAATATGTTCAAATAGAAGTAAAGGATAATGGTACAGGAATCTCTTCTGAAAATATAAATAAAATCTTTGAGCCATTTTATACAACTAAAAAAATTAATGAAGGCACAGGATTAGGTTTATCTGCAGTTTATGGAATTATTCAAGACCATTATGGAGAAATAAAAGTTACAAGTAAGGTAAATCTTGGTACAAGTTTTAAACTTATCATACCTAATATTAAAAATATAAAAATGACATCAGTAATTGAAAATACAAAAATTGATACTACTAATAATATAATCACAACAGGAAAGATTTTACTTGTGGATGATGAAGAAATAATTAGAATTATTGGTAAAAAAATACTTACACACATGGGCTATAATGTCATTATTGCTAAAAACGGAAAAGAAGCGGTTGATATTTATAAAAAACAATACTCTGAAATAGATGTTGTAATTATGGATATGTTAATGCCTAAATTAAATGGAAAAGAAGCATTTGCTGAAATGAAAATAATAAACAAGAATTGCAAAATAGTAATATCATCAGGATTTCTAAAAGATCATGATATAGAAGAACTAAAAACAATGGGACTCGCAGGTTTTATTCATAAACCATATAAAAGTGAAGAACTCAATAAACTTTTGAAAAAAATTTTAAAAACTAACTAACTTCAGGAATTCTAGAAAAGTAAATCCAAAAATTCTCAATACTTAAAATAGCTTCTATAAATTTTTTGGGGTCTAAAGGTTTTTCAACATAACTATTACATCCCAAATCATACGCTTTTTGAATATCATTCTCTCTAATTGATGAAGTTAGAACAACAACGGGAATATTTTTTACTTTAGGTAAGTCTAATCTTCTATGTAAGAATTCAAATCCATTCATTATTTCCATATTCAAATCAAGTAGAATTAGTTTCGTTTTACTTAAATTATCATTATTATTAAGATATTCTAGTGCCTCAGCTCCATTTGTAACTCTGTGTACCGGGTTTCCAAGCTTTCCCTTTTTTAAACCTCTTTTAATCATTAAAACATCATCATCATTATCTTCCACAATAAGAATTAACTCTTCATTCATATATTCTCCTTACTATTTAAATTTTTAGAAATTGTAAACTTAAATATGGTACCTTTACCAATTTCACTCCATGCCACCCATATTCTGCCTTTATGTTGTTCAATAACAGAACTCACAATAGCAAGACCAGCTCCGCTTCCCTCAATATTTTTATCCTGATGAGCCTTTCTGAAAAGCCCAAATATTTTATCAAACTGTTCTTTTTCAATTCCTTTTCCATTATCTTTTACAGAAAATTCATAAAAATCTGGTGATTCATCATAAAAAATCTCTATCACAGTATTTTCATTATCACTATATTTAATAGCATTACTTATTAAGTTAAGAAACACTGTATACATCCATGTTTTCTGGCAATAAATTTCAGGTAAATTATTAAATTCCAAAACTGTATTTGTTTGTTTCATTTTTTGGCTCAAGGTATCCTTAACATTTTCTATTATTTTAGATATTGAATTTAAAGAAAATTCAACATTTATTCTACCAATTCTTGAAAGGGTTAATAAATCATCTATCATTAAGGCCATTTTAGTACTTGCTTTAATTATTCTTGAAAAATAATCTCTTGCTTCATCATCAAAAGAATCTTCATAATCCTCTAAAATAAATTCAGAAAATGTCCTTATACTTCTAATGGGTTCTTTTAAATCATGACTAATAGTATAAGAATAATTTTCCAGTTTTTTATTAATATTAGTTATCTCCTGCATTTTATTTTTTAATTCATTTTCAATAATAATTTTTTCTTGAAGAATAACATTAATATCCTCAATTATATTGATAAGTTCAAGATATTTTATACTAGATTGTTTAATTTCTCTATTATTAATTATAGCATCATTAAACAATTCCATAAAGATATTAATAGTTTTTTTAATATTATTAATAAAAAAACTAAAAATGAAAATAAGCATAATAACTGTAAATACTACAATTATAATAACAGTAATTATTTCATTAATTATATCCTGTTTTACTTTTTTCTGCAATAAATTTATTTTATTTTCAACATCATCTAGATAAACACCAGATGCAACAATATACTTTTTATCATCTGTCAACTTAAAATAGCTAACCTTAGGACTTGGCTTAGGATTATCTATTTTTTTATACCAGTATTCAACAAAACATTCTCCATCTTTTCTTAATCCCTTAAGAAATTCTTTACGAAATTCTTTTCCTTTAGCATCTTTAAACTTATCTGAAATATACTTACCAGTAATATCATGGCGATTTGGATTAAAAAACATTTTAGCAAATTTATCTCCACCATTTATATTTAATAACTCCAAAATAAAGATATAGTTATTCTTATTTTTACCAAAACGATAACTCTTTAAAAAATTTAAAAAATTCTTAATAATAGGTTTAATCTTTTCTCTTTTAACTATATTATTCATATAATTCATTCTTAAAATAATTCTATCAACCTCATTCTTTAGCAATATTTTTTGCTCATTTATATATCTTGTTCTTATTAAACTGCTCTTTTTATGAAAGAAATTAATTCCCTTTAAAATAATTATAGCAATAAAAATAACACCAATAATTAGAACTAGTGAAATAACAAGTTTCTCAATTCTTTTTATTAAATGATAATTCTCTTTCACTTAACCTCTGAAGTATATAGTAGATTATAACATTTTTAATAATAAAATGTGAAATAATTGAGGTATATACAGAAATATTATATAATTACAAATAACTTTTTAGGAGAAATATGTCTAATTTCAATAAATTGTATGAAAACATTGATTATTTAAATGGAATAATATTTGAAATAATTAAAAAGAAGTTTGGAGATAAATATATAAATATCATAAAAAAATTATATAATTTAAGCTCTGAATATCAAATAAACAATAAAATAGATACACAAATAGAAGATTTTATCTCTAATTTAACAGAAAATGACTTAGAAAAAATAATAAAAATTTTTACTATACAGTTTGAATTATTAAATGTTGCAGAAAACACCCACCGGATAAGAAGGAAAATACATTATGAAAACTTGGACACAGAAAAGATACAATCAAACTCATTTAGAGATATTTTTACTAAATTATATAATGAAAATGACAAAAATAAGTTAAAAAATTTAATTAAAAATATAAATATTGATTTAGTTATGACAGCTCACCCTACTGAACCTAAAAGAAAAGTTATTATGAAGAAATTAATATCTTTATCAAAATTATTAATACAAAAAGAACGCTCTTCTTTGTTAAAAAGAGAAAGAGAAGAAATAGAAAGAAATATTAATGCAACTATAGAATTAATATTTGAGACAGAATTTATTAGAACATTCAAATTAACTCCAAAAGATGAATTAAAATCATTATTATTATTTTTTGAAGAAGTATTTGTTAATTTAATCCCTGAATTATATCAAGATATAAAATCAAATTATAAAAAAGTTACTAATACCCCCTTAGAAATAAAAGAAAATTTAATAAGCTTTGCATCTTGGGTTGGTGGAGACATGGATGGGAATCCATTTATAAACCATAAAACAATAATTAATTCAGCAAAAATATATAAAATTACAATTTTAAAAATTTATTCTAATATTTTATCTGAATTACAAGATAAACTATCTTGGAAAATAACAATTAATGAACTTCCTGATAATCTAAAAAAAGAACTAAAGAAACTTGAAATTCTATATCCTAAAACTTATGAAACTAGAAAATCACATAGACCAAATGAAGCAATAAGGCTTTTTATGGCAATGTTAGAAAGAAGAATCCTGCATAATATTGATTCATTAGAAAATAATTTTGAAATAAATAATTATGAATTACTTAATTCAAAGGATTATTTATTAAATTTATTGAGAGAATTAAAAGAATTTCTCAAAGATAAAATTGCATCATTTTATTTAGAAAATTTTATTGACATAGTTAAAACTTTTGGTGTTCATTTAGTAAATTTAGATATTAGAGAAGATAGTTTGGCAATTTCAAATATTATTTCTAATTTAATGAAAGCTCATCTTAATATTGATGATTATATGAATTTAACAGAAAGTAAAAAAGAAGGCTTGCTAATAGAATTAATATATAATTACGAAAAAATACCTAAACATACTATAGGAGAAAATGAAAAAATAATAAAAACTTTAAAGGCTGTTTTAGAAGTAAAAAAGTATATCTCAACTGAAATGATACAAAATTTTATACTCTCTATGAGCTCAGAACCTTCAAATATTCTTGAATTACTACTTTTATTTAAAATATATGGCTTAGATAATGCTAAAATCATGATAGTGCCCCTTTTTGAAACAATTACAGACTTAAAAAATGCATCATCGGTAATGAATCGATTGCTAGAAATTAATCTCTACAAAGAATATCTAAATTTTATAGGTAAACCACAAATGATAATGCTTGGCTACTCTGATAGCTCAAAAGATGGATCTGTTTTTACCTCTAGAATTGAATTGTATAAATCCCAGCAAAAACTAATAAATACCTTTGAAAAACATAATACCCCTTTCATATTCTTTCATGGACGAGGAGGAAGTATAGGACGAGGCGGAGGCCCTACTTTTAATGCAATAACATCTCAAGTTGCATCTTCATTTAAAAATGGTATCAGAATTACTCAACAAGGAGAAGTAATATTTCACAATTATCATGATATATATATCGCCAAAAGAAACATAGAACAAATTGCATCTGCTATGCTTTTTCAACTAGAAAAGAACAATGAAATATCAAATAAGGATTTAAAAATTCTAGAACAAATCTCAATCATATCTGAAAGTAAATATAGAGAACTAATTTACGGACATAAAGATTTTTATGATTATATGAATGATGTTACTCCTATTTCTTATATTTCTAAATTAAACATAGGGTCAAGACCTGTAGCAAGAAGGTCTATGAGCGGGCTTAAAGATATTAGAGCAATTCCCTGGTTCTTTTCTTGGGTACAAAATAGAGGCTTACTTGTTACTTGGTATGGAGTAGGAACAGCACTTGAAAATGCTATCAAATTATATGGAATAGAAAAAATAAAAAAATTATATAAAGAAAATATAGTATTCAAATCAATTTTAGATAACTTTGAAATTACCATTGCAAAAGTAAAATTAGATATCTTTAAAAAATATCTCAATTTAAGTAATGATAAAGAAAAATATAAATTAATTATTGATGAATTCAATATAACTAAAAAAAATATTCTTGAAATAACAGAACAAAAATCTCCACTTGAAATTAATAATTCTGTATTAAGAAAATCAATAGATTTAAGAAATCCCTTTGTTGATATTTTAAGTTTTATACAAATAGATTTACTTAAAAGAGATAAAAACGGAAAATTAACAAATAAATCTTTAATTACTGCAACTATTTTAGGAATTGCCCATGCAATGAGAAATACAGGTTAATATTTTTAGTTGTTTTCATCTTCTTGAGATTCTTTGGCTTGTTTTTTAACTCTATTTTTAATTAGCTTACCAACTAACACTTTAGATAATATTAAAAAAGCAATAATAGTAAAAAATAACCAATTAGGTAATGGTTTAAAACCTGCATCATCAGCAAATAAATTTATTGAAAGAAGAAAAAAGATTATATAATACATCAAAAATCCTCCTTATTTTAAAATTTTCTTTAAATTTGCTAAATTATATTTAAATCTAAATTTTTTAGGTATTTTAAACTTATAAGATTGGTGTGCCAAATACTCTAAATTATTAAAATCTAAATCCTCAATTGATTTAACAACATAAACATTTTTAACATATTTAAATATTTTATTAACTGTTTTAGGCTTATGATAAACAATTATTGTAGGTATTCTTTCTTCAATAGATTTTATTATTATATTTGGAAGCCTAGAAAGAAGCTCTTTGTCTTTCAAACTAATAATAGAAATATCAGAATTTTCTAAATTAGAGACTAATTTCCATTTATCAGGAAGCCTCAAACTAGTATTAGTAAATATTTTGTATAAAAATGGTGTTTTTTCATACTTTTTCTCTTTAATCCACGGATAAACAACAAATACTTTCTTTTTATATTGCTGATTTAATAAAAACTTCATTTGCTTTGTTCTTGTTATTAATGATTTTGAAAAATAAAATGTAATCATTTCTAAAATTTTCTCATTTAAAGAAGTATTATTTATTTCATCTATCCAAATAGAATATTCTAATTTAGGGTTCAATAACTTAGAACAAATTGCGTATAACTCAGCTTTTATTGATTTTTCGGCAATTATATAAGTATTTTTTTTATTATTCTCCAATATTTCTCTTATTAATTTAATATAATTTATATTTAAATCTATATTTGTACTATTTTTAATACCTCTTGATAATTCTAATAAGTCATTATTATTAGAAATTAAAAAGATAATTTGTTTATTTTTCATGTAATTTCTACTCTTCTTCTAGATTAAAATCAGGTGTTTCAACTGTTGTTTCAGAAGGTGTTTCCTCTATTATTTCAGAATTTTTTGCTTCCGAGCTTACCGGTACTGTAATTTCATCTTCCTCTTCCGTCTCCATAACTTTCGCAGCAGAAACAACCATTTCGTTTTTATCAACATTGATTAGTTTAACACCTTGAGTATTTCTACCAATAGTATTAATAGTATTTGTTGCCATTCTAATTAATTTACCTAGATTTGTTATAATAACTAAATTATCATCTTCAAGCAACTGTAATGCTCCAACAAGTTTTCCTGTTTTAGGAGTAGTATTAAGGGTGATAACTCCTTTACCGCCTCTATTTTGAGTTTTATATTCTCCAAGAGCAGTTTTTTTACCATAACCAAATTCAGAAACAACTAAAATAGCAGTATTTGAAATAATGATAGAAGCATTTACAACTTTATCTCCTGTATTTAATCTCATTCCCATAACACCACTTGAATTTCTTCCCATTGCTCTTATCTGGCTTTCAGGAAATCTAATTGACTTACCTTCTCTTGAAACCATAAATACATCACTATCACCGTCAGAGAGAGAGCATTTAATTAATCTATCACCATCTTTGATTTTTATAGCAATTTTACCAGTTTTTCTGATTCTATTAAATTCATTTAAAGATGTTTTTTTAACAACACCATTTTCTGTAAACATCATGATAAATTTATTATCAGTATATTCTTTTATTGTTAAAATAGTTTCTATTGTTTCACCATCATCTAAATCTAGAACATTTACAATTGGCCTTCCTTTTGCAGTTCTTGAAGCTTCAGGTAATTCATAAACTTTTTGCCTATAAACTTTACCTTTATTGGAAAAGAATAGTAAATCATTATGATTAGAAGCAATAAATAATCTTTCTACAAAGTCTTCTTCTTTAGTTCCCATTGCTTTTTTACCTTTTCCTCCTCTTCTTTGTTTTCTATAGGTAGAAATAGGTACTCGTTTAATGTAATTTTGATGACTAATTGTAACAGCCATATCTTCATCTACAATCAAATCCTCTATTGAAATTTCGCCTTCATTAGGAATAACTTCAGATCTTCTTTCATCTGCATACTCAGCAATAATATACTCAAATTCAGTTCTTATTACACTCATTAATTCATCATCATTAGAGAGTAATAAATTATAATAATCAATATTTTTTTGTAGTTCTATCATTTCATCAATTATTTTTTGAACTTCCATAGAAGTAAGTCTATGTAATCTCAACTCTAATACTGCATCAGCTTGTTTTTCAGAAAGTTCAAAACTAGCCATTAATTTTTCTTTTGCATCTAATCTTGACTGAGCAGCTTTAATTATTTTTATAACTTCATCAATATTGGTTAAAGCTATTTCGTAACCTTTTAAAATATGCATTCTGTCAAGAGCTTTATTAAGATCAAAGATTGTTCTTCTTGTTATAATATCTCTTCTATGTTCTAAAAAAGCATGTAAAATATCATATAAATTCATTAATTTTGGCCTACCCTGATGTAAAGCCAATAAATTCATATGATAAGCAATTTGTAGCCTAGTCATTTTATATAGTTTATTTAAAACTATTTTAGCGTTTGCAGCTCTTTTTAATTGAACAACTATACGCATTCCTTTTCTACCTGATTCATCTCTTATATCATCTATATCAGTAATTCTCTTATCTTTTACTAATTGAGCAATACTTTTAACTAAATCAGACTTTACAACCTGATATGGGATTTCAGTAATAACAATAGATTCTCTTTTAGATTTTGAATTTATCTCAATAAAAGCCCTTGCCCTAATAACTACTTTACCACCACCTGTTCTATATGCTTTTTTAATACCTGAAGTACCTAAAATAAAAGCAGAAGTTGGGAAATCAGGTGCTTTCACAATTTCGATTAAATCCTCAACAGTTGCCTGCTTATTATCAATCATGTAAATTAATGCAGTCAATATTTCCCGGAGATTATGTGGAGGTATTTTAGTTGACATTGCAACAGCAATTCCTTCTGTTCCATTAATCAATAAATTCGGAATCATGGTAGGAAGAACAGAAGGCTCAAGCATACTATTATCATAGTTAGGTACAAAATCAACAGTATCTTTTTCAATATCTTTTAACATTTCTGAAGACATTTTTTGCATTCTTGCTTCTGAATATCTCATTGCCGCAGCACTATCTCCATCTACAGAACCAAAGTTACCCTGCCCTTCAACCAGCATATATCTCAATGAAAACGGCTGAGCCATTCTTACTAGAGCATTGTATATAGATGCATCACCATGAGGATGATACTTACCCATAACATCACCTACAATTCTTGCAGATTTTTTAAATGGTTTATCATAAGATAATTTCATTTCGTTCATGGTATATAAAATTCTTCTATGAACAGGTTTTAAACCATCTCTTACATCGGGTAATGCCCTACTAATAATAACGCTCATCGCATAATCTAAATACGATGTTTTCATTTCATCTTCAATTTTAATCTTTTTTATTTCTTCAACCATATGAATCCTTCCTTTATTTTGTTAAATAGTTGATACTAAATCTATCAAATGTTTTTTAATTTTTTCTTTAACTGACTTATCTTGAGTCGCTTCTATTGCAATTTGCCATTTTTCAATAGCTTTATTTCTAAATCCCATTTTTTCATATAAAACAGCAAGTTCTTTAATTGCAGGAAAAAATTTTCTATTTATGTCTACTGCCGCCTCTAATTCACTAATTGCTAAATAGTTATTGCCCCTAGTTAAACAAGTATAGCCTAATAAATATCTAAATTTATAGTAAAAAGGAGCAACTTTAACAGCATGCTCTAATATTTTTTGAGCGTTTCCAAAATCTCCCTTATTGATTAACTTAGCAGAAAGAGATAGTATTTGGTCTAATTTTCCATCTTCGCTAGGAGTAGCAACATCTTCATTTACTAAAATCAATTCTTTTATCGTGTCCATTAAAACAGATATCCGAAATGGCTTTTCTAGGAATTTATTTGCCTTATAAATATTTACAATATCCTTTTCAAATTGCCAACCTTTATAAATAGCAGAGATAATCAAAACAGGAATTGAAGATAGCGTTTCACTTTCTTTAATTTCTTTACAAATTTCAAAACCATGTTTACCAGGAAGCATCGCATCTAAAATGATTAAATCTGGAAGAGAACGATTTATTGCTTTTATCGCATCATTTCCGTTATCAATAGTTATTGGCTTCATATTAAGTTTTCTAACAACTTTTGAAATAAGCTTCAAAATATCCTCTTCATCATCAACAATTAATACTGTCTTTTCCTTCGTTTCAAACTCACCAACACTTACTTCCTCTTCACTGTCTTCGTCATCTAGGATTTCTCCAATAATTAAATCATCAGTATCTTCATCATGCTCCATAAATGACATAACAGATGGAGAAATAACGGACAAAAACATCTCATCAGACTTATAGTTTTCAGATTTATAAAAAGTTTTATCAGAACTATAAACATCTTGAATAACTTCCAATAAAATATCCTCTATTGCTAAGTAAGCAATCACTTTTTTACCAGTTAAAAAACTAATTTCATCTATTAAGACCTTATCATAAGGATCTGAAATTGCAATAATTAAATTTTTTTCAGACACTTTCAATGGTAAAATTTTCTTTTCTATGGCTATTTCAAAAGGTATTAAATCCTTATACGCTTGAAACTTTGAGTTTTCCAATTCAATTCCAGGGAATCCAATTTGTTCAGTTAGACAGAGTAGAGCTTCTTGTTCTGTAGCATACCCTAACTTAATAGCTGATGATGCAAATTTTATTCCATTAACAATTGAATAGTCATACACGGCATTAACTTGTTCATAACTTAAGATACCTTTTTTAAAAAAGATTTTACCTATTAGATTTTCTTTATTATTACTAATAATAATCTCCCCAAAAATGAAGTAGTATTATACCACTTTTCAGTAGATTTAACAAGATTTTTTACTGTTTTTTAGGAAAAAATAAAAAAAGCCTGAAAGAAACTTTCAGGCTTGGTGATTCGGGCAGGATTCGAACCTGCGACCCACGGCTTAGAAGGCCGTTGCTCTATCCAGCTGAGCTACCGAACCAAAAATCGGGGCAGCAGGATTCGAACCTGCGGCCCCCTGCTCCCAAAGCAGGTGCGCTAGCCAGGCTGCGCTATGCCCCGATGTGTGAGTAAGTATATATACTTTTTAAAATTAAAAGTCAATAGATTTTTTAAAAATTTCTATTTTTTTAATTAACTTCTCTTAACATTGCAATCCTATAAGCCTCTTTTATTGCAGAAATCAAGCTTTTTTCACTAGCTTTTTCAAAATTATTTGCAATATCATAAGCCGTTCCATGGTCAACAGATGTTCTGATTATTGGAATCCCTAAAGTTATGTTAACTCCATCATCAAAATGTAGCATTTTTAAAGGTATAAGCCCTTGGTCGTGATAAGATGCAATAGTAACATCATATTTTTTGTAAATTGCATGAAAATATGTATCAGCTGGATATGGGCCTTCTATATTGATGCCTTCTTTTTTTAATTCATTTATTGCGGGAATGTAATGCTCTAATTCTTCTGTTCCTAATTTCCCATTTTCTCCAGCATGAGGATTTAAGCCTAATATTCCAATTTTTGGGTTTTCTATTTTAAACTTATTTTTAAATTCAAAGTTAACGATTTTAACTATTTTTTTTATTTTCTCTTTATTTATTATGGATGAAACTCCATTTATAGGATTATGTATAGTTAATAAAGCAACTTTTAAATGTTTACCGTATAACATCATCACAGCATCATTTGAATTTGTGAGTTTTTTTACCATTGTAGTATGCCCAGTAAAACGATAACCACCTTTTTGAAGATTATCTTTATCTAGTGGAGCAGTAACTATAGCATCTATTTTATTTTCTAATGCATCTTTTATAGCTGATTCAAAATAAAAACCAGCAGCATAACCAGTTTCATCACTTGGCTTACCTAATTGAGAAATTTCAAATTTAGCATTTAGCTTATCTACAATATTTAATTTATGATAGTCAATTTTATCCAATTTAACTAATTTTTCTTGTAAATTATTGATTAAATACTTATCTCCATAAATAATAGGTGAAATTTCTCTTATTTCTGGAAATTGCAATGCTTTCAATATTATTATTGCACTAACTCCACTCATTTCTCCTGCTGTAATTACTATTTTTTTATTATCCATATTACCTCTCCTAATTTCAAGATTATAAGCTTGAAATTCAAGTGAAAACACAACACTAGCGTGTTTGAACGACTATTTTAAAGAATTTCTTTAAAATACCTAAATGAAGCTAAAAATAATCCAAGCCCAACTCCATTATAAATAACAGATAAATATAATTTAGGCAAAGAAGAGTGCCTCAGGGTTATACCTAATCCAACCATAAAAATAATCAGTAAATAACTTTTCCAAGCAATAAAACCAAATATACAGCTCTTATTACTCTTTTTATTAATTCGATTAATGTTTTTATTAGCAACTTTGCTAAAACCAAAAATTGCAACAACTACACCCAAGATTATTCCTAACACAAATACAATGTAATTTAAAGGAATTTTATCATTGACAAATATCCAGGAAATAGCTTTTTTAATAAGCATTACTCCTACCCCACTCCATGCTAAGCCAGCTAAAAAGAATAATATACTATTATTAACAGCAGGTTTATATTTATTTAATATACTATTTAACATAAGCTCCCCTAGCAATCCAAGACTGATATAATACAATAATTATATAATTTTTTAAATAATTAAATAAAATTTATCCATTTACTATACTTTTCTTGCATTTTTTGCTTTAATAATAGTATTCTTGTTTTGTTTTTATGAGGTAATAATGGAAATTTTTGTTGATAAAATAGAAAACAGTATTGCAGAACTACATTTTGAAAACGAAGAGGTTCTTCATATTAATGTAAATAGTTTACCAAAAGGCTTGAAAGAAGGTGATTATTTAACTATTGAATTTAATTTGAATAATTTAAAGCGTAATGAAGTCGAAAATAGTGTAGAAAAACTCATCAATGAATTATCAGATAATTCAGGAGGAGGTGATTTTGAGATTTGATGTAGCAATTAAAATACTTATCTACCTAATGTTTACGGTTTCCATTAGTGTATTTGCAAAAATCAATATAAACACCGCAACAAAAACAGAATTTCAAAAACTTCCAAATATTGGTCCTAAAAAGGCAGAAAGAATTATTAAATATAGACTTGAACACGGAGACTTTAAAAGGATAGAAGATTTAATAAAAATAAAAGGAATAGGTAAAAAAACAGTTGAAAAGTTAAGACCCCACATTACTATTGAATTGACTAAACAAAAAGACACTGAAGAAAACAACCCCGAAGGCAAAATAAATATTAATTTAGCAGAAATAGATGAATTTTCAATTATGCCGGGTATTGGACCAGCCAAAAAGAAAAGAATTATAGAATATAGAAAAAAGAATGGAAACTTTAAAACAAAAGAAGAATTAATGAGCGTAAAAGGTATAGGTGAAAAGATTTATGAAAAAATAAATATTTTTATAACGGTAAAAATAGATTTAAATACCGTAGAAATTAAAAACTTGAGAAAATTACATGGAATAAATCAAAAATTTGTAGATGCTATAAATATTTATAGAACAAATAACAAAAAAATCACTAAAAAAAGGCTAGATAATTTATTAAAGAAATTTAAAGATATGGAAAATTTTAAACATTTTTTTTGGTTTAAAAAAGAAAAGTGATAGTATTATTATAATAATATATAATCTTCACCTTTTATACCGCAAAAAGGGCATCTTTCGGGTGGAGTTCCCATTTCAATATGACCACATAACGGACATAAATAGAAATTAGTTTCAGACAAATCCTCACCTTTCTCAACAGCTTCTAGAGCTTTTTTATAAAGATTTGCATGAACTTCTTCAACATCCATTGCCCATTTAAACATTTTTTTAGCTTTGTGGCCTTCTGCCTTTGCTTGCTCGTACATTGGAGGATACATTTTTTCAAATTCAAATGTTTCACCACTTATAGCTGCTTTTAAATTATCTAAAGTACTACCAACTCCTTCCATAGCTTTTAAATGCCCTGCTGCATGAATTTTTTCAGCTTGTGCAGTTGTTTCAAATAATTTTGCAATATTATTCAACCCTTCTTTCCTTGCCTTAACTGCAAATGCCATATATTTCTGAAAAGCTTGACTTTCACCAGCAAATGCATCTTTTAAATTTTCTAATGTTGTTGCCATATTAACTCCTTATATGAGAATTAGATAAGTTAATATTTACATAAATAAAATTAAAAATCAAATATTTATTATATTTATAGAATTAATTTGATTTTATAGTATCAAATTAATATAATTTAGAATATATTGATGTGAGGAGAAACATGAAATTATTCTTTATTGTAATATTGCTAATAATATCAACAATTACCTATTCAAATGAATTAAAAAATTATGAATTTACTTATCAAGAAGAAGATTTAATTATTGCCTTCACCCTAGATGAGGAAGCCCAAACAGAGATTTTCAACTTAAAAAATCCTTTTAGACTTATTTTAACTCTAAAAAATACGAGTCTAAATTCTAAAATAAAACATAAAAATGAAATAAACAACGAGATTATTAAAAAAATAATGGCTGTTCAATTTTCTAGAAATGGTAAAAAAAATATCAAAATAATATTAAGTTTAAAGAAAGAAATTGCATATACTCTTGATAAATTTAATAATCGAATTCTTTTAATCCTTAAAAACGTTAAAACCTTAAAGCAAGATAAAATAGCTCAAAAAATAGAAGAAAACGAAAAGAAAATTATAGAAACACCCGAGAAAATAAAACTAAAAAATATGCTTACAAAACTAGACTATCAATATATTAATGAAGATTTAGTTATATCAATTAAAACAAATAAACCTACAACTTATAAAGCATTTGAATTAGTTAGTCCTTTTAGAATATTTTTAGATGTAAACAATGTTGACTTAAGCACATCAGTAAAAAAAGAAAAAAAGTATAATGATGAATATCTTCAAAAAGCAATTATAAATAAAATGTCTAGAAATGGTAAACAGAAGGTGAGAGTTTCATTATTTTTTAAAGATAAAAAAACATATTTGATAGAACAATTTAAAAACAACATTGTGCTTACAATAAAAGGAGCTAAAAAACTCAAAAATATAGCTCGAAATACAAAAGAAAAGATTGAAAATGAAGCAATAAAAGAAATAAAAGAAGAGTCCATGTTATCAAATGAAAGATTAATTGATTATAATTATAATGACAATTCACTATTAATCGCAATTAAACTAAAAAAAGATACGGAATTAAAATCCTATAACCTAACAAATCCTTTTAGAATAATAATGGATTTAAAAAATACAAGTTTATTTAAAGAAAAAATGAAAAAAATTAAATATACTGATAAATATATAAAAGATATAAAATTTATAAAATATAAAAAAAATGGAGCATTAAATACTAAAGTTATTATATTATTTAATAAGTATGCTCCTTATCAAGTTGAAAAAATCAATAAAACGATATTAATTACTCTGTCTAATATCATTAATGATCAAATTGCAGATAATTCAAATGAAATAACAGAGGAAGAAAAAATAGAAAAGGAAGCAATAGAGGAAGTAAAGAAAGAAGCTGAGTTATCAAATGAAAAATTAATTGATTATAATTATAATGACAATTCACTATTAATCGCAATTAAACTAAAAAAAGATACGGAATTAAAATCCTATAACCTAACAAATCCTTTTAGAATAATAATGGATTTAAAAGATATAAGTTTCTTTAAAGAAAAAATGAAAAAAATTAAATATACTGATAAATATATAAAAGATATAAAATTTATAAAATATAAAAAAGCTGGAATTTTAAATACTAAAGTTATTATATTATTTAATAAGTATGCTCCTTATCAAATTGAAAAAATCAATAAAACGATATTAATTACTCTATCTAATATTATCAATTTTTCAGATACTAATAATGTTTCAAAAAATGATACTAACAATAACATGGAAATAACATCTGATGAAGATATAGAAAAACCAGAAGAAACTATCTCATTTAAGAAGCAAGAAAAACAAAAAGAATTGAAAAAAGAAATGGATAATAGTTTAAAAAATAATGATATATCCTTAGATGAAGAAGCACCTACAGTAAAAACAACAAGTTCTAATATTTCAAGTAGAAAGCATAATATTCTAAATAAAGTTGTTTTTAAAAAATATAATAATAAAGCAAGAATTATTATAAAAACTAAAAACCCTGCCTCATATCAAACAGAATTAGAAGCTAATACATTTTCAATAATATTAAATAATACAAGCTTTGGCTCTAGAATGGCATCATTAACTTTAAATACTGAATTTTTTAAAACAAATGTTAAAAAAATTATTCCTAAACATAAAGGTAGAAATATAATTATTAAACTAAATCTATCAAAAGCTAAGTCACCTAAAATAAAACAATCTCGAAATCAAATATTTCTTGATTTTTAAAAAACAATAAAAAATAAAAGGAGCAATATGTCACATGAAGCTAATTCTTTAAAAAGTATATTTTTTGCACTTGGGGCAAATGTTGCTATTGCTATTGCTAAATTTATAGCTGCATTTATTAGTGGTTCAGGCTCAATGATGGCAGAAGCAATACACTCAGCTGCTGATTCTACTAATCAATTACTTTTATTACTTGGCTTAAAGCATGCAAAAACTCCACCAAATCAAGAATATCCACTTGGTTATGGTAAAGCTATATACTTTTGGTCTTTTATTGTTGCAGTTATGCTTTTTAGTATTGGTGGATTATTTTCAATTTATGAAGGATACCATAAATTACATTCAACAGAAGAATTAGAACTTCCTTATATTGCAGTTGGAGTATTAATATTTTCAATGTTTGCAGAAGGAACAGCTCTTTTTGGAGCAATTAGAGAAGTAAAAAAAGATTTACATGGAAGAACTTTCTGGAACTGGTTTAAAACAACTAAACGGTCAGAATTATTAATACTTGTAAGTGAGGATACCGCTGCATTAATAGGCCTTACTTTTGCATTATTTGCAATTCTTCTTACTGTTTTTACTGGAAATCCAGTTTATGATGCTATCGGTAGTATATTCATTGGTAGTTTACTTGTTATTGTTGCTATTTTAGTTGGTAAACAAATTATGTCTTTATTAATTGGTAGTGGAGTAGAAGATTACAAAGAAAAAGAATATGTAGCTAAGCTTGAATCTTATGAAGATATAGAGAAAATACTAGGAATAAAAACTTTACAACTAGGTAAAGATGTTATGCTTTCAGTAAAAGCTAAAATGATAGTATTCGATTCCAGTATTAAAATGATAGACTCTATAAATAAAATTGAAGCAGATATGAAAAGGGAATTCCCTGAAATCATGTGGTCTTTTTTTGAGCCTGATTATGAAAAGAATAAAGACTAAGTAAACTTAATATACTCTTCTAAAATTTTTATTGCCGTTTCTTCTTTACTTAATTTATCAAAACTTTTAGAGTTATTTTTAGTAAATATAGTAATTTGATTAAAATCTGATTGAAATCCTATATCTTCTCTTGAAATATCATTTAAAACTATCATATCAAGCCCTTTATTTTCAAGTTTCAATTGGGCATTTTGTGAATGATTATTACTTTCAGCAGCGAAGCCTATTTTAAATATTTTTTTATGTTGAATAGATTTTAAAACATCTGGAGTAGAAGAAAATTCTAAATCCCAGCTTTTATTATTTTTCTTAATTTTTTGAGTATTATAATTTTTTATTTTTATATCTCCAACTGCAGCACTCATTATTATTAAATCATGCTCATCTATGTATTTATCAATAAGCTCTTTCAATGAATCAACAGAAGTAAAATAATCTACTTTATTGACTCTATATGGAAGTTCTAAACATCCTTTGTGGCTTAATAGAGTAACGGTTGCACCTAATTTTATTGCTTGTGAAGCTAGTGCATAACCCATTTTACCAGTTGATGGATTAGAAATATATCTTACAGGGTCTATATACTCTTTAGTGGCTCCCGCTGTAATCAAAATTTTTTTATTTCTTAATGGTTTTTCTGTTAATAAATATTCAATTTCGTTAACAATTAATGGAGGGTCTGGCATTCTACCTTTTCCTGAATACCCACATGCCAGATCTCCCTCTAAAGCTTCCATAAAATAATAATTTTCAAAAGAATTTAAAAATTCCATATTTTTTTGTACTATAGGATTATTATACATGTTTACATTCATTGCGGGAACAAACAAAACTTTTTTTGTATAAGCTAAAATCATAGAACTTAAAAAATCATCTGCAATACCATTAGCAATCTTTCCTATAATGTTTGCACTAGCTGGAGCAATAACAATAAAATCAGACTTATCAGCAATATCTATATGTTCTACTTTGATATTATCACCCTCGTTAAACAGTGAATATATAACTTTATTATTAGAAACAGTTTCTAGTGCAAGTGGAGTTACAAAATTTTCAGCATTTTTAGTCATAATAACTTGAACTATAGCCGCTTTTTCTTTTAATCTTCTAACTAAAATAGGAGCTTTATAAGCAGCAATCCCTCCAGTAACACAAAGAGTGATTAATTTACCTTTTAACATATCCGTTTGCATTATTTCTCCATTAAGACAGATAAATTTAGCATATTAAATAAGATGTGTCAATATTACTTAATTTTCTTTTTTTCTTGAGGCGGTCCTTGTTTAGGCTTATCTAAAGTAGAACTTACTGAAACAAAAGAATAATCTTCTAGTTCCTCGGCTTTTATTTTATTTTTAGTATTTTTACTTGTAGGGCTTTCTGGTTTTGTCATTGCTAAATATGTAAATAACAAACCAATAATAATAGACACTAATGAGTAAAGACTGTTTTTAATACCTTTACTGTATTTTGAGGTGTTTAGTTTATTGTACTTTTGAGAGTTTCGATGCATCTATTTTAGTTTGAATACCATTAATGTTTACACTTGCTGTTCCTGACTTAGATAATTTAGTAATAATTGCTCTCTTACCTGCAAATAAGAAGTCGTCTTTAATTAAAACTTCGTCTCCAGCTTTTAATCCAGCTTGTTTCACTTCTATTATCTTTTCTTTAACTACTTTATTCATTTCAATATAGTCATTTAATGAATTCCATTTGATAAAATCAAAAATTGGTTTTAAATTAGTTGCATATTTTTTAAATTGTTCTATAAAACTTTCTGATGTTAATAAATCATTAGTTTTATCAAAAAAATACCCAAGATAAAAACTTTCTGTATTGCTTATATTAGTTTTAAGTGTTTCTAGATTTATCTTAGAAAAATTTTCATCAAAAATATCAATATCTTTATTTATTAATTCAAAAAATTCATTATTAAAGTTTTCATAATCAAGTTTATTTATAAAATTTTTATAATCTATTATTGCTTTATTGTTTAAGTGAACATAAATATAAAAACCATTTTCAGCTACCCTAGCACCAAACATTACATGATTATGATAAATTGCGGGGTCTTCTATGTAACCAGTTATTGAAACTTCCTTCATGATGAATGGTTCTAGTTTTTTTTGTTCTGTTTCTTTTCTGATGAAATATAATATTTGGTCACTTACTTTATTGTGGTTCCAAACAGAAGGAGTAGCAGGAGATACATCATAGTATAAATCAGAAAATATATTTGAAGTATTTTCTCCAAGCCCTTCAAGTTTTTTAGCAACTAAAAATCTTTTTGAATTAAAAACAGGAAGAGTTTGCTTTTTTTCGGAGTATAATTCAAAATCATTTAAGCTAAATCCTTCAAATTCGCCAAAAAACATAAAAGCTCCATTAGATAAAAAAAAAGCCCTTCAAAACGAAGGGCTTTTGGTACCTAGGGCCGGAATCGAACCGGCACGTCCCAGAGGACCCAGGATTTTAAGTCCTGTGCGTCTACCAGTTTCGCCACCCAGGCATCGTGTGATATGTATATATAATTTTTTCATATTAAAGTCAATAGTTTTTTAGATATTTAAGTGTTTTTTTTTATTTTTTTTAAAGAAAAAACTAAAAAGGCTCCTTAAGGAGCCTTTTTAGTTAAAATTTATTTAATAAATTTTATTGAATATTTAGTGTATATGAATTTCCTTCATCTACCCATTGACTATCAATTTGTAAATAATATGTTCCTGCATCTGTTGCAGTAAACAGTATTTGCTCATTATCACTTGTAGTATAACCACCCTCAAGACCATCTTCTGCAGGATCAAGATATAAAGTCATATCAATATCACCATCTACTGTTGTAAATATTAAATCAATGGTTATTGATTGACCAGCAGTTAAATCAAATTTATACCAATCATCAACACCAGCACACACATAACCAGTTTGACTAGCAACTGGAAGAGTTAAACTGGTAGCAGCAGTTGCATCATTACCAACACCATCTAAATCATGGTCTGCACATACAAAAGGAACTTCACATGTGTAACTATCTTCACTACATACTGCAGGAGCTGTACATGTTTCACTTACATCCCAACCTGTTTGGTCAGCTTTACAAGTTTCAACATTACCATCTGCATTACATTGTTTAGAATCTGCTACACATACAACACAAGTAGCAACTCCATTTTCAGGTTTTGCACATACATTATTAGCTACAGTACAGTCTATAGTTTCTTCCCAAATACCAGTAGCAGAACATGTTTCAATTTTATCTTCAGTACAACGAGTATCACCTTCTGTACATGAAGTATCCCATGCCCAAGTTTTACCAGTTTCAACCTCTATACATTCACCACCATTTACTTTTGTTGATACACCATCATCATTAAAAGTAACTTCAACTAATTTAGCAACAGCTATATTACCAGCTGACATAGGAGTATTTACATCACCTGAAGTAACTTCTAAACTACCGGACTCTTGAAAAAATGTTTTATCACTATTACCTTCTGCGGTTAGATGATAAGCTAAAACACATTGCTTACAAGTTGATGTATTATCATTAACACCTGCTGAAGCCAAATCATATGTACCAATTACAGTAGAGTCATTAGCCATTAGTCTAAAAGCATAATCAGTTCCAATTTCCATATATGATGAATAATCTGCAAGATAATCGATAGAATCAAAAGATAAGCCTATACAAGCAGGAGGTGTTTGACATGAAAATGTATTTCCATCTGCTCTGCAAAATGTACCTGCGGCACAATCAGCATCTGCAATCCATTCGTTGTTATCATTACATGTTTCAGTTGCTGAGTTATTAGCATTACATCTTTTATCTCCTTGAGCACAAGTTGGCATAGTATTCCATGTCCATTGAGTAGAACCAGTTTCAATTTCAATACAACCACCATCAGCAACAGGTGTTGATTGATAACTATCCCAATCAACAGTAACTTCAGATAACTTTATATTTACAATATTACCAGCAGATTCAGTAGATTTTGGATCTCCAGCAGTAACATTCATTGTACCAGATTCTTGGAAATAATATACATCATCAGTATTATCAGTATCTGTACCATTATTATCACCAATCAAAAGACACTCTTCACAAGTTCCGTAATTAGTATTTACTCCACTACCTAAATCATAACTACCAAGAGGAACTGAATCAGCATAATAAAAATCCATACTTAAAGAATAATTTCCAATGGTCTGAACATAAAGCCCACCAACAAGCTCTCCACTATCAGGGTCTATATAAGGAGTAAGGTTATCAAAAGATAAACCTACACAAGTAGTTGGTGCTGTAGCTTCGCATACAAAAGTCGTTGCATTACATGTTTCGTCTGTTCCACATGCTGTTGCTTCCCATGCATCACCTGCCGCATTACATTCTTCAACTGATTTACTATCAGCAGAACATCTTTTCTCTCCTGCTGTACAAGTAGTTGTTGTTCCTTCACATTCAAAAGTCGTTGCATTACATGTTTCGTCTGTTCCACATGCTGTTGCTTCCCATGCATCACCTGCCGCATTACATTCTTCAACTGATTTACTATCAGCAGAACATCTTTTCTCTCCTGCTGTACAAGT
>Ga0256842_1000740_pt1 | contig 28483 bp, 15 predicted proteins | sample 4559240metaG_FD_185973 | JGI IMG/M metagenome (GOLD analysis project Ga0256842, IMG submission 185973) | Hydrothermal vent microbial communities from Guaymas Basin, Mexico - 4559-240 | ecosystem: Environmental > Aquatic > Marine > Hydrothermal vents | place: Mexico: Guaymas Basin | collected... | reverse complement strand
TGTAATTTAAATTCAAAAATTTCAAGCAAAAGTTAGAAAATATGATTTTCTTTCCTTCATAAACTTTCTAAGGAATTCAAGTGGCAAATAGGAACATTCGGAAAAGGAAAATGGGGACAGACCTGACTGAGAGAAAAAATTTTTAAAAAGTGTCAGGCTAAAATAAAAAGGTGTCAGGCTAAAATAATTGAATCCTCTCACATAATCCCTACCAGGGGTTTATAGTATAGAAAAAAAAGAAGAATTTTTTCTTTTTTGTCTGGCACTATTTTTTCATAAATTTTTAGAGGCTTTTGGGGAAGGCAAGCAAGAGAAAAGATTAAAAATTTCTCAAAAATAAAGTTTTCTGGGAAATACCAACAATTAAGCATCTCTATTTCCCTTCTATAAACCTTTAAGGAGCATACGGGGGAAGCAAATAGGAAAAGAAACTCAAATCTGGTAAATATAAAACCTTTTAGCATAAATTAGATGATTTAAGGAAAATTCTTTTTTTCTTTTTATAAACTTTTAGAGGGCATTTGGAATTAGAATTAAAGGTGTCAGGCAAATAAGCAAATAAGAAAATAAGAAATAAGTAAACAAATAAGGAAATAAGTAAGGTAAGTAAGTAAGTAAAGAGAAAGTGTCAGGCAAAAATTTAAGGGGCTTTTAGGGTTGATAAGTAAGAAAAAACCAAATACTGGCAGTCACTTAAAATTTTCTGGCAGAAATCAAGCAATTAAGGCAAACCATTTTTTTCTTTCTATAAGCCTTCAAGGGGGCATTTAGGGTGGGCAAGTAAAAAGAAAACTCAAAACTGGCAATGCTTAAAATCTTCTGGCAGAGACTAACACCTAATATCCCTCATGCCTTCCTACAAACCTTTTGAAAGGCATTGGGTGAAGACAACTAAGTAAGAAAAGAAAAGCTAACGTTTGGTAAATCTCTTTACTATCTACAAACCTTCTGGATGGGGTTTATGGTGGAAGTAGAAAGGAGCGGAAATGGGGACAGACCTGAATTTAAAATTGGACAAGTAAGAAAAAAGAATTGGTGTCAGGCAAAATTTTAATAAAAAACCTTTTTTTGAATTATCTTAATAAATCTTATTTACTGAACTGAACAGAAAATTTTTTAATTTCCTTTAAGTGAGAAATGAGAAAAGCATATTAAGTATGTCTTAAAGGAGCAATTTTTAGGTAATTTAGGTAATTATCTTAAAACATTTATTCTGGAGGGAATAATCCTGGATTCATTTCTTAATTTTCATTCATTTTCTTCTCAAAATTACCCTTTTCCAAAAATTAATTGTGAATTTTTGCGTTTAAAATTAAATGGGAGGGAAAGAAAGGGAGGGAAAATACCCTCCCAATGAAGATCACCCTACTACCTTAAGTGTTTTTTCAATTATTTCAATTCCCTCATTAATAACATCAACCGTTACATCAAGGGGTGGCCTGAATCTAACGCTCTTTTCACCACAGGGAAGAAGCAGGATCCCATTTTCCCTTGACTTTGAGAGAAAACTATTTCTGTGGTCTTTGTCTTTAAAGTCAAAAGCTGCAAAAAGTCCCCTTCCCCTAATATTTTCAACCAGATTACCATGATTTTCACCTATTTCCTCAAGCTTTTTGAGAAGATAATCTCCCATTTTTGCAGCATTTTCAACTAAATTTTCCTCTTCTATTATTTCAAGATATCTTTTACTTCTCACCATATCCACAAGATTACCACCCCATGTGGAGTTTATTCTGCTTGAAAGGTGAAACACATTATCTTCAACCTCATCAATTCTCTTGCTAACCGCTATACCACAAACCTGGGTCTTCTTACCAAAACAAATCATATCTGGCTCCACATCAAAATGTTGATGAGCCCAAAATTTTCCAGTTATGCCCACACCTGTCTGAACCTCATCAAATATCAACATTATGTCTTCTTCAAGGGTTATCTCCCTCAACTTCTTGAAAAACTCTCCTCTAAAATGGTTATCACCGCCTTCCCCCTGAATTGGTTCAATTATAAGAGCCGCTATATCATCTTTGTTATTTTTTATTGCTTCTTTAATTTGAGAAATTGCTATTTCCTCTTCTCTCTTAACTCTCTCAACTTCTTCATCTGTAAGCGGAAAGTGGATTTTTGGATTGTTGATTCTGGGCCAATTGAATTTGGGAAAGTACATTGTCTTTGTAGGATCAGTGTTTGTCAAACTCATTGTGTATCCCGTCCTTCCGTGAAAAGCCTCCCTGAAGTGAATTACCTGATGGCCCTTTTCCTCCCTATATCCCTTCTTAAAATTCTTCCTTACCTTCCAGTCAAAGGCAGCCTTAAGCGCATTTTCCACAGCAAGGGCACCACCACTTATAAAAAAGAGGTAGTGCAAATAATCGGGTTTTGCAATCCTCGCAAAGGTTTCCACAAATTCCGCCATCTCAACTGTGTAAATATCAGAATTACTGGGTTTGTGGGCAGCAATTTTCCCCAATTTTTCCAAAAAATCTTTTTCCAGCATTTTAGGATGGTTAAAACTCAAAGGTGCTGAAGCAAAAAATGAAAAGAAATCGAGCAAAGTCCTTTTATTCTTTGAATCATAGATATGGCAACCTTTACTCCTTTCAAAATCAAGTACCATGTCAAAACCATCGGCAAGCATATATTTGCTTAAAACCTCATGTACATTTTCCGGTAAAATTTTCTCCATAAAATCCTCCCTGAAGAGATAAATTTTTAAAAGAGGAGTAGTATATTTTTTAAAAATCCAGGTGTCAATTAAAACTTTAACAATTATAGAATTACTAAACTAATTTTCCTATTTGACAGTGTAAAATTAATTGTGTCAGAAAGGGGAAAACTCCTTATTGGGAGAAATGAAGTTAAAAATACCACACATAAGAGGTGGGAAAATTGGTAAAAACCTGAATGGAAGAATAAATTTTTTAAAAAGTGTCAGGCAAAATTAGATTCTAAAAAGTAAAAAGGAGATATTAAAAAACCTTGCTCAATTAACTTGACATTACCTACTATTTATTGAGAGATATATCACATTGAGGGAAATAATACTTTAATATTGAGGAAAAATCATACCCCATTAAAGCCATTTTTATGGCACCACTTATACAAAATCCACAGTTTGATCCCCAACCCCTCCCCTCTACAAAAACATCATCCACTCCCTCTTTAATTTTAAAAAAGTTGCTCAAAAAAATTTTACCCTTAAAAAGGGGGAAACACTTCCTTCTAAATTTTTCAACAGGAATTTTTTTTATAAGAGAAGGATAAAAAAGGAGAATAAAGGGTCTCCCATCAATAATTTTATATTCTACACCACATAAACTTCCACCGAAAACCTTTCTCAGGTCTCGGTAAAATAATTTCTTTTTAATCACCCTTCTATATTTAAAATTTCTCGAATTTCTACAAAAAGGAATCTTTCTGAACCCCCTAAAATAGAGTTTTCCATCTAAATGTACAAATTTTATTCCACCACAACAGGAGGAAAAAAAGGGCGAAATTAACTTCTTACCTTTTTTTAAAACCAATCCCCTAACTTTATCTAAAGAACCTTTTATCTTGACATTTCCCTTCAAATCACCTCTATAGAAAAAACAGTGGGTAGAACTACAAAAATTATATCCCTCCTTAATATGCCTTTTTAAATTTGAGAATATATAACTTCTTATAACCACTGAAAATGCCTTTAAAAATTCTGGAGGAAGATTTCCACCGGCCTCTGAAAAAATAATTGAAGGAATAAAATCCTCAACATCTTTTCCTATGACAGGTATTAAAATCCCATCTTTTGAAAATAAAATGAGTTTTCCAGAATAGAATCTCTTTTTTATGAGATAGTTTGTAATAAAAAAACCGCTCTTAGAAAACAAAACGACCCTTTTAGGGGAAAAACTTCTTCTCCCCAATTCAAAATGGATTTCTCCATTTTTTACACTAAATAAACATATTTTTCCCCTTTTTACACTTAACTTTATCCCATTTGATGCAAAAATGGTTCCACTACCAACAAATTGTACCCATATTCTGGTAAGTTTCATGGGAGAAAAAATCCTTACCCTTATCTCCCTACCCCAGAAATTAGAAAATAAAAATAGAAAAATCAAAAGAAGTGTATAAAAAGCCCTCCTATAATCCCTCAACAATTTTCTTCACCTTTTTTCCAAGAATTACCGCCGAATTGTTCATGGAATTTCCCCTAAGGGAAAAAACCAGGATGGCTACAAAATTACCCTCATACTTAAAAAGTCCATAACTTAAATTTCTATAGATAAAACCCCGCCCACATCTTTTTTTAAATGTACCTGTTTTCATATATATTGGAATGGGGGAATAAATTTTTGCTTTTTTACCGGTACCACTAAAAAAGCACTTGAGCATACCCCTTTTAACAATTTTTAAAATATCTTCCCTAAATTTCAGTCTGACACCTGTTTTAATATCTCTATTTAACAAAAAGGAAGTGGTGTTCATAAGCACCTCAGAAGGAGTAAGAGCATAAAAGAAAGAAAATTCTCCCTTTAAAAAATATTTTTTAAACTCACGAGCCTTAAACTTTTCAAGGTGAAAAATTCTCTTTAAAAAAAGGTAGTAGTCATATTCATCTACAAAACTTTCAAAACGACAAAAGAATCTATTGCAGGATAGAGAAATGGCATCCACAACATCTACAATTCCATGTCCCCTCTTATCCCAGCAATTGCACTCCCCATCTCCATCACATAAAAAAGTGGTATTTTCATTTATAATCCCCCTTTCAAGCAAGTAATAAGAAAGAAATATCTTGTAAAGCGAGGAAATTGAAATCTTTTCCTTTGAAAGTTCTTTAAGTCCATCCTCACTTATTCTTTTATTCCCCAAATTTATGTAAACAAGATAATAACTCTGTGAAAAGCAAAATGAAAAAAATAAAATAAAAAAGAGGATTCTCAGTAAATTTCTCATCTATTAATTAAATTGGTAAAAGGCAAATATTACTTCACCCTCTTTTAAATTTCTCTTCAAAAATTCAATCCTTTTTACCCTTTTCCCAACTTCAAAAAGGGATGGGACCACACTTGAAAAAATAGTTTTTCTTCCTCCATCTATCAATTTAGAATACTTTTTAAAAAAATTTCGGTAAGCGACTACATCCATTTCAAAATAACTGCCATACACTCCATTAAGTTTTTCAACATCTCTTTGTTCCAGCAAAATATTTCCCCTTGAGATCAAAAAAGCCCTATCCCCTATTCTTTTCAAATAAATGGTTTCTCCCATATTTCCAAATTTTATTTCCCTCATATCTCCAAACTTTTTAATCTTCCCTAAATCCGACAGATACAAATCAGATGACGCCTTTAAAATTAGATTTGACATCTTACCCACATCTTCATCTCCAAAAGTGTCCTTTGAAATTAACAAAATCCCATTAGATGGCTTAAACCACTTAATGGAATACTCTTTTCCACCAAGATAGTCAACTGCAAAGACTCTTTTAACTTTTTTTAATAAATAAGATTCCAATTCATCAATCGCTTTTTTAAATTGCACTTCCTCCTTTACCTCTCCCATTTTACCACCATTACCATCAAGCCGGGTAAATTCCCCTTCACTTTTTCTAACTGTAAAGGAAATATTTTTGGGTAGATTTTCTACACCAAAAATTGAGTTTTCAATTAATCTTGAAATTTCTGAAATATCAATCTCTCTAACAAGAGAAAACCTGTCCCCTTCAAATTTTAGAGGAGCAAATTTCTTCTCCAGTTGAAATTCACTACCATTGAAGAATTTCCTTACCTCATAAAACCCATCATCCACTCTATAAAGGGATATCTTACCCCACTTAAAATTTACATAATCTCCCTTAAATCTGTAATATCTTCTAAACTGAGGGGTTTTTACAAGCTTACCGAGATCTAAAAAAACTTCATATAAAAGACCATTCAGATTATCAGAACCGAAATAATTTTTCGGAGCAAACTTTCCCTGAAAATTTTCCACCACATCTTTTAGATCATTTAAACTATTTGAAACAAAAAGAGTCTTCCCCTTAAGGAAAAAGGCAAATACTTTATCTCCTTTTCTTTTAAAATAGAGATTTCCCCCTAAAAATTTCTCTCCAGAAAAATTTTTAACCATGTAGTCATAGATTTCACTACCTAAAAAATCATTTACATCACTCTGATAAACAAACAGTGTATCTGATATATCAAAGCCCCAGATATATGCTTTATTTCCAGTAATTTTGAAGAGAAAATCCTTTCCGAAATCAATCCCAGAAAATGTGGAATAATTTTCAATTCTATTCTTTAACTTTAAAAAGACCCTTGTGGTGGAAAAAAATTCATAGGAGGGCAACTTTAAAAAAGTCTCCATCTCACTGGAATTTGAAAGAAAATTCAGGACCCCCTGGGCGTCATTTATTTTTATCACAAAATATGGATCTCTGGAAAATAAAGAGGAAGCAAAAAATATCACAAATAATAAAGATATGGTAAGCTTTTTCATTACATTTCTCCCATTATGTAATCCACAATTTTTTTCTTTTTTCTATCTTTAATTTTTTTAAACAAATCAAAACCATCGGGAAGTATACTTTTTAAATACATTTTAGCCACATCCCTATAGGAAAAGAAAAGGAGTGAATCCACAAAAATTTTATCCAATGTTTTTTTCTCCTTTTCTCTTAACATGTTCCTAAAATTTAATAACTTATATGTGGAATAGTAATAACCAGTTGAAGCCACATATGAAGATATTAAATTGTAATCAAAATATGAAAGTATCTTTGCATATTCCCCTCTATTATACCAATAATTTAAGGCAAATAATTTAAACCAATTCCTGTTAAAAAATAGATTGAAACCAATATTCAAAGAAATATCATTCATTTCCTTCTGGAACTTATACCTGTAATAATACTCCAGAAAGTAAAAATTTCCAGATATCTCTGAATCATACTTTTCAACTCCAAGCAATTTTAATCTTAAGAGTTTTAAATAGCCATCACTTTCATTTTCAATAAGTGTTAAAATCCTCAATTTATTTAATTTTCCACTTTTAACATTTCGATGGATAAAATCTATTATTTTTAATTTATCCCGAGGTATAACTCTTTTAATCTCTTCCAGAAAAACAGAATATATAGAATCGTCTTCCAGAAGGAGAAGTGCCCTTAATAGGGGTAGAACATAATATTCATTTTCTCTTATATAAGGCAAAATATCTTTCTTTATAAATTCACCATAATTTTTTACAGATCCCTTCTCAAGTATAAATTTCAATATATCTCCCCTTACTTGATCTTTGTTTAAACTAAAATAAATAGCCCTCTTAAAGTAATTCATCGCATTTGTTGAATTATTACTCAATAAAAAGGATTTACCCATTTGAAAATAGTCATAGTAATCCTCATCACCTGTGTTAATCTTTCGTTTGAAGACATTTCTCAAAAAAATTATATAGGCCCTTTTAAACCTTTCCCCCTTTGCACTTTCTAAAAATGGTAAAAACCTCTCATCTGAAAAATCATTCCCAACAGGATTGTTTACAAATTTTAAAAATGAATACAAATCGGCATATGAAATTGAGTCAAAATTGGTGAGATCTATAGAAGTTAACATATTCTCTCCATCGTCATATAAACTTAAGTATTCTTTCCCTTTCCCCTTTAATTCTTTTATTAACCTTTCGTAAAGTTTTTGATTTTCCATGTTTTTTTCAAGGAGATAAATATAGGCAACAAATTTATCCTTTACACTTCCATTTTTTAAAGCAAAATTTGCCATATACTTAAAAACTTCATCCTTCTTTAAAATCCTCAAATCGTAAAGTTTTTTAATTTTATGGAGGGTAAAATATTTGTAAAACATCTCACCTTTTAAGAAACCCTTTACATCTATTCCCTTATCCCTTAAAAATTCACAAAATACCATCAACTTATACTTATCGGTAATGTTTAAAAAAATTAATTTTAAGAGTTGTTTTATATCTGGATCTTCAGAAATATCAATATTTTTCAAAGATTCAATTACATCAAAACACCTATTTACAAGAATATATCTAAAGGTTTCATCTTTACGGGCAAGTTTTAATATTCCACTGAGATTTTCAACTGGAGCAAGAAGAAACTTTTCAAATTTAAGGTCAAAATTTTCCCCCCATCTTGACTGAATCAAATGAAGAATTTTCCTACTTCTTTTAACATCTCCTTCAGACCTGTAAAAATTAAATAATTTCATATAATTTTGACGAGATGGAACCCTTTCCACAATTGCAGGTAACAACTTATAACCATACAAATCATCCTTTTTTACAAATATCTCACCGGTAAATGTTGTATACTTTGCATTTAAATAAATATCACGTCCATAAATTCCCCCTGAAATGGCTTCTTTAAAAGGGATTATTTTTAAAAGAGGCAATATATCCTCTTTAAAGTAATTAAAATCTCCATCCAAATAGAAATTTAAAAGGCTCCTCTGAAGTTTATATCTCATATCCATTCCAGCAAATACCCTGTCAAACACCTGGGGAACAAATCTTAAAAACATTCTTTTTTCAAGCATATACTTCAAAAATTCCCTTTTCACCAAAAAGAAATTGTCGCTACTCATAAAAATCCCGGGATTAAAGTCCTTTTCCCTGAAAAGATATTTGACATATAATTTTTTTACAGATTCATTACCACTTTTTCTCAACTTTTTTGAAAGGGAATTAAGGATAAGGAAATTATCACCACTTATAACTCCCCTCATGAAATCCAGTTCATCCATCTTATATGAATTCAACAACCTTACACAGGAAATTCCCTTACTAAACAAGTTTCTACTAAAGTAGGTATTAAACATCCAGGAAGAGGAATTGGAAGGGCAACCAATTTTCTTTAATAGTTCTGTGGATTTTGGCAATTCTAAAAATTGGTAAAAAATATCCCCATACATATTCAGAAAGTTTTTATTATTCAATGAAAGGTTGTAGAGTAAATTTGAAACCCCCCGAAGGGCATTTAAAGAATCATCGTCACAATAGATATAAAAATCCCTTAAGAGATCCACTAATTTCCTTCTGAAAATATATCTGACATTATAGGGATACCTACCTATTGAAGAATAAAATAATTTGGTCATGGTAATTAATGCCACATGATAATTTCCAGTATATTCAGCACTTTTTATAAAAATATTCAATAGGGCATCCAGATTCCTGTAATCTCCATTTTTCAATTTCTTTGAAATATTGAGGATGGCAATTTTAGATGCCGCAAGGTATTTTTTCAAATCAAAGTATACTTTTGCCTTTAGAAATTCCTTATCACTTTCATCAAAAAGTTTCAAATAGAGGTTTAAATACCTGCTAAATATATCTCTATCATTTAATTTATTGGAAAATCGCAAAATATCACAAATGTAGGAATCATTCCTTGTGGCATTGTACAGGGAAATATAGGTATTTAAAATTTCCCGCTCCTTTTTATCTTCATTCTGTAAAACATTTATTAACTTTAAATATGTCTTTTCATACTCAGGTCTTATATCAATACTTTTTCTAAAGAAATACTCAGAATTCTCACTATACCCACTTAAAAAATAGAGATATCCAAGGGCATAGGAGAGTCTAAAATCCTTGGGGGAGTTTTTAAAATTATTTTTAAAGTATTCAAAGAGTTTATTAATTACCTCAAAATTTTCACACAAATGGTAGGTATACCTTAAAAGTTTCTCATTTTCTGGATCCGTTAAGATGAGGCGCTTTGAAACTTCATAAATTATGAAGGATCCCATTTTTCCACTATTTAGCCCATCAAGAATGTGTTTAAGAAACTCTACTCTTTTTTTCTTTCTATCATCATAAGAGTAAACTTTAGAAAATTTAAAATAACCATTTATATGATCTATCAGTAATTTTTCTTCACGATTTTTTATCAAAAAATCTGAATAAAGCCTGTAAAGTTTTTCAAAATAGAGGTTTCCACCTGAAAAATCGTTTCTAAGTTTTTTATATAGGTCAAGAAATTTACCCTCTTTATCATTTCTTAAAAGGTACAACTTCAATAATTTTAAACCATATTCTCTTTTGAAAACCTTAAGTTTTGAAATTTCAAAGGATTTTTCAAGAACCATTTTTTCATCTTCAAAATCTTTATTATCTTTGAAGAAATCAAAGGAAAAATCAGCCACTTCTTTAATGTTAAAAAATCTCTCATAAAAATTTCTCACAAGATCAATAGCTTTAACCCTATCCCCATCATCAGAAGTCAGGGAAAAGATATATTTTTCAAAAATCTTAAAATTTTTAAGGTTATACATTCCACCATTTATCTGAAAAATCTTTTCATAGATATCCAATTTTAAATCTTTCTTCAATTCAAAATTTTCATCCAGTTTATTAAGCATATCTACATCTTCGCATTTTTTGACAAACTTCCTTAAAAAATCCTCAAATTTCAAATTTCCATTCCCAAAGTCGGTATAAAAATCCTTGACACTCCAGAAAATAGAAAAATCCTTCTTCCTCAAAATGTTTTTTGAAAGCTCATCCTCAAAAAGAATTTTATAATCGGGATACTTCGAAATTATCCTGTGTATTCTGTCAAAAATAAGGTAATTATAACTATTTATTCCTCCAAGATAAGATAAAAGCGCACCCTTTAAATCACCCTTTGATTCATAAATACCTCCAAGTTCATAGGAAAAAAGGGTATCATCTTTTAAAACTTTTCTTCCCATTTGAAGGACCTTTATGGCCTCTTCATTTAAAAAATAGTCCCAGAAAACCGTAGCCACTTTAACATATACATCCCTGTCGTACTTAAACTTCTTCACAATTTCGTAAAGTATATTTTTAGCTCCCCTTATATCCCCATTTTCAAAATATATGTCGGCAATTTCTATCAATGGAGAAAAATCATCTCTTTCCTGTAAAAAGTAATTTTTCAATGAAATGACAGCCATTTTTAAGTATCTGTCATCTTTAAAAGAATAGGATCTCAAAAGGGTTATAAATCTCTTTGAAACATGAGGTAAATAATAGTATTTTCTCAAAAAATTCACCGCAAAGGGTATACCTTTTTCAAATTCACATCTATATAGCAATACCTGTGTAGTAAAAAACTCCTTTAAAAAGGAATTATTTTCTTCCTGAATGGAATTATAAAAGGCATCCAATTCTCCCTTTCGGGAAAGGCCCCTTAAAAATTTATCACAGTAATCAGGATATATAAGGGAATATTTAAAGAAAAGATTTCCATCATCAAAATTCATTGCATACTTATCCAAAAATCTCTTTGAAAGAGGAAACTTTAAAAGGGCATAGCGATAAAGTTCCTTCTTTAAATCCTTTACCCCTCTAATACCATCTATATTTGATTGAAGGAAAGTTGAAAGTGATTGATAATCAAACCTATTAATAAACTCTTCTGCTATTTCCTTAACCCTTTCATTCCTTTTTAACCTATAAAAAAATCTCACAGCCCTTCCATAAAGACTTTTGTCATCTTTAAATTTTTCAAGCATGGAATTATAAGTTTTAACTTCAAGTTCAATGAGATTAAGTCTGTCAAGCACATCCAGAAACTTAAAGAATAACTCTTCTTTATCTGGAAATTTTCTGAAAAGTTCAGAAAAAATATCAAGAATTTCATATCTCTTATTTAAATTTAGAAGAAAAGATACATATTCATCCACAACTTCAAAGTAATTTACACTTGAAGATCCAATTTCGGTTTCTATCCCCCAATAGGATTTCCCCAGCGACTCATTCACAAGAGAAGGAACCTCTTTTAAAAGGTACAATTTATAATATTTTAAAGATGAAATTTTTCCACTGCTGTTTCTATAAATCCTTGCAAGTTTCAGGTATATCTTTCCACGTAATTTTTCATCTTCAATTTGAGAGAGTAGCCTTTCAAGATACTCTATTTTTTTAGAATCGGGTAATACCTTACCAAAATTGCTAAGAACATCAAATAAAACATCCACATAACTTTTTTTATCCAACTTTTCAATTTTTGAAAGGATCTCATCGGAAATGTAGAGTGCAAAGTAATTAACTCCCCCTTCTTTAAAATCAGAAAACTCATTCACCACATTTTTCCCATTAAACAAAAGGGAAACAATTGAATTTAAGGAACCAATGGAGTTATCTCCAGATATTCCATTCACCAAAAAATAGAGTTTCCCACTATTAATACCCCCCACCTCAATATTTTTATTCAAAAAAAGGTCAAGTAGTACTCTATAGGAAAATATTTTATCCCTAACCTCCAATTTCCCATCACTTAAGATGGAATTTAAAATCCTAAAGGAATATATATAATCATCAACACTATGGGAATATTTGAGTAGGGCTATTTTTTCACTCCGGTTAAAAGTCTCCCCATCTGAAATCTTCTTCTCAATATAAAACCTTAAAAAATTATCCGCCTCCCTTTTTCCAACCCCATACTTCAGGTAGTAAAATAAAAAGGAAAAGTCCCTAAATGAATATTTACCATCTAAAAGTTTCTTCTGTAAATCCTCTCTCTTGGCTTTTAAACCCTTTAAATCAAACAACTTTCTGTAAAAATATTCAATTAAAAATTGAGGCATATCTCTGGAAAAATTTTCCTGAAAAAGGGTATAAAAGTCCTCAAATTTTTCCTCCTGAAGTAAATCCACCAATCTGGCATATAGCAAAAACCAATTGTTAGAGGTAATCTTTTCAAGATTTTCATATGCCGAACACCCCTTATTTTTAAGCAGTTTTACAAGTTCTTCAACATCCCTATAATCTGAAAAGTTCTTTACCTTTTTTTCATAAATTTCTTTCTTAAGCTCCCACTTATGGGGCAAAAATTTTTCACAAACCCCTATTGCCTTTTTAAAAAGGTCCCTCCTTTTATCTTCACTCAAATTTAAATCGGTACCTTCAATGAGATACTTTACCTCCTTTTCATAAAACCCTCTTTTGTGATAAAAATCAAGGAGTAAGGAAAGGGAATAGATATCTCCTTTTATTTGAAAATAATTTAAATAACTCCTTTCAGCATCTTTAAAATTCAGGTCTTCTATATAAGCAGTTGCAAGATAAGGTAAAAGTTCGGGATCCCTTAAAGATGATTCCTTTAACTCCCTTATCGTTTCTTCTGGCAGTTTTGGAACAAAAATCTCTCTCCCCAAAAAATTCTCTTTTGAAAAAAAATACCCATAGGTAAGATTATTCATTTCATTAAAATTAATGTGGTGTTCTCTATAGGTAAAGGAAAGAAAAAATAAAAGGATGAAGGTAAAAGGTAGAAATAACTTTCTCATTCAATTCTCCCAAAATATTCTTCTACTTAATTTTATTACATTAAAGATACTTTTAGAAGAATTTTTTATATCCGTAAAAATATGGGAAGGAAAAAATTGCAGTATAAAATTAATTGTGTCAGAAAGGAGAAACCACCTTTTGGGAGAAAGGGGTTAAAATTAACCCCGAAGAAAAATTCCAGAAAGGAGGTCACAAGACATACCCGGAATTTTGCGCTTGGGAAACAATATAGAAAATATTCATTCACCAACTTCTTCTTTAAATTTTACAGCAAAAATTGGAAAAGGAGAATTTAGTGCCAGGAAAAAAATTTGGTGTATGAAATTGGTGTCAGACAAGATCTAAATAATAAAAAAAGTGTCAGACATTAAAAGACATTAAAGGTAAAGGTGTCAGGCAAAATTTTAGATTTGAAAAAAAAGTGTCAGGCAAAAATTTATAAAAAAAGTGTCAGGCAAAAATTTAAGAGAGAGAGAAATTTAAGGGGTTTTTGGGGTTGGCAAGTAAAAAGAAACTTAAAACTGGCAAGGCTCAAAATCTTCTGGCAAAAACCAGCGATTAAAACAAAATTCCTTTTTCATTCTATAAACTTTTAGGGGCTTTCAGGGTGGGAAAACAAAAAGTAAACTCAGAACTGGCAAACATAAAATCTTTTAACAGAAATAAGTAATTTAAGAAAAATTCTTTTTACTTCCTATAAGCCTTTAAGGGGCACTCAGGTGGAAAAATAAGTAGGAAATAAATGGGAGAAGGAAACAGAGCTGATTGAAAAAACTTTTCAGAAGATGTTAGGTAAGTAAGCAAGTAAAAAAGCGAAAAAAGGAATGGCAAAATTAAATATGTCGGGCTGAAATCCCCCACACATTCCCCACCATGAGTTTATAGGAAAGAAAGAGAAAAATTTTTTTGTCTGGCACTATTTTTTCAGAAATTTTTAGAGGCTTTTGAGGATAGGCAAATAAGAGAAAAAATTAAATTCAGACAAAAATAAAGTTTTCTGGCAAAAACCAGGTGATTAAAGAATAATTCTTTTTATTTTCTATAAACTTTTTTTAGATGGCATTTAAGGGAAAAATGGGGACAGACTTGAATTTAAAGACCTGGATTTAATATTTAAGAAAGATATTAAGAAAAACATCAAGCAAAATTGAAAAACCCCTTTTTTTAGATTATCTTAATAAATCTCATCTAATGTAAACAAAGTTTTTTTAACTCCCCTTTTCTCTCCTTAATGGGAATATTAAAAAGCCTTGCACAATTAAGTTGACATTGCCGAAAAAATTGCAGGCTAAAATTAGCCTGCAAAAGTTATTTAAATAAAGAAGAATAAACTTTTTTAAAACCTTTCCAGTCAAATTTCTTTGCAAAATTTAAAAGCTCATCAAGGGAGATTTTAGTTCCATCAAATACAAGGACTCCACCTTTATTTAAATTTTCCTTAGATAGGAAAATTACCAATGAACAATGTTCATTCTCCCTTTGAAGCAAAACCCTGAAGCCATTCATATCTTTTACTTCAAGATATTCGCCATTGGAAGAAGATACTTTCATATTAGCCATTTTCAGAGCCTGCCAGTAAGTCATGGCCTGGATACCAACAACCACATTTACAGTTACATTTTTTTCGCCTTTATAATATTCTCTTGTGGACATTACCATTTGATTGTTTCCATAGGAGATATCTGTTCCGCCCGGTTTATTCCCTTTCCATCCAGGGATATCCTTAAAAAGGGGATAAAACTTCTCATATTTTTCAGCAAACACTGGAATCAACATGAAAAGTAAAAGGAAGAAGATTAAAATTTTCCTCATAAAATTAACCTCCTCAAAGAGATTAATTTTTTTTAGATACACTTTTTAAAATTGAGTTCAAATTTTTTATAAAGATTGCCCAAACAATGAGATAGTAGGCGTGGGTTGTAAATCTAAACCTGTTGTTTTCCCCACATTCAAAAAACATTCCAACGTACATTACGTAGATAATAGTAAAAAAAATAAAAATGTAAACAATTCTTTTCCAGAAAGTTCTTTCCACTCTCAAATTAAATATAAACAGTGGAAATGTTAGCAACACAAAAATGGCAAACAAAGGATAAAACGCAAATTTTGTGTAAAAAGCTAATTTCTTTTCAGACAGAGTATATTTTTTCTTATCTTCTGAATTCCAGAATCTCAGTAACAAGTAGTTAAAGGTGAAAATTAACCTCTTCAGGAAGGTACTATCCTTTTTAATCAAATATATGTGATATGCCGGTATAAGATAAAATTCAAAAGATTTTAAAACCCCCCTCATATAACTCATTGGAACTACTTCAAGGGCTTTTAAATATTTTTTCAGATAGATTTTTGAAATCCTTATATAAGGATAGTAATTATAATTTGAAATAAAAACATCTCCAATCCTTTTGTAGGACTTACTTAACTCAGGAATATTTCTATATTTTTCAGGTATGGCAAGATATCTTTGGGGATACATTTTAGGGAAAGAAAAAGGAGGAATTATATAAAAAACATCTTCTAAATTTCCTGTAAGTAATTTTTTTTTCTCTTTCTTATCCATGTAAAAGGAAAAAACCTTTGCAAAATTCATCCCAAACCATGAGGAAAGAGAAAAGGTATCAAATAAAATAAAATTCTTGAGATAAAAAAGCAAAAGGATAAAAGTCACAATTGCAATTCTTTTATAGACTTTTCTTCTTTCCTCTTTCTTTAAATAAAAAAATATAAAAAAAAGCATCAGGAAAAATAAAAGGTGAAAAATACTCCTTATTAGTGAAAGAACAAGTAGGGAAAAAAGAAAAAGTGTAAAGTGACGTATATTTTTCTCCTTAAAATACCTTATTAAGAAATATAAAGATAAAATTAGAAGAAAAATTACAGGTAATGTATAGAAGTAAAAGGTTTCAAACATCAAAAAAGAGGGATTAAAAAAAAATATTAGCGAAAAGAAAAGGGAAAGTTTATTATCAATATCAAGCATCACCATGATTTTATAAAACAAAATAAGTGAAAAATAACCCAGTATCAGAAACAAAATCATTGCAAATGTTTGTGGCTTTAAGAAGGGATTTTTTATCAAAACTCCAGTAATAAAGTTAAATAGAGGCGGTTGACTGTGAAGATAAAACACTCCCCTTAAAAGATCATTTTTCAAATATCTAACGTCTAAAAACTGCCAGAAATATTTTATGTGGTCAAAGTGAAATTTTCCCCCAGTGTAAAAGTAAAGGAAATTTACGAAAATATAAGAAACGGAAATTATTATCCAATCAACCTTTTTAGAGAACATCTGCAAACTCGTGTTGATTTTTTGTGAAAACTTTATATCCAATTAAAAAAATTACAATTGAAATTATCCAGAACTTAATAAGGGCATAGATATCCGGCATTTTCTGATTTAAAATTATATCCCTGTACCCCTTTATCAAAAGAGCCATTGGATTTAACTCCTCATACTTTCTGAACTTTTCAGGTATCAATTCCATGGTATAAAAGAGAGGTGTTAAATACATCCAGATCAATAAAATCTGGCCTATAATCTGTCCCATGTCCCTTATAAAAACATTTACCGTGGCTCCCATCCATCCAAAACCAAGAGTAAGTAAAAATTGTGCAAAAAAGTATAACAAAAGAAGAGGGTAATATTTAAAATTTGTTTTTCCAGAAAGAATGGCTCCTATTATCAAAATGGCAAAACCAATAAACATATTCACAAAGGCTGAAATTGTGAGGTATATGGGTAAAATCTTTGAAGGGAACATCACCTTTTTTATTAAATTGGCATTATCTATTAAAGTATTTGTGGAGCGCAAAATTGCCTCGTGAAAGGCCATCCATGGAACCATTCCACAGTAAATATAGAGGGCTGACATGGAAAGGGTGGCCTCTCTGGAAAATTTAACTTTAAAGATAACTGAAAAAACGAAAGTATATATTCCAAGCAAAATAAGGGGATTTATGACAGACCAATAAAATCCAAGAATGGATCCTGCATACTTCTCCCTCAAATCCTTTTTAACGTAGTTAAATAGAAGTGTCCTCTGATTGTAGTAATACTCAAATTTTTTTAAAAGTTGAAATCCCATTTAAATATGAATACCTCCACCATCAAATATGTGAGAAACTTCCATTAAACTCTCCGAAATTGTGGGATGGGGGAAAATCGTCCTTGAAACATTGAAAACATCCAAAATCCCATTTATCCCCATTACGCCTAAAAAGATATGTTCAGGGGCATCTCCACCAATTATGTGCATACCTAAAATTTTACCACTATCCTTCTCTGAAAGAACTTTTACAAAGCCCTCCCCTTTACCTTCAATCTTAGCCTTACCATTTGCCATAAATGGAAATTTTGCCACACGATAGTGAATCCCCTTCTCCTTCAGATCCCTTTCCCTGAATCCAGCAGAAGATACAGGAGGAATCGAAAATACTGCGGCGGGAATGGCATTGTAGTTTATCTTTTCTGGATTTTTCCCGGCAATAAAATTAGAGACATATATCCCTTCAGCAGATGCCACATGGGCAAGTTGTGGTGTATTGATAACATCCCCTATGGCAAATATGCTTTCCACTGAAGTTCTGTAATTTTCATCCACAGAGATGTAGCCCCTCTGGAGATTAATTCCCAAATTTTCAATACCCAGAGAATCCAGAAACGGTTTTCTACCAGTAGAGATTAAAACCCTATCAAATCTCTCTTCCAAAATATCATTTCCCTCAACCTCTATTTTTAAAATAACTTCATCACCTTCTACTTTACCCTCCACAACCTTAGAACCTGTGTAATACTTTATTTTCCTCTTCTTAAAGGACTTTTCAAGTTCCACTGAAATTTCTTCATCTTCAAGGGGAAGTAAGTGAGATAACATCTCAATTATAACCACATCTGAGCCAAAACTTCTGTATATGGATGCAAATTCCACCCCCACTGCCCCTGCACCTATAATTCCCACCCTTCCGGGGATTTCATCAATTTGAAGCATATCATCACTTGATAGAAAAAATTTTCCGTCAAACTTAATGTGGGGAAGATCTTTAGGAAGTGAACCGGTGGCAATTACAATATTTTTTGTCTTAAGTTCAACATCTCCATCACTTTTTTTAACAAGTACTCTACTTTCATCAAGTATACTCCCAAATCCCTCATATATATCCACCCCTTTACTTTTCAATAAAAAAGACACTCCCCTTTGCATTCCCTTCACAATTTTTTCCTTATGTTTCATCAAATTTTTGAGATTTAAATTAAAATCACTTACATCCAGTCCAATACTTCTTGCCCTTTTAATATCCTCAATTAAATGTGCAGTGTTTAAAAGCACCTTTGTGGGGATACATCCGACACTAACACAAGTTCCTCCAAAGGTTCCACTCTTTTCAACTATTGCACACTTCATCCCATTTAATGCTGCCTTTATGGCACCCACATACCCACCAGGACCAGCCCCTATAAAAACCACGTCATACATATTTCACTCCTATTTCTAAAATAGAATTAGATTTTAACAGAAGAACATAATCAGGTAAATATATTACCTCTTTTTACCTCCATAGGGTTTCAAAAGTTTTATTAACGGTTTGACCTCTTTGGGGTATGGGAAAAACCTATTTAAAATATCTTTATAATCAATATATTTTCTATAAAAAACCCTGTTTGCCTTTTTATCAATTGTAAGGGTGGCTCCTTTTAAGGAAACTCCGGCAAAAAGTCCCTTACTCCTTGAATAAGACAAAATTGAAGCCTTAAGGGCTATATCAGTCCCAGCCTCAGCATTTCTTCCAACAGGCCCAGCAGTTGCCGTCATATCCCCACTTAATTGGAAATTATCCGAAAGTATCGCCCTATATCCCCTTTTATTATTCACCACAAGTATAAGATCAACAGCCTGTCCACCTATTTGAAATCCAAAACTTCCACCACTTATTGCTATAAAAGAGGGGTTACTCCACCTACCATCAGGCAATCTATGCACAATTATTCCCTTTCCATGGCGGGCCCCAAACATAAATCCACCCTTTACCACATGGGGAATAACAACAAGTGCCTCACAGTTTCTCAAAATTTTCTCTGGTATTCCACTTTCAGGGATATTTAAAAATTCATCGAGAACTTCAATGCTGCTACTAAGTCTGTTAACCACTTTTTTTCTTGAAAGGGAAAATGTTAAAGTGGAGAGAAAAAAGATTACCATTAAAAACAATGTCAATTTTCTTTTCATTTCAAATCCTCCTAAAAAATATGGTTAAAATTATACCCTCAAGAAAATAAAATTTCCATTTCATTTATAAATCTTTTATGATAAATATTTAATTTTAAAAAATATTTAAAAGAGGTGTACCATGTATGAATATAAACCAATAATTCCCCCCAAGGGAAGTAAGTTAACCTGCAAGGGATGGCATCAGGAAGCAGCAATGAGGATGCTAATGAATAATCTCTGTGAAGAAGTTGCGGAAAATCCAAGGGAACTTGTGGTTTACGGCGGAACTGGAAAGGCAGCAAGAAATTGGGATTGCTATCATGCAATTGTAAAATCACTACAGGAACTTGAAAATGATGAGACACTCCTTGTTCAATCGGGAAAACCTGTTGGAATATTTAAAACCTTTGAAATGGCACCCAGAGTTTTAATAGCAAATTCCAACCTTGTTGGCAATTGGGCAAACTGGGAAGAATTCAGGAGACTTGAAAAACTTGGACTTATTATGTATGGCCAGATGACTGCTGGCAGCTGGATTTACATTGGAACTCAGGGAATACTTCAGGGGACATATGAAACCTTTGCAGCAGCGGCAAAAAAACACTTTGATGGATCGCTAAAGGGGAAATTCCTTCTTACAGGTGGTTGTGGGGGAATGGGAGGGGCGCAACCCCTTGCAGCCACAATGAATGGGGCTGCATGTCTGGTAGTTGAAGTAAATCCTGAAAGAATTAAAAAGAGAATTGAAACAGGCTATTGCGACAAAATGAGTGACAATCTGGATGAAGCATTGAAAATGGTTTTAGAGGCAAAGGAAAAGGGAGAAGCCCTTTCTGTTGGACTTGTGGGAAATTGTGCTGAAGTTCTCCCGGAACTTGTAAAAAGAGGAATTATTCCTGATGTTTTAACAGACCAAACAAGTGCCCATGATCCACTAAATGGATATATACCAGCTGGATTAACTCTAAAAGAGGCAGACAAATTGAGGAGAGAAAATCCGGATGAATACTTAAAGAGAAGTTATGAATCCATTGGAAAACATGTGGAAGCAATGCTTGAAATGATGAGAAGGGGTGCAATCACATTTGACTATGGAAATAACATAAGGGCTCAGGCATTAAAGGCAGGTGTCAAGGACGCCATGGCTTTTCCGGGGTTTGTTCCAGCATATATCAGACCTCTTTTTTGTGAAGGTAGGGGACCCTTCAGATGGGCTGCCTTAAGTGGAGATCCAAAGGATATTGCAGTGACAGATGAACTGGTACTAAAACTTTTCCCCGAAAATGAACAACTTACAAGATGGATAAAAATGGCAAGGGAAAAAGTTCACTTCCAGGGTTATCCAGCAAGGATTTGCTGGCTGGGATATGGTGAAAGGGACAAATTTGCACTTGAGATGAATAAATTAGTAAAAGAAGGAAAAATCAGTGCTCCAATAGTAATTGGAAGAGATCATTTAGACACCGGTTCTGTTGCATCTCCATACAGAGAGACCGAATCCATGAAGGATACAAGTGATGCCATTGCCGATTGGCCCATTCTAAACGCCCTATTAAATGCCGTATCTGGAGCAAGTTGGGTAAGTTTCCACCACGGAGGTGGAGTTGGCATGGGATACTCACTTCATGCAGGTCAGGTAAGCGTGGCAGATGGGACAAAAATGGCAGAAGAGAGGTTAAGCAGAGTGTTGACAAATGATCCCGGCATAGGAATAGTGAGACATGCAGACGCAGGATATGAAGAAGCCATTGATTTTGCAAAGAAGAATAACATTAAAATCCCCATGTTAAAAAAATAAAATTTTAAGGAGTTTGACATGGCAACAGTAAAACCTTTTAAAGGGGTAAGGCCCAAAAGGGAATTGGTTGAAAAGGTGGCTTCACCACCATACGATGTTTTAAGTTCAGAAGAGGCAAGAGAACTTGTAAAGGACAATCCCTATTCCTTTTTACACATCGTAAAACCTGAAATTGATTTACCTCGTGATATAGACATCTATGATGAAAGAGTTTACAAAAAAGGTGCCGAAAACCTGAAAAAATTTATTGAAAAAAAAATACTTCTTCAGGATGAAAGCGATTTTTTTTACATATACAGACAAAAGATGGGAGATATTGTTCAAACCGGTCTTGTATGTTGCGCATCCGTTGATGACTACGATAACGATGTAATAAAAAAACATGAACAGACAAGAGCAGACAAAGAAGAAGATAGGACAAAACATGTTTACACATTAAATGCCAATACAGGTCCAGTATTTTTAACCTATAGGGCTTCAAAAGATATAGACAGTTTAATTGAAGAAGGCAAAGGCGAAGAACCGGAATACCACTTCACCTCAGAGGATGGTGTTGAGCACACATTCTGGATAATAAGAGACAGAGAACTAATTGAAAATATTATTGAAAAATTTAAAAATATTTCCACCCTCTATGTGGCAGATGGACATCACAGATCCGCCTCAGCCTCCAGGGTCAGAAAGCTTAAAATGGCTGAGAACAAGAACCACACTGGAAAAGAAGAGTACAACTACTTTTTGGTGGTAATTTTCCCACATAACCAACTTCACATAATGGACTACAACAGAGTTGTAAAGGATCTCAACGGACTTTCAAAGGAGGAATTTCTGGAAAAAATTAAAGAAAAATTCACACTGAAGGAAAGTGAAGTAAAAAAACCAGACAAAAAGCATAAATTCGGGATGTATCTTGATGGAAAATGGTACATGCTTGAAGCCAGAGAGGGAACATTTGATGAAAGCGATCCGGTTAAGAGTTTAGATGTAAGTATACTTCAGGAGAATTTGTTGTATCCCATCTTAGGAATTGAAAATCCAAGAAAGGATAAAAGGATTAATTTTGTAGGAGGAATTAGAGGCACAAAAGAACTTGAAAAACTGGTAAATAGTAGAGAATACAAAGTAGCCTTTTCAATGTACCCCACATCAATTGAAGAACTGATGAAAATTGCAGATGAAGGAAAATTTATGCCACCTAAGTCCACCTGGTTTGAGCCAAAACTAAGAAGTGGGCTTGTTGTTCATTTACTTGATTAAATTAAAAAAGAGCAGCCACCCCCGAAAGGCTGCTCCTGTGATCCCCCTTACAAAAAGAACCTCCTATTCGTCGGACGATTCTGTCATATTTAAAAATTTCTCTTTGAGTTTTTTTCTCATTTTTTTTGTCAAAACCTCAATCAGATAACTTTTCTCTTCACTACTTAAATTTTCATCCTTGCACAATTTAACCATTTCACTTAACTTATCCATCAAATATTTGGCACTGTCTTCCAGGTTGTCATTCACTACTTACACTCCTCACATATATACATGGATTTTTTTTAAAAAAGTTCAGAAAAAAATTTTAAAATATGGAAAAAATAATTTGGTTTGATATATAATTTATTTGTATTAGTTTTTCAGGTGAAAAAATGATACCGGAAAGCATAGGTAAATATAAGATAATAGACCTTTTAGGGGTTGGAGCCATGGGGAAGGTCTATAAAGGCTTTGACCCCAAAATGGGAAGGTTTGTGGCCATCAAAGTGATGGCTGAAAAATATGTAACCGATGAAGAAATAAAGAAAAGATTTTATAAAGAAGCCATTGCTCCGGCAAAACTCTTTCATCCAAACATTGTAAACATCTATGATTTAGACGAAGCTGAAGGAAAACCCTTCATCGTAATGGAATTCTTAGATGGTGTTGACCTGAAACAGATAAAAAAAATAGGAATAAACTTTTCAATTCCACAGGTTGTAAACATCATCCTTCAGGTAGCAAGAGGGCTCGCTCATGCCCATAGTGCTGGAATAGTTCACAGGGACATTAAACCGGCCAACCTGATACTGTTAAAAAATGGTACAATGAAAATAGTTGACTTTGGGATAGCAAAACTCTTTGAAAGTACGGTCCTCACCCACACAGGGATGGCAATTGGAACACCTGCATACATGAGTCCGGAGCAGGCAAAGGGGAAAAAGGTTGACATAAGGACAGATCAGTTTTCCCTGGGAATAGTTGCATATGAACTTTTGACGGGAAGAAATCCATTTCTTGCAAATAACTACACGGCAATTATATACAAAATTTTAAATGAGGATCCACCAAAACTCTCTTATCTCGTTCCCAATTGTCCGGAAGAACTCTCAAATATCGTGGAAAGAATGCTCAAAAAGGATGCCAGTGAAAGATATCCCAATCTCTTTGAAGCAACTAAAGACTTAGAGAAATTAATCCAAAATTATTCAGAGTCTGAAATAAAACTTTCTGAACTCCAGACTTTTTTTGAAAAGACTCAGGCACCTTCCACATTTTCAAATCAAAAGATATTTAAAGTAAAACAACTAATAAAAAACTCTCAATTTGACAGTGCAAGTGAAATACTATCAAGTATAGAAGAAGAAGCCGATCCAATACTCCTCGAGGCCCTAAAAAAGGAACTTGAAAAATCTCTATTTGAGAAGAAGATAAACAAATTCTTAGATGAAATCAAGAAACTTGAAGAGGAAAACAACTTTCAAGAAGCAAGGAAAAAAATTGAAGACAAAATAAATGAAGTTGGCGAAATGCCAATCCTCAAAAAGAGGCTTCTTGAAGTAATTGATAAAGAGAAAAAATACATTGAAAATGTAAAAATAGCACCTGCACTAAACAAAAGTTCCCGGTTAATAGAAGATGGAAAATATGAAGAAGCACTCAAAATTTTGAAAGAGGCTCTCCAATTTGATGAATCAAACATTGAGGTTCAGAAAAAGATAATTCAACTTGAAAGAAAAATAGCAAAAATTCACTCCCTCAAAAACAATGAAAATTACATTTTGGAACTCATTAAGGAAAGAGAATACATTTCAGCATTCAAAAATATAGAATCACTTCTAAAAGAATTTCCTGATTCATCTGAGAGAAAAATCAGTTTAGAAAACATAGAAAAGCATCTGATTGAAAATTTTATAGGAATCATCACTGAAAATGTAGAAAATGAAAATTATTCAAAGGCAAAAAAAGAAGTTGAACTATTGCTTTCACCCCAGAATCGTGAGCATCTGCTTGACTCCATAAGGGAAAATCTTCAGAAAGAAATTATAAACTATTCAAAATCTATACTGGTTGAAACCCACATATATTTCACAAAATTTTTAATAGAAAAAAGTATAGAGTTTTTCGGTGAAAGCGAGGAACTTAAAGTTTTAAGAGAAAAGGTAAAGGACCTGATAAAAGAAATAGAAGAAAAAATAAAGGCAGAGGAATTAGTAGGGGATGAACTCTCAAAAAGAGTACAAACCATCAGGGAACTCATTAAAAAGGGAGAATTTGAAGTTGCCCTTGAAAAATTAAATGAGGCTCAGGAAAAATTTGAGGGAGCAAAGCCCCTTGAAGACCTAAGTATCCAATTAGAAGAAAAGGTAAAGGAAAGAGAAAGACTACAAAAAATTGAAAGTTTAAAAAGGGAATTTGAATTTAGTATTGAATCAGGAGACTTTGAAAAAGGTGAAAAAATTTTAAAAGAGTTGGATGGACAAATTGATAGAGAAGAATTTCTAATTTTGGAAAACAAACTTGCAAAATATAGGGAAAAGCATGAGAAAGAAAACAGACTAAAAAATACCCTATCTACAATCAAAGATCTGGAAAAAAGAGGAGACCTAACTGCAGCACTGAACCTTGTGGAAAAGGCATTGGAGGAATTTCCAGAATCCTATGAACTTATGGATATTAAAAATATCCTGAAAAGAGAAATTGAGATTGTAGAGAGAAACAGGGAAATTGAAAAACTCGCCCAGGAGATTTCCTTTCTCATTAAAGAGGAAGAATTTAAGAAGGCAGAAAAATTACTGGAGAAATTAAAGGATATATCCCCCAATAGCAGCAAAACAATAGAAGTTGAGACCTCTTTGCTTGATAACAGGAAAGAATTCATCTCCAAATTTGAAGGGATGGTTGAGAGATTAATTGAGGAAGAAAACATAGAAGAAGCGAAAAATAAGTTAAATTTTGCCATTGAAAAATGTGGAGAAAATCATTTTAAAGAAATTGCCCAAAAGATAAGACTAAGCGAAGAAATATTTGAAAAGGCAAAAACAGTCAAAGAATACCTCGAAAAAGGGGAATATGACCTTGCCCTAATGCATGGTGAGGTTTTATCCAGGAACTACCCCACATCCACGATTGCAAAAAAACTCTATGAAAAGGTAATCTCAGAAAGGAATAAATTCATAGAAGGGGTTTTACAGGAGGCGACAATCCATGAAAAAAGTGAAAACTTTTCTGTTGCCATAGAAATTCTCAAAAAAGGTCTTGAATGTGTACCAAACTCACTTGAATTAAAAGATAAACTTGAAAAAATAGAAAAGAAAAGATCAGAAAAAATCGAGAAAGAAGGTCTATCAAATAAAGAAAGGGAACTCCTAAAAAGAGAACTTGATGAAGTCCTAAAAAGTGTAGATAAATATAAGGATGATAGAAATTATCTTGAAGCCCTGAGACTTCTTGAAGGTTCAAAGTTAAAATATCCATTTTTCCAGGACATTATTGAGAAAAAGATAAATGAAATTCAGGGAGAACTTGAAAAGGAACTTGAGACTGGAAGGAAAATCTCCAAAAAGGTTATTTCTCTGGTAGTTGTTCTAATTTTAATAATCATAGTTGGTATAGGTTACCTGATTTTAAGACCTACACCCCCAGCCAAACTCCCCAACGCACACATCCAGATAGATTTTAAACCATGGGCAAAGGTGGAAAAAATAGTCAACCTAAAGGATGGAAAAGTAATCTCAAAAGTAGAAAGGATCACACCTTTTTCACTAAGTTTAAAACCGGGAAAATACAAAATCTTTTACAAATACCCATCACCATGGAATAAAAGTTGTGAAAAAACTATAGAACTTAAGCCCGGCAAAACAGTTATCTTAAAAGATGCCCCAAAGGATATGGAAGAAAAAATTAAGGGTTTACTAAATAACATTATTGAAAAAAACAAGAATCAATAAATATTTTAAGGGAGACCTCTTTTTATCCGCTACCTTTTCCGATTTCAAAAAAATAAGTGTATAATATTCCCTAAGAAATTTTTAAGAGGTAAAAAATCATGAAGAAAAAAATTGTGTTTTTACTTTTCACAATGTTTATAATCCTTTCAATCTCCACTACCTATTCCGCAAAAAGGCCCTTTTCCATAGAAGATCTCTACAAATTAAAAAGTTATTCAGATTTAAGCATATCTCCAGATGGGAATCAGTTGTTATTCACTTTAAAGGAATACAAATTAAAAGAAGGAAAGTCTTTTTCAAATATATACCTGTTAAATTTAAAGGATGGAAAATTAAAAAAAATAACATTCAATAAAGGTAAAAACTATTCTCCCTTTTTCTCGCCTGATGGTAAAAAAATATATTATATCTCTACAAAAGATGGCAACTCACCACAACTTTATGTTCTAAGGAATCTCTCTGAGCCTGAAAAAATAACCAATTTCTACACAGGAATAAACTCCCCTATTATCTCAAGGGATGGAAAATTTGTTCTTTTCAATTCCGATGTGTTTCCCGAATGCAAGGCTGATTCAGACTGCAACAAAAGGATATTAAAGGCAATGGAAGAAGGTCCAGTACAGGCACATCTCGCAGATGATCTTCTTTACAGACATTGGACCTTTTACAAAGATGGGAAAATAACACATACCTTCCTTCTAAATCTTGAAACCAAGAAAATAGAGGATCTTACCCCCGGAAAATTTGACACCCCACCTTTTTCTCTGGGAGGAGATAGGGGGTATACAATAAATCCCAATTTGAATTACATTTGTTTTGTATCAAATCATGACAAATGTCTTGCGTGTTCAACAAACAACGATCTATTCCTCTATAATATAAAAAGTAAAAAAATTACTAATATAACAAAGGAAAATAAGGCATACGATGGAGACCCTTCCTTTTCTCCCAACGGAAGATACATTGCCTTTAAGATGCAAAAAATACCTGGATATGAATCAGACAGATTTAGACTCGCAATATATGATATAAAAAGTAAAAAGATAGAAATACTCACAGAAGAATTTGACCACTGGGTTGACTCCTTCAAATGGGGACCAGATTCCAGATATATCTACTTCATATCTCCAGTAAAGGGAAACTATGTTCTTTACAGAGTGAATATAAAAGACAAAAATATTGAAGAAATTCTCAACAAAAACACCATAAGAGATTTTGTCATTTCCCCAAATGGAAATGAGATATATCTTTTACACTCTTCCATTTCTACACCCTATGAAATCTATTCCTACTCACTTAAAAGCAAAAAATTCAAAAGGCTCACATTCCTAAATAAAAAAATAGAAGATGAAGTGGATATAAGACCTGCTGAAATTAAGTGGTTTAAAGGAAGTGATGGAGTAAAAATTCAGACCTTTATTATAAAACCTCACAACTTTGATCCAAATAAGAAATATCCCCTGATCTTAAATATTCACGGAGGCCCCCAACAGATGTGGGCTGATTCCTTCAGAGGTGATTGGCAGGTATATCCCGCAAAGGGGTATGTGGTGGCATTCTGCAATCCTCATGGCTCTCCCGGATATGGGCAGGAATTTGTGGCAGAAATTTCCAAAGATTGGGGAGGAAAAGCAATTGAAGATATCTTAAAGGTTACCCAGCAACTTGCAAAACTACCCTATGTTGACGAAAAGAGAATGGGAGCAATGGGATGGTCCTGGGGCGGCTATGCAATAATGTGGCTTGAGGGACATACAACAAAGTTTAAAGCCCTTGCAGCCATGATGGGGGTTTACGATTTAAGGAGTATGTATGGGGCAACTGAAGAACTCTGGTTTCCCGAATGGGATCTTGGAGGAACTCCATGGACATCACCTCTTTATGAAAAATTTTCCCCATCTAATTTTGTTAAAAACTTTAAAACTCCATGTCTTGTAATAACCGGGGAAAGAGATTACAGGGTTCCATATACACAAAGTCTTCAATTTTTCACCGATTTGAGGAAAATGGATGTTCCGGCAAGACTC
>Ga0256842_1000739_pt1 | contig 28489 bp, 33 predicted proteins | sample 4559240metaG_FD_185973 | JGI IMG/M metagenome (GOLD analysis project Ga0256842, IMG submission 185973) | Hydrothermal vent microbial communities from Guaymas Basin, Mexico - 4559-240 | ecosystem: Environmental > Aquatic > Marine > Hydrothermal vents | place: Mexico: Guaymas Basin | collected... | reverse complement strand
CCATTGCCTGCTAAGGGTGCCTGGATTAGGGATGTGTCATTAGTACTGAAGAGGTACTGGGGCTGAAATGTTAAACTGTGGCTTTCTGTATCCTTTTGTTTCGCTCTGTTTCGGGTAAAACGTTTATGGTGTGGTATGTCAATGTTTTTCATGAGTATGCGGGTGATGGGAGCTATGCTCCAAGCCCGCAGGACATGGCCTAGATGGGGCCCTCGTGCCGTTAGGCCCGACAGCCGCTCATGACCCTAACGGGATGAGCCGTCTAGGTGAGCCCTCTAGGTGAGGCGGAAGTCCCTAGAGACAACCCCAAACAACCCTAACACAAAGGAATGACCCTCTAGGGACAAACGGTATAGAGCTACCTGAGTAGGTTTCCTGCCGCTTCTTTAAATTGCCGTAACTTCGAGGATCTATTGGTGGACATTCTTTTGAGCGTAGGGAAGGTGCTTGAAGTCCATGGCAGTGACTTTGAGTTCATTAAGCTTGTGGGGGTGAATTACCTCAATGACCCCGTAAATTATGCTTACTTGCTTTATGACCTTGCCGTTTACCCGGACGTGTCTAAGGCATTGCTTAGGGTTGAGGACGACATTATTGTTGGGTACGCTCTCGCGTGGTTTAGGTTTGAGCCGCAGACCGTCATATTGTATGGAGAGTTAAGTGACGTACCCCTGTATAAGGTGCTGAGATTTAAGTCGCTTGTTTGGATACCCTTTAACGAATACCCCAGCATTAAGCGTGAATTACTAAAGTACGGCAGTGTGAGTGACGAACGCATTATGCTTGACATGATTACGAGGCCGGATACGTTTTCTTGGGACGCTACTTACAGTGCTGAGTGCGTCAGGTTAAAGCCTAGCGACGTAGACGCCCTGCAGGAGTTCTGGGACTCCGTAGGCGTAAGGATTCCAAGGGAGGTTCTGTTGGAGGCGCTTAATGATCACGTGTGTTACGGCGTGTTTGTTGATGGGAGGCTAGTGACGGTTGCGAGGACCTACGTGAGGACGCCTTGTGTGTGGGTTGTAGGTGGGGTGTTTACGCACCCTGATTTTAGGGGAAGGGGATTCGCTAAGGCCGTTACTGCAGCGGTTACTAGGGAGGCGCTTCTTTCGGGGGCTTACGCGTTGCTTCACGTGCGTGAGAATAATCACCCGGCGATAAGAGCGTATAGGAGAATTGGTTATGAGTTAATTGGAAGGCACGTTTGGGTTTCCTTCACTCCTAGGGTTATGTAGGTTGTTTAAAAGCTCAGGGTTAGTAGGGGGATATGAAGTCCTCTGGCTTTGGTGGTTCTGGTTTTAGTCCCTTTCTTTGCCTGATCTTCTTTACTATGTCTATTAGGAGCGAGTCGGGTACGGGGGCCCACCTGCTGAATTCAGTGCCCCAGAAGGCTCTGCCAGCCGTGGCTGATCTTAGCTCGTTCGCTAGGTTCATTGATTCTGCCACGGGTATCTCGGCTATTATCCTTACTTGGGTTGGGCTTAGCTGGATAACGTCCAGTACCTTACCTCTCTTCCTAGTTATGACTGAGATGACCGCGCTCATTGTTTCCATCGGGGTTTTAATGTCGAGCTTCTGTATGGGCTCTAGGAGTGTTGGGCGCGCCATGAGCATTCCAGCGTATATTGGGTTCCTAACGGCTGGGAATAGCTGGGCTGGACCTCTGTGTGCTGGGTCCTCGTGCACTATGGCGTCGTGTAGTATTACCTTAACGCCCCTCACTGGTTCCTTAGCTAGTGGGCCTTCAGCCATTGCTAGCCTGAAGCCCTGAATTATCGTGTCCTTGACCTCCCTTAGGTGCTGCACGCCAACGGTCTTGTCCACGAATATGTTGAAGTTCTCGTCAATTGCCCATATGCGGCGGGCTTCGTCATACTCCCATCCAGCCTTATCCCTGAGTATCTTGGCCCTCTCCCTATTGTCCATATCCTCAGAGATGACGCCTTGCTGAATTAGCTTGATCGTCTCGTTGTTTAGTGGCTCGACACTTATGTAGAGCTTGTTATGCTTGTTCGGGGACTTACCCTCAAGTACCCTTGATGCTGTCCTGACAGTTTCCCTATAAACCACTATGGGCGGTGATGTTTCTACCTCGAGCCCGTAGTTCTCCTTAAGGAGCGTTAAGACGATCTCCAGGTGGAGTGGACCCATACCGGATATTAGGTACTCGCCTGTCTCCTCGTTTATCTTTACAACTAGGTTCGGGTCCTCGATCGACATTTTCCTTAGCGCGTCAATTAGCTTCGTTAGGTCCTGCATGCGCTTTGGTTCTATGGCCATTGTCACGACAGGCTCGGATACATAGTGTAGCTTCTCGAAGGGAGCTGCCTGATCCTTGTAAGCAACATCAACTGCTGTTTCACCTGCCCTCGCCTTGTCCAAGCCTAGCACAGCACCAATGTTGCCGGCAATGACAGCATCCACCTGCTCCCTAATGGGACCCATGTAGAGGCTGACCTGGAGCGCCCTCTGCTTCGTCCTTGCCATGACGAGCCATAGCTCCTGGCCGGACTTTAGCGTTCCTGAGAATACCCTACCGGTCGCTACCATACCTGCGTGTGGGTCTATTCTCATGTCGCTTACTAGGAAGACCGTGGGGCCGTTTGGGTCGGCATTCATCATTGCCTGCCCTAACTCGGAATTTATGTCACCCTTCCATATCTTAGGTATCCTGTACTTCTGGGCTTCCTTCGGGTTGGGTACGTGGTTGATGACCATTTCCAGTAGGGCTTCGTGGAGTGGTATGACCTTCTGTAATTCTTCCACGGCTTGCTTTCCTTTGGCATAGGCATTCATCATGTCCATGATCGTTATTCCTTTTCTCTTAGCGTAGGGTACGGTCAAGCCTATTTTGTCTCTAGCTGAACCGAAGGCTACCTGACCTTTGGCAGGATCTAGTAACCACTTGTCCCTGTATTCTGGCTCAGCATACTCCTTGATGAGGCTGTTTACTTCTTTGATGATCGTTATGAACCTCCTCTGTATTTCCTGAGGTGATAGCTTGAGCTCCTTTATGAGCCTGTCGACCTTATTGATATATAGGAGTGGCCTTACCCTCTCCTCGAGTGCCTGCCTTAGCACGGTCTCGGTCTGCGTCATTACACCTTCAACGGCGTCTACGACGACTATGGCACCATCAAGTACTCTTAGGGATCTTGTGACTTTACCTGAGAAGTCCACGTGTCCGGGCGTGTCGATTAGGTTGATTACGTAGCCCTTACCACCCATTTCGTGGTAGAGGCTAATGTTAGCTGATTTTACAGTAACGCCTCTCTTCTGCTCGACGTCGAGGTAGTCTAGGGCTAGTGCCTCACCAGCAACCTTAACTGAAATTATTCCTGCTGCTGCTAGCAGTAGGTCCGACGTCGTAGTTTTACCGTGGTCTACGTGCGCAATTATTCCTATGTTCCTGACGCGCTCCAGGTTGGACATTAGCTTCTGTATTTGTTCCACGGTCTTGTATCTGGGCATGATTCCTAACCTAGGGGATAGAAGCATTGGAATTTAAAAGCTTAGCAGTAAAGGCACTCACTCCTGCTTCCTTATGGGTTCCTTACTATAAAACCGCTCTAAGCCTCCACTCGCTCCCTCATGTTTCTTGCTGTAGGGATAGTTAAGTATGCGTTTAATTAACTGTGCCTTCTCCTCACTAACACCTTCCACGCGCGAGAGCTCCACGGAGGAAGCCTCGAGCACTGCCCTCAGACTGCCGAACTTCCTTAGTAATCGATCGGCTAGTGTTGGCCCTATACCTGGGAAGGATGCGAGGATATAGAGTTGCCATTCGCTTAGATCCTGTTCCTTGGGTTTCTGCTGTTTCCTGTATGTTGGGAAGAGTGCTGCGGCGGAGGGTTTCCTAGTTGTTTGGAGCTTCTCGGCAATCAGCTTTATTGTTTCGGCTGTGTGCTTCGTGTTTCTCGTGTAGATCACTGGGATGTTATTGTATATTACTGCCGTTACCAGTGCTGCCTCAACGGCTTTGTACTTGTTGGTTATGCGGCGTAGGTACGTTAGGTCGCCTTCAACCAGTATGAATATCCTTAGGCCAGACGCCTTTAGGCGACGCACTTGGTCAAAGAACCTTCCCTCAAAAACTGAGTGCGCCAAGTCGTCTACCCGCTTCCTCTCAATGACCGTATCCTCAGTAACCATGTAGTCACCTATCTCTAATTGCTTATAGATCACTGACACGCCCATCTCGGTAAGGTATTTCGGCACATGGGAGGCTTTCTCCCTGAGGTCGACGTAAACCTTCACCAAGTTACTCACACTCCTCCATCCAACGACCTTCTTCAAGTATCCCTAGGCTGTATCCTTTTCTTGTGAAGAAACGTGCTATGATTTTCAGGATCTGTTTAGGACTTACGTGAGAGTTTATTAGTGCTCCTGCAGCACCTGCGTGCCCACCTCCCGAGCCGCCGAGTTCTTTTGCGAAGTGTAGCGCTAGATTTGAGGCTATGGGTTCACTCCCGAACTTCTTGAGGAACGACTGTGATACACGTATAGTTATCCGTGTTGCGTTAGGTCTTTTCGCTACAGCGATAGCTATGTCAGCACCAGCCTCGATGAGGGCTTTAAGCACTGCTGACTCATGCGCGCCGATGCATGTCACTGCAAGTATTGCTTCCTTATTCAGTCTATATAGTCCGGTTCTCGAGAGGCCCTTCAACCTGGCTATTACTTCCGAACGGCTTACCTCCCGTAATGTAAGGATATTGATAGCTTTCCTGTAGTCGCCTCCGTTCTCAGTTAGCCATGCCATTACGGCGAAGGTTTCTGGACTAGCTAACCTGAGTATTCTAGTATCATAGAGTATACCAGCTATAAGGAACGTGAGAACCCTAGGATCAGGCCTTACCTTAAGGTACATTATTAACTCAGCCACCAGCTCACTAGTTGATGCGGCTGTGGGCCTATGAATGCTTACATCCGCTTCCTCAATTAGGTCGTTTACTTCATGATGGTCTATCACGACGTAGGGCTTGCTTAGCAACGAGGACAACCTATTCAACTGCTGCGGTGTTGAGGTATCGACAATTACGGTCGCGTCGCACTCGCCTGGATTATCGTTAATTACCTCTGTCTGCGGTGCTAGAACCTCTAGGAGTTTCTTCGACACCTGCTCCAGACCTTCGGACGTTAGTATGAGTATGTTTTTCTTCTTATGCGATAAGCTCTGAAGTATTTCCTTAATCCCTAAGGCTGAGGCTAGGGCGTCCGGGTCGGCGTTCCTGTGCATCGCTACGCATACGGTGCCTTCGCTTAAGCCCTCAACCCATTTCCTCAGTTTCTCCGCATCCGCTGGCTCTACGCTTAAGTTCATCCCTCACCACCTTGAGTGCTTTATCTATGGCCTCGTCTATTAGCGCCTCCAGTTGGGGAGTTAGCGGTGCTGTCCCCTCCACTTCTACGTTCACTAAGACATTTACTGCCTTTCCTTCACGCTGGATTGATACGTAGGCTAAGTAGTCATCACGTCTTGGGATGAGTTCCTTTAGCGATGAAAGAAGTTCTTCCGATGTCCTTAGCGCTATTTCCTCTAACTCATTCGTGCTTAGTAAGCTTGCGTCTATACCTATCTTCTCGATGGAGATCTTGCGCTTAACCAGCTTTGGAAGCCCCCGCGAGCCCGCCTAAGCTGAATTTCTCGAGCTTCCTCTTCAATTCCTCTAGTTGCCTCTTTAGGGTTTCCTCCATTTTTGAGAAACTGTTAAGCCTAATTTCTAGTTCCTCTTTCTTCTCCTCTAGCTCCTTAATTACTTCGTCCTTGGGAACCTTGATTAGAACGAAGCCCGTGTTCTTATATACTGGCGTGTCTTCGCTAACGGATCTCAGAATGTTTAGTGTCCTGTCGATCTCGCTGATTTCTGATGTTATGACGGATTTCTGCGCGATTATTGAGGCGAGCTGGGATTCCACTTGCTGGTATTTTATCACTGCCTGCTCTAGCTCAGGAGGTATTCTTTGCGCCACTTAATCTTCACCCTCTCACCATAGGCGGGGAGGACTTTAAATATTGCTGGTGGTTAAGTTAGGTTCCCCTTCTAAGTTCATCTATGAGGTTTAGCACGGTGTTAGATAGTCGTAGGATGCTGTTGAGAGCAGCCCTGAATGCTGAGTGGTTAGGTGCGTGTATCTCGATCTTCACGCCCTCCTCAACTAAGCTTATGTTAGTTTTCACTCCACGCATTTCGCCCTTTGTTTCTGGCTTAAGTGACTTGACCAGAGTTTCCCTCAGGTCTTTAGGGATATCGTCTAGTAGTATGCTTAGCGATATGTGCTTGACTTCACCGCTGGTCATACCTTATCACCTTAGTCACTACGAAGCGGGGGCCACATGGTCTGCCTGTGGAGGTGCATACGAAGTTCACTACCACGCCGTCCTCCCTTCTCCCGAGGATTACCTCTACGGCTGGCTCGACTTCCGTCTCATATCGAGTTATTTCTGGTCGTAAGGCTCTTATGAGTTCCTCAGCCGTCTCAGCGAGTAGCTTGTCCTTCTCGGTTCCTTTGAGGTTCATGATGATCTTGTTTATCCCCAATGGCTTCTGGGAGTCCGGCATTTCTCTTATTAACTTAACCGACGTTATCTTCAGCAGTGAGACCTTCTTGAGCTCGCCGGGCTCGGGTATGTGGAAAGTGAGTGCTGATGGGTTCGCCTTCCTCTCGAGGACTATTAGTACGCCGTATGCTCCCGTCCTACGGGCTATTGAGGAGAGATCTAGCAGCGTGGCCTTACCCCGGTTAAACTTCACTGCGTGGGGTATCGTGGTGACTAAGTCCTTAATAAAAGAGCGGGTTCTTCTAGAAGGTTCGCGAGATGTAGTTATCAATAATTTGTTTTCGTGTCTTCCCGCGCTCATCGTCCGTTAACACACTACCATTGCCTTGTTTGACGCCCTATTACGGTCTTACTGATCTCAGTTGTGGGTTGGTACGCGCCCCCCGCAAATATTGTTCCGCACTTGGGGCACTTCCATAGACCCACAGCTATCCTCTTCATGACGGTCTTAGTTCCACAGTGAGGGCATTCGTAAGGGGCGTATCTGCGTTCCATAACGCTCTTCCATCGCTTCCTTAGTGTTGAACCGTACTTGGCCCCGAACCGCCCCGCGATACCTACTACTTTAGTTCTCTTGCCCATCCTGCCGCACCTGCCTCATTCGTTTATTGAGTTGAATTTAAGTTTTCCTCACTGCTGGACTTCTTTTCCTTACTGCTTTCCTCCCCGCTCGCCGCTTTCTTGGCCTCTGTCTCTTCCTTTGCTTCCTCCTCTTGTTCCTTCTCCGGCCTCCCCTCCGCTTCCTCCTCTTCTGCCTCCTTTGCCTCTCCTTCCCGGGCTTTTGCTTTCCTTTCCTTTTCTTCTCGCTTTACTTCTGCTGGTTGTTTTTCTTTTTCTTCTTGAGCGGTCGGGGCCGCCTCTTTTTTTGCTGATCCCCCCTCTACCTCTTCCTCCTCTAGTTCCTTGGCGGGTTCCTCAGCCTCCTTCTCTTCGATTACCTTCTCTCCCTCACTTTCCTCTTTCTTTTTGGTGGCTTCGGTGGTTTCGAATGTTTCCTCTACTTCCTCGCCTTCCGTCGCTTCTTTACTAACACTTTCCTTCGCTTCGAATACCTCTCTTCTTTCCTCTCCTTTCTTTTCTTCTTTGGTTTCAGCTTGTTCTACCGCGGCTTTAACTGCTTGTTCGACGACCCTGATTAGTTCTTGCCCTTTCTTTATCGCTATGTCCGTAGCTCTTAGGACTTCATCCTTAGTTACTGATGAGGGGCCGCTCTTCTGGATTCCTGCTATCTTTCCGTCTTCAGATATCGCGAATATTATCTTCGTGTCTAATACACTCTCCTCCTCTAGGTCTGGATCCATGATGAGTGCTTTCCCTAGCTTCCCTACGGTTACTGTGACCACCTTCTTTAAGAGTGGGAGTTGCGCTACGTGCGTTGTTTTGTCGATGACTATTTGTTCGTCTTCCTCGCTTATTACTGCCTTAGGTATCTTCGCCGTCAGTAGAGCGGCTAGCGTCGCTATTGATGACGCATCCACGAGGTTCCCATCGTGATCTAGGACGTAGATGTCGATCCACACCACCCACACTTTCTTACCTGGAATTAGGACCAGTTTGCCTAGGTCTATGGCGCCTAGCTCTCTTATTGACCGGTCTATGACTCTTGCTAACTCGATGGCGTTCTCGTCAGGTGGTCCTGGCTCGAATACTGGCGATGCCATGGGCACAAATTCTGCAGAAACTATTATCACGCCCTGGTCTGGAGCGTCAGGGTAGGGTGTTCCCACCTCTAGTTTCACCCCCACTAGTACCTGTGTGTTCCCTAGCTTCACTAGGGCAGAGCCGTCTGCTTTGGGTAGATAGTTGGGTATGATCTCTACCTGCCTTATGTCGTGGAGTCCACGCCCGTCTAACCTGGTTCCCCTCTTTATTAGTGACGCTATCGTTTCTGCCTTGAGTTTCGGGATTATGTAATCCGGTGATGACGGGGTTACGGACACTGCGTTACACCTCCACCTCCAAGTACTTTTTCTTGAGGGTCTCCTTCTGCATCTTGTAGACCTGCTCTATGCCTTTGAGGGCTAGGTTCAGGGCTTCCTCGAATTCCTCCCTGGTTAGGACGCCGTTTAGCTGAAGTAACATTATTTCGCCTAGGGCAGGTGCAGCCGCTACCGGCATGTCGGCTTCGCCGAAGTTATCCTCTACCTGGTCGATGTCAAGGACTAGAACGCCGTCAACCTTGCCTACGGCTACCGCTGCCACCAAGTCCTTCATAGGTATTCCAGCATCAGCTAGTGCCAGTGATGCTGCGGTTAATGACGTTGTTCTCGTACCGCCGTCAGCGCTGATCACCTCTATAAACACGTCTATGGCTGCCCTGGGGAACATCTCGGTTAGCACCACTGGTTCGAGCGCTTCCCTTATCACTTTCGATAGCTCTATCTCCCTCCTCGTAGGGGCTGGTGATTTCCTGTCGTCAGTTGAGAATGGCGCCATATGGTACCTGCACCTGAGTACGGCGCGGTACGGTATCGCTATGTGCTTCGGTTGCGCTTCCCTAGGTCCGTATACCGCCGCTATTACTCTGGTCTTGCCGAATTCCACGTAGGCTGAGCCGTTAGCATTCTTCAGCACACCTACCTGCATCTTTATTGGACGTAGCTCGTCAGGCCTGCGCCCGTCGTGCCGTAAGCCGTTTTCGAGGATTAGCTTCGGTTTCTCTCCTTTAGTTCCTCCCACCTATTAACCCCCTCCTAACTTTTTCCTTCACAATGAACTCCTTTATGCGATCCGTTAGCCCGGGTATGTGGGCTTCCCTCTCGATTTTCCTTATGGCTAAAACAAGTATGTCTTTGAGGTCGTGGTTAGGGCAGTTGATGACTATTCTTCCGTTGCGTCCAACGACGAGCTTACACCCTGTTTCGTTTTCAAGGGTTGCTTGCATGGAGCCTTTCTTCCCTATGACCCTAGGTACTTTCGCTGGGTTTATCTCGACGATGGCTCCCTTCGTTACCTTCCCTAGTCCCTTGCCTTTAGTACTGAGTAGTGGGTCCCTGGTGCGGTCGAACACCTCTATCTTGGCGACGATCACGTCGCCAACATCTAGATAATCTGTGAGTTCCTCCCGAGCAGGGTTTATTGGTCTTCCGAGGAAGTCGGATGCGTAAAGTACTCCTGGGAAAGGTGCCCTTATATCTACTTCCCAGCTTGTTAGGCCTACTGACCTGACCACACCGACCACGATGTCCTCAGGTTGCGGGTAGTAGTAGCCTTCTAGGGGTATGATCTTTAGAGTGCTATTTGACTCGTCGTACTGCACTAGCCCGACGACAGCCGAATAGTATTTCTTCCCTACCTTGTAGATTGTGGAGGGAGAAAGTATCTTAAAGTCACCTTCAGCGATTAGGTCTCCTGGCGCGACTAACTCTCTCTGACCTACCTTCACAGTGCCCGGCAACTCACATCACCTTGACCTTAACCTCAGCCATGCCGCGGGTGGTGCGGCTTATGGAGTCCATTACCTCTCCCTGCATTCCTGCGGGTATCTCTATTTCGATTAGAAGTGAACCGTCGTTTAACCACCTCTCGTTCTTGACTTCCCCTAACCTCCTTAGTTCGGAGTACGCCCTTCCAGCGACGGCTGGCGGTACCCTGACCGTGATTAACGCCCTAGCTATCTTTATGGGGAGGTGCCTTGCTATTGCCTTAACTATCTTGGCTGCTTGCTCCTCAACACTCTTGTAGAGGTCCACCGCTATCCTAGCTTCCTCCATAGCCCTCTCGATCCTTTGTGGCGGTATGGGTGTCTTGGTTCTCGGGTCTATTGCTGAGCGGGCTATGTAGTTGATGATTAACTTCCTTTTAGCCTCCAGTAGCTTCCTTCTTTGGGCAGTGGTTAACTGTAGTTCACCCTTCCTTAGTATGCTGTCTGCGACTTTCTTGATATCTGCTGTACCGAAGACTTTCCTGACTTCTTCTGGTGATGCCCTGTCTCCTTTTCTTGCGTCTTTGTATACGTAGTCCCCGACCAGGACTTCATCTATCGGTATTTTTTCGCCCTCCCTGTATTTGAAAGCCTTATCCGGGTCTACGAGTATCTCGAATTTATGCCCTCCTTTCTCGTATCGTGCTATCACATACTCGTGGGTCATTTATCAACACCGGCTGCTTTGACGTATTTGGCTGTTTCCTCTAGGGTGAGTTTCCTGAAGGTCTTGTCGTCCTCCGTGATTATTCCTAGCTCTACGAGGTCGGGCGATAGTGGTGAGCCTGTGGAGGCCCTTAGTGCGCTTAGAGCTAGTTTCACGGCTTCCTCCCTGTTCATGCCGTCCCTGTAGTGTTTCTCTAGGTACTCCGTTGCTGCTTGGTCTCCTGAGCCTAGGGCTAGGGCTTTGTAGGAGAAGTAGTACCCGTTGATTTCGGTCTTAAATAATTGCGGTCCTTTCTTGTCGTACCCTGCGAAGACTAGGGATACGCCGAAGGGCCTTACGCCGGCGTGCTGGGTGTATATTTGCTTGATGTCGCATACCTTCCTTACGACGTATTCCACGTCGGCTGGTTCGTCGTAGGTGAACCTGTAGTTCATTGCCTCCCTTCTAGCGTAGTCGATGAGTATTCTGCCGTCGGCGGCTAGTCCAGCGAAGGAAGAGCCTATATGTGTGTCTATTATGTAGATCTTGACTATGTCCTTCATGTCTATGAGTGGGGCTATGCGCCTCTTCTCGGCCGCGATGAGTGCGGCGTCCCTTGTCTTGACGGCTACTGTTGTCCATCCTTTCTTAATGTTTTCGGCGGCGTACTCGACTTGGTAGAGTTTGCCGTCTGGTGAGAACACAGTTATTGCTCTGTCATAACCCATTGCAGGTGGTCCGAACGTCAATCCTCTTACCCTCCTAGGACTGTTAATGAAGAAATATAAACTTAAATGGGGGTGGTGTAAACCCTCCTTGGCGTGGTGTTCGAGTGTGGCTGAATTCATTTCAAGGATTCGGGATTCGGGCGTGGCCGTGTTAGGTGCTGGTGGTGCTGGAGATATTATCTCTGCTTACGTCATGTGTAGGGTTCTTGAAGACCTCTTCGGGGTCGAGTCCTGTGTTCCTGTGGCGTTGCTTTGGGAGCGTTGGGTTAAGGACCCGTTTCCCGGACCCGTGCCTAGGGAGGCTGTTAGGGGTGCTAGGGTAAGTAAGTGCGTGTGGGTTTCTAAGGACACTTACGTTGAGAGGCCTGGAAACTATGTTTTCCGCCCTAACGCCTCCGTTGTTGCGGAGGTTTTCGGTGGTGAGGTCCCTGCATTCACTCTGGAGGGAGGTGTCTTAGGCGTTGTTGAGTGTTTGGAGGAGGTTAGGGAGGCCGGGTACTCGCACTTAATGGCGCTGGATGTTGGCGGTGATGTCTTGGCTAGGGGGTGGGAGCCCTCCCTCTGGTCCCCGCTGGCTGACGCGGTCAGTGTTGCCGCCGTTTCCCACTTCAGTGACTCCTCCATAGCTATCCTTGCCCCAGGAGCTGACGGGGAGCTTCCCGCGGACTACGTCCTCAAGAGGATCGAGGAGGTCATGAGGCGGGGAGGGTACCTAGGCGCGGTCGGGCTCTGGCGCGACCACTTAAGAATATATGAGGAGATCCTACCCAAAGCAACCACGGAGGCAGGCAAGGCAGCATACCACGCGTTAAGTGGGAAGGTAGGTGAGGTAGCCATAAGGGAAGGAAGCCGAACCGTCAGGGTAGGCCCACACACACCCATAACCTACGTACTCAAGACAGACACCGTAATGGAGGTCACCGTACTACCCCAAGCAATAAAACACACTAAAACACTAAACGAGGCGCTCAACGCCGCACACAAAGCAGGCATAACGACGGAACTCGACCTAGAACTAACAATCGCGAAACTATACGGCACAGGACCCAAAGCAAAACCAAACTGGCTAAAAGCCAAGCAAGAAGCACGCAAAACAATAATTCACATCAAAGAGCAAAACACCAAAACTTAAAAACCAAACAACCCCACAAAGAAACGGGGGGCCAAAGCAGCGGGGTGGGGTAGCCAGGTTAGCCCGCGGGGCTCATAAGAGGTCCCGGGGCGGCCCGGCACCACCCACGCATCCTTTAACTTCGTTCTTCTGGCTCTCAAGTTGTTTAAGTTTGAGACCATTTGGTCGGGACACGCAATATTAATTGTAAACCCAAACATGGTCATCAGTAAAGACATTCACTTTATTAAGCTATCTATAGACATGGGAGCGTTAGGAAGTATGGAGAGGGTCGTTAGACTTAGGAGCCTTGATAAAGAACTGATTGGTGACATCCTTGAGTCCATTCGGAAAAATAATGCTCCGACTTTATTTTATGATGATGATAATCATGAACTCAGCCCTCACCTTATGGCTAGGTATCTGTGGAAGAGCATTGGTCTAGTTTTATGCGACGGGAATCTCTCTGCACTGATTGGCGGATATAAGACAATAACTTTCAGGGGTGTCACGAAGGAAACCTCTATAGCGGTGATAATGACCTTCCTTCCTTTACGCGCTTACTTAAGAGTGAGAATCTATCCTCAAAGTAGAGAGAAGAAAAGATACTTTGACATAAGTGTCTTAAGCAAAGGTACTTTTCGTAAACAACGTGATAGCCTGCTTCAACTACTTCACGCGCTAGTATCCCAGCAATTCGACCTACGTAATCTTGACAGTACCTACATCTCTGCTTTACTTGCGGGTCTAATTGATGGAGACGGATATGTGGGTAAGGAGGGAAAGTACCTTGCAGTATCTGTGGCTAAAGGAGAGAGCATAAAGGGGAGGACTATTTATTCTATCCTGACACACGCTGAACAAAGAGGATATATCGTACTTGGAACGTATCGTGGGAAACCGAATTATGAAGTCTCCTTCAGGTTTCTGAAAATGGATTTCGCTAGGAACTGTTTAGAATTAGTATTCCATCCTACTAGAAGGGCACGACTACAGAGATACTTGCTTAACTGGGCTAAGAACTATGAATGCGGATTTACGGTGAAAGAACTTCAGCGTTTGATAACAGCTGCAAGCTCAGCATATATTCAGCGAAGAAAGGAACCACGGAGGAGTAAGGTATTGGTATTGTACCTGCAGCGTGAAGCCTTCGATAAGGTAAGAGCTCTCTGGCTTGGCGGGCAGAGCAAATTGAAGCCCAGACCTATAGTGAGCCATAATAGGGTGATGGTTAAAATCGCAGAAAAGTGCAGGGATTCATTAAGGGAAGCAATAGACATTCTTACACACTCTCGTAATTTAGAGAAAGTTGCTGTGATTGACAAAATCAAGAAGTTTACTTATGATTAGTTTTAGGTGCTTAGTTAAGGTTGCAGAATTTGTTTCCGAATTAATAGAATTCGCAGAAAGTATATAAGCTAACTATACGAGTTACAAGATGGCCGGGCCGCCCGCCTCGGAGACACGCCCCCATAAGGGGGTCGAGCCCGAGGTCGGTGGTTCAAAACGGGCTGGCCGCTGACCTCCTATTTTCTTCCCCTTTAGGTTAGGGAGAGATAGGATGTTAACACTTTATATTGAGTTAAAGTAATGTGAATGGTGTGATGTTCGTAAATCGAAGTAAGTTTGTAGCGATTAGTGAGGTTAGAATTCATGCTCATGTGTGTGGAGATGGTCATCTTTATACTGAGAGGGGTGATTGGGGAACAAGGTATGTGATTGAATATACGAATAAAGATTGAGGCCTCATTGAGGAATTTGTTAACGATGCAAAACATGCATATAAGGTATCTCCTACCGTTATTTGGCGTCAAAATAAACACTCCTATGTCGCTCGGTTTAAATCGAAACAAGCCTTTCAGAGACTGACAGGTCTAGGAGCTGGGTCGTCGAAGAACTGGAGAATTGATATTAAAGCTCTTGGTGAGAACGAATTTCTGGTAGTTAACTGGTTGAGGGCGTTCTTTGACGACGAAGCCTATGTCGACGTGAGTACGAAAAGAATTGCTGTCACATCTGTTAACCTCGCAGGATTAAAGGATGTTTCCGTATTACTTGAATTTATTGGAATAAAATCCTGTATATATAAAATAATGCGTGGCAGAGCTTTTAAACTTGTAATATCAAGAAAGCAAAATCTTTTAAAGTACGCTGAAAAAGTAGGGTTTAAGTCAAGCCTAAAATCAATAAAATTAGCATCAATTCTCTAATCATTTCATTATCTATCTCCTAACCACAGTTAGTCAGAGAAACGTTTAAAAGAGCAACAACCAACCTATCTAATGGTCAGCGGCCAGCCCGTGAGAGTCCACCCCCCGCTACCAGTGTGTGGATGCCCCCCACCACTTCCTTCTTCTTGATTAATGCCGTTCTACGATTGTAGTCGATAATGAATTTTGAGATTTAAAGTATAATTGTTTACAGAACTAAGATCTACAAGTATCGAAAATTCAAAGAGTAGACCGGAGTCAGCCCCCGCGTATTCCGTGTCCTGCGTGTTTTGTTGGTTTTGTTGGTGGTATTGGGCCTGGTATGTATTCTACTGTTGGGCGTGTTGGTTTTTCTTGTGGGTATAGTTCCATGAGTTCGTATATTTCGGGTGGTAGTTGTGTTTTGATGTTTAGTCCTAGTTCTTGTAGGTCTTCGGGTGTTATTGGCCAGTCGTGTGTGTATGTGCCCATGACTAGTTTTTCGATTACTTTCTGTATTTGTTGTGGTGGTAGCTTGTCTTCCAGTAGTTTTGTTATTAGTTTCTTTGTTTGGTTGAGTGCTTTTTCTGCTATGTCTGCCATGATGAGTGTTTGGTCGCTGACTTTGTCGATTCCTTTTTCCTTGACTGCCCTTATTATTGAGGGTGCGGGGTATTGTCCTGTTTGTGTTGTTAGTTGCGGGTCTACTGGACCTAATACTGCGTCTGGGTCCATCCATATTTCGTCTGCTGCTAGAGCTATTAGCGTGCCTCCGCTCATTGCGTAGTGGGGTACTATGACTATTTTCTTTGCTGGGTGTCGTTTCAGTGCCATGGCTATTTGTGATGCTGCCAGCATTAAGCCGCCTGGGGTGTGCAGGATTATTGCTATTGGTTGGTCTGGGGGTGTTGACCTTATTGCCCTAAGTACTTGCTCAGAGTCCTCTATGTCTATGAACTTGTATACGGGTATACCGAATAGACTTATCCTCTCCTGCCTGTGGATCATGGTTATTACTTTCACGCCGAGCCTTGCCTCCATCCTCCTTATTAGTGCGGCCCTAGCATTCCTGAGGGACAGGTACTTCAGTTGAGGCGATATGAATGTTAGGAAGATCCAGAGTAGGAAGAAGAGCCACAGCAGGTCAGCGAAGCTGGGGTAGATCCCTGAAGTAACATCAGACAAATTCCCACCAACCTAATCCTTACTCATGAAGTTATTTAAACTTCCGACCATGATACCATCAGCTGCAGTAATCACTCCTATATTAATCCCGCCGCCCCCGAACCCACTTGAGTAAGCCAGCCTGACCCTCACTCCTCCTAGGTAATTTAGCTTTAAGGGAAGCAACGAACTCCTCCCAACTCAACTCGCCGGAAACCCACGCATTAACCTCCTCCCCCAACCCAGAGAACAGGGAGAGGAAATCCTGCCACCTGACACCCAACCCCTTCAGCTCCTTCCCCCAATAACCCCATAAGTACTTAGGCAACCTATTACCAAACCACAGAACATACCTAGCGCTAATACCTGAGGACATGAGGCTCCTAGCAAGCTCCTTGAGCTCCTTCGGCTCCGGAGGCGTGACGAGCTCGGACAGGCCCTCCCACCAATCATAACACACGACTTAAACGCTATTATACGCTTCCCACACCGGAAAGCATGTTTAAGCCTTACCCACAGAAATATGATTAGGGGTGAAACCTTCTTGAGCAGAAAACCAAGCGGCCTCCATATAGGCCCGGCAGGAATACCGCACTCAACAAAGAAGAAGTCAACACCGGAAGGCGTTAGGAGGGTGGCTGAGCTAGGCCTTGACGCCATGGAAATAGAGTTCGTCAGAGGAGTAAGGATGAGCGACAAGTTAGCCGAGGAAACAAGGAAGGCGGCCGAAGAAACTGGCGTTATACTAACCGTGCATGCCCCATACTACGTCAACTTACTCTCAAGCGACCCAGCTAAGGTCGAAGCATCGATGAAGAGAATACTTGACTCAGCAAGGGTAGGGTACAAAGCGGGCGCGTGGTCAGTTGTCTTCCATCCTGGGTACTACGGAAAAACACCCCCCGAAGAAGGAGTCAGGAGGGTCAGGGAAGCAGTCAAGAAAATAACCAAGCAACTTAGGGACGAAGGAATAGAGGTCTGGGTCCGCCCTGAAACCATGGGAGGACTAGCTGAGATAGGTTCACTAGAGGAAGTCATAGACATGGTGGACGGAATAGACAACGCATCAATAGCCATAGACTTCGCACACCTCTACGCCAGAAGCCTGGGGAAATTCAACACCTACGAGAAATTCTCCGAAGCCCTAGAACTAATAGAGAAGAGGCTCGGCAACGAAGCACTGAAGAACATGCACATACACATGTCCGGCATGGAGTACGGCCCCCGCGGAGAAAGAAAGCACCTAAACCTCCACGAATCCGAATTCCAGTGGGAAGGCGCGCTAAGAGCACTCAGAGACTTCAACGTTAAGGGAGTCCTAATCTGCGAATCACCCTCACTAGAGGACGACGCACTCAAAATCAGGAACGCATGGCACAAAATACTAAGAAGCAAACCAAAACCACGGCGCATAGCGTGAGGCAATCACTCCCTACACTTACCCTTAAGCTCCTCAGGAATACAGATACCGTACCTTCTAAGAGCCTCACAGATCTTATCAACAGGGATAAAGGCGGAACCACCAGACTTCAACCTAATAAAGTAAGACCTACCAACCAACCTGATCTCAGCAGCTTCCTCACACACATCCAAATCCTCAGCACTCAAAGGCAAACCCATTACAGAGCACCCCACACCATAACTACAATACCCTTTATAACGAAGCCGACTTCAAGTAAGTCACACAGAGCTTCAGGTGAAAAAGAAACTTAGAGCCAACACGCACGCAGGAATCAACAGCCAAGCAACAAACGCTACGTAAGCATGAAACCTTAATTCACGGCGCGCTTCTCCCTTAGCTTAATCTCACGAAGGTACTGTATGGCCGCGGCGATACTGCCCCTACTACCTACTATGGCTCCCCACCTCTCCCTAAACTTCGTCGGCACTAACGGCCTGACACGCTTCTTAATCCTCCTAGGCACGTAAGTAGCCTCCATACCCCTCAGGCCAAAGGTTCCGTCAATCATCTCAACCACTACGTCACGCTCAATCAGCCGCACCAATACCTTCCTAAGCCTATCCTCACCAGCTAACCCGCTTAACTCCTTCCTCAGCTCCTTCCAAGTAACAGGCCTTCCCTTCTTCCTTATTATATCGACAACCAACCTCTCTAGCTCCTCATCGTCAGGCGCCCTAACCACCAACACATCCTCGTCCTCGTAAACAACCTCTAGCTCCTTGGGTTTTGTTTTAACTGCCATTTCTTTCACCCCATTAAAGTATAATACTGCACCGTTCTATATAAATGTTCGACATAAAACAAACTAACTAAGACAAGCAGAAGTCAGCACGTCAACCACACCGCCGATTCCGCAGCACTAAATAAACGGTACCAGCCTTTTAAGCTGTATCGCCACCAACTAAGGTATCGGTGAGGACTTTCATGCGGGACATAACGCTGATAGCCTCGATACCGTACGGCAGTAAACCAGAGGTTCTTAAGAAAATACAGCTAATTAAGTCATACCTGAGGGACGAGGTCGGCCTGAACGTTCACCTGATCGTTACGACGGGTAAAGGCGAGCCAAAGATCATTGCAATGGGGGAAGTCATAGAACTAAGTGAAGACCTAGCGACCCTAATATACAAGATCACCTCAAAGCTGGCAACCGATGTCAGCGACCCTAAATTCCTGGATAAAGTCGCCGCAGGCCTCACAGTCGAGGAGTAAAGAGATTATTCAACAAATGAAAAAGTATTCCTCTGTTTATCCCCTTATTGGCGGTTCAAGGTAACAAAGTGTCCTTTCCCACCCTCACTGTTTTACTTAATTGATATAAACTTATAAGTCATCCTTTAACATGAACTTGAGACTGGGGTGGGTTAAATGCTCACAGACATAAGGATATTCGCCATCGAACTGCTTCGGTCTTATAAGAAGGTGTTCAAGTATAAGGACTTAGAGGCAATTACAGGACTTCCAGCGCCCGCTCTATGGAGGTATATTAACATGAAGATCATGCCGAGCGCGGAGAGGGCGCAAGAACTTGTCAAGAAGTTAACGCAGCCTCAAGTAATAGACCGGGTACTCAGAGATAACATCATAGAGGTTGGAGACAACATCTACAATCTTTCGAAAGTAATATACAACCCATCACTACTCAAGATATTCGCGTACCTAGCCTACAGGGAATTTCACAAGTACAACATAACGGCGGTCGCCACGGTCGAGGTGGACGGCATCCCCATAGCGGTTAAGGTGGCGAGCGTGCTGGACACTAGTCTAGTGATCGCAAGGAAGAAGCCCGAGTTCGGCATCAAGGAGTACTACCAGACAAGCTACCTAGCAAGGGATCCGCCAGCAGTCGTAAACCTATTTCTGCCTGCATCATTCCTGAGCGTAAGCGACAGAGTACTCATAGTTGACGACCTTCTAAACACGGGCAGGACATCCAGGGCACTGATAAAGCTGATCAAGATGGCTGGAGCAACACCCATAGGACTGTTCTCGATAGTGGCGGTCTCTGACCGATGGCGCCAACTCATTGAAGGGGAGTTAGAGAAGATCTACGTTGTGAAGCAACTCCCCGGTGAGCGTGAGTTAGTCTGAGGGCGCATAACAGGAAAAGAATACTGAAGCAGGCAATCCCCAACGCTTTCTCAGCAGCACTTATCATCGAGGCCGCCGCACCCGGAAAGCTAAGCACGGTTAGCAGCACGGAAAGAGTTAAGGACCTGAATTTCATTAAATTCGCAATCAGCGCCCCAGTGATACACGACGTAGTCACCCGTAGCGTAAACAACGCGTTAAAGGGGAGCCCCCTTAACCTAGGTAGGCTCACACTCTACGGCATCAGGAGAATCATGCGTAATCCACTAATCAAAACAAACACAGCCTTAGGCTACCTACTACTTAGCATACCGTTATCCTACGCTATAGGGTTAACATTAAAAGAGGACGGTGGTGACCTTAGGAATATAACTGCGGCGATCAGATCACGCTACCCAACCATAGTGGCGGAACTCAAGAAAGAAAAAATCAATCACCTCTACACAGCCATTAAGGTAGCCAGTGAAGGGCACCTAGGAAAATTCATTGGGGCAGTACCTAGCGTTGATGACGACGTCACCTCAGCAAAAGTTAGCGTGTGGGACGCCATGGCGAGTTCAGCGTGCTACGACATAGTGGCCTACGACCTCACACACGGGTTCAGCACTACATTACTCGCACTGAATAAGCTACTGAGCTTAGCTGAAAGACCTGATGAGTTACTGGAGGCCATACCACGCCTTCAAGCACGCATGCTCTCTGAGATGCCTGACACGTTAGTACTTAAGGTGTGGGGCTTACCTACAGCATTACTCCTAAGCAACATTGCAACCAAGCTCGAACCTGGTGAGGATGATTGGAGAACTATAGGTCAAGCCCTCAGGAACATGGGCGTGAACCCGGGAAGCACCTCAGACATTATGTGCGCCGCGATAGCGCTTTACTTGGTGAGAAGCCTTGCCAATAGCGGTAGTAGCTAACCCACACATTAGGACACGGAAAGAACTACTGAAGCTCGCACAGGGGCTTCAAGGCACAGAAGCCACAGCAACCATAATAATAGGTAACTTAGGGCTAGACCCGGAAGAATATTCTAAGTACCTGCCCAATACCTACTTCTTAAGCGGTGCTGAAGACGACATACGGATCACTAAGCAAGCAAGGAAGCTTAACGCGCTACTGGACGGGAACATTATTGAGCTAAACGGCATTACGGTCGCTGGAGTAGGCGGCATAGACCCTCACCAGAACATGGAGCGCATACTGAGGTTAGTAAAGAAAGAAACACTGAGCAAAAGAGTCAATGTTACCTTATCCTATCACCCACCCAGAGACTGTGGGGACCTCATAAAAACCATTAAAGTACGGAGAGGGCTCGATGAACTGAGAGTATTCATCAGAGAGCTACAGCCTTTAGTCCATGTATGCGGCGGCGAGTACCTAGACACATGCTTGATCAGCATCACGAGAACATACGTGCTGGGTAAGGGTGAAGCATTCGCCTTAATCCACGAGGATGAAGGAACAATCACTGTTAAGGTACTACCTTTAAGGTCTAGGCGTATGACCTAAAGTTCCCTCGCCATTAACCATGCGTCCTCACCATCCAAGTAGTACTTTCTCAGATGCTTTACCTTCCGGAAACCAAGTTTCTCGTAGAGACTTATTGCTGCCTTATTGCTAACGCGTACCTCTAAGTAAACCTCGCTAGCGCCGTAGATCTCTTTAAGTCTCCTCATAGCCTCCAGCATGAGCTTCCTTCCTATACCGCGCCTCCTGAACTCGGGAAGCACCGCAATACTTACTACATGCCCAAGTTTCTTGAAAGGCTTCCAATACACGTATCCTAAGCCACGATCAACTCTTGTCATAATGTACCCAACTATCTTCCTATCAACCTCCGCAACCAAGAATGCCTTACCCCACAAACGCAGGTGATCTCTCCAGAAGTAGTCTGGGTAATGCTCGGGGAGGGTCTCGAGATTAATACGGATTATCTTGGGGAGATCCTCCTCCTTAGCCTCCCTAATAATTACTTCATTGCCTTCTTCATTGCCCAACAACCGCACCTTGATTTAGTTTATTACTGCGTCATAATAACTTTAGTTAGTGTGGGTACACATGCCTCTAAGGGAACCGCCCTACCATCCGGCCCAGGAGATAGAGGGAACTAAGGTACCCGTACTTTCAGGGAGGAGGATTGCATTCGGATTAACGGGCTCGGTAGCCATCTACAGATCCGTCGACGTTATGAGGGAGTTAATCCGGAGAGGAGCTGAGGTCTACGCCGTACTAAGTGAGGCGGCCACAGAACTCGTGAGACCAGCATTAATCGAGTGGGCCACTGGTTCTAAAGCATTCACGAGTTTCGCTGGCGAGACTGGTCACGTTGCCTTAGGTAGAACCTGTGACTCCATGGTGATCGCGCCAGCCACGGCAGACATACTCTCTAAGATAGCACACGGAATATGCGACAACCCAGTCTCACTAACTGCAGTGGATGTGCTTGGGCTGGGTAAGCCACTAATAGTTGCGCCAGCCATGCACCGCGGCCTCTGGAAATCCCCGCCAGTAGTGGAGACTATCAAGAAACTTGAGGAATTCGGCGTCACGATAATACCGCCAGTGAGCCTCGAGGGCAAGGCAAAGTACCCCTCAACAGAGGACGTTGTTGCTGCTGTAGAGGCCATAACGTTAAGGGGTAGAGACCTTAGAGGACTTAGAATGCTTGTTGCTGCCGGACCCACCCGCGAGTACCTCGATAATGTGCGGTTCATAAGTAACCCCAGCTCAGGAAGGATGGGTATCGCCGTAGCGCGTGAAGCGTTCTTCAGGGGAGCACAGGTAACCCTCGTGCACGGCCCCTTAAGCGTCGGTAAACCTCACTACATACGAAGTGTGGGTGTCGAGACAACGGAGGAAATGCTCCAAGTAATAGTCGGGGAATTATCTGGAAACAAATACGATGTCATCGTAATGGCTGCCGCTCCCGCAGACTTTAGATTCGGCAGAAAATTCAGCGGGAAAGTAAGAACTAAGTCAGGCTCCATCACCGTTACGTTAGAGCCCACACCTAAGATCGCTGCTGAAGTTAGAAAGCGTTTCAAAGGTCTCCTAGTGGGTTTCGCGGCTGAATGCGTTGCTGGAGACCTAAACGCCTTAGCGGAGGCAGCCCAACACAAAATGCGGGAGAGGGGTTTCGACATCATCGTGGCTAACGACGTGTGCGCTGAGGACTCCGGCTTCGCAACAGAAACGAATGAAGTGCTGATAATAGTGAAGGGTAAGGAGCCTGAACACGTCAAGTTAACGTTGAAGTCGGAGGTAGCTCGCAGAATATTGGATGCCGTTCGAGATGAGGTTTATGCAGGAGGTCACGATCCGAGTTCCGCTTCACGTTAGCGGGTTTTGGGTACCTTACTACGGCCCGACACCAACGCTGACAGGATCCGTCGGCGTCGGGCTGACATTGAAGCCTTACCTTACAGCCAAGGTTACTGATGACATGGTCTTGCTAAATAACGTTAAGATTCAAGGAGGGTTAAGGAACTCTATAGCTAGGTTAACAGGTGTTGAGCGTTTCGGCGTTATTGCGGAGGCTCCCGCTAAGCTTGGAGAGGGTTTCGGGTTGAGTGCCGCCTTAGCCATAGCTATGGCTATCTCAGCACAGCTAGCATCCCAAGGCAAGCTAAGTTTGAAGGATGCACTGCGACACGCACACATTGCTGAGGTCGAGAACCTCACAGGCTTAGGTGATGTGATTGCTGAGGCGTTAGGAGGCGGTCTTGTAGTGCGTGTTAAGCCTGGCCCTCCAGGCTTAGGGGAGGCCTTCAGCATTAAGGTAAGGGACAGGATCGGTGTGAGCACCGTTCTCATAGGGAGAACAACCACCCCCGAGATGCTTAGGGACTTCGCCGGGCGGATAAGTCTCTATGGAAGAGAAGCCATAGCTAGGTTCCTGAAGGACCCGGGATTAGAGGTTTTTGCTGAAAATGCCCGGTTCTTCAGCAGGCTTACAGGTATGATGCGTCCCGAGGTAGAGGGTAGAGTTAGTGATATTCTTAGGCAGACATTGAGGAGTGGATGTGTAATTAACTTCTTTGTTAAGAAGTCCTTACTCGTCGTAATCCATGGGTCAGAGTGCTTAGATGAGGTCACACGCAAGTTAAGTACGCTTGGAAGGGTTAGGTTATTAAGTATTGCAGGGGAAGGGACGTCGGTGCATGGAGCTTGACTTGCTGGGTACCCAAGAGTCATCCAAGGTATGAGTCCTTGATTACGCGGGAGAAACTCATCCAAGGCTTCGAGGAAGGCTACGTGGCGGTGGCTGGACTCATAGCCCACGGCAGGGGAGAGTGCTTTGACTACCTAATAGGTGAGCACACCATAGAACCAGCTGTTAAGGCCATACGGGCGGCTACTGCCGCCCTACTCCTAGCTAAGCACCCAGTAATCTCAGTTAACGGAAACGTAGCCGCACTAGTACCTGAGGACATCGTTAGGTTAGCGGAAGTCACCGGAGCTAAGATCGAGGTGAACCTATTTTACAGAACCGAAGAGCGGGCACGTAAGATCGCTGAGGTGCTAAGGAAGGCCGGCGCTAAAGAGGTGTTAGGGGTTGATGACGCTACAGCCACGATCCCTGAACTAGAAAGCGAAAGGAGGAGGGTTAGCCCTAAAGGCATCCTAATAGCTGACGTCGTCCTCGTACCTTTGGAGGACGGTGATAGGACGGAGGCATTACGGAAGCTCGGTAAGACAGTAATTACCATAGACCTCAACCCACTATCACGCACAGCTAGGGCAGCGAACATAACTATAGTGGACAATGTTGTTAGGGCTATGCCTAAACTCGTTGAGGAAGCATCAAGGCTCCGAGAAAGTAGGAAGGAGGAACTGGAGAGTATATTAAGGGACTACGACAACAACGCCGTCCTACAAGACGTGCTGAGGCATATCGTCAAAAGACTAAAGGAATTAACTAGGGGGAAACTCACTCTTGACTTCTAACCTTCACACATCATCCCTTGACGTCTTTCCTCACAGCTAGTTTCTCATGGAGCTTGCTGAGTTCTTCCTCGCTCATGCTCCAGTATTCACCTTCCGCGGGGAAAGTGCCTTTACGCACGTCTTCAGCATACCTCCTGAGAGCATCAATCATTACGTTGTACAGGTCAGCATACTTACGGGCGAAGGGTGGGGGAGTGGGGTTTAAGCCTAGCACATCGTGAATCACGAGTATCTGCCCGTCACAGTTAGGGCCTGCACCAATGCATATCGTAGGTATGCGTAGTTCCTTAGTTACCTGCGCCGCTACCTCAGCAACGGTATTCTCGATCACTACCGAGAAAGCACCGGCGTCCTCCAGAGCCTTAGCGGCTTCGATTACCTCCACGGCGTCCTCAGCTTTCTTACCTCTAAGCTTGTAGCCTCCTAGGACTAGGTAGCGTTGAGGGTTAAGGCCAACATGACCCATCACCGGTATTCCTGCCTTAACCATTGCCTCAACCTTATCTAAGATCTCCTCACCGCCCTCAACCTTAACCGCGTCTGCCCCCGCCTTCAGGAGTTTGCCAGCATTACGCACAGCCTCCTCCCGACTAATCTCGTAGCTCAGGAACGGCATGTCAGCAACAACCAAGGCTTTCGGTGACGCATTAACTACTGCCTTGAGGTGATGCATGATATCATTCATGGTCACAGGCAAGGTTGAGGAGTACCCCAGCACCACCATCCCTAATGAATCACCCACCAAGATCCCGTCAATACCTGCCTCATCCACTACCTTAGCTTGGTAGTAAGTGTACGCAGTAACCATAACTATCCTCTTGCCTTTCTTCTTCATCTTAATGAAGTGGTGAGGAAGTATCTTATCATTCATCGCAGTCATCGCCAATATATTGGGAGTAACGCTAAATTAATGTTACCGTGTCATGCTACGGGATCGAATTCTCTCCAAGGACTTCACGATATTCCAAAGAGTATAATTAACTAGGCATGCCCTACCGACCTTAAGGCCCTCCAAGTACACGGAACCATTTATGTAGTCGACCTCGGTCCGCCTCCCTGACCTTACATCTTGAAGCATGGATGAGTAGTTCTCAGCAGTGTTTCTAGCAACACTAAGTAACGCATTCGCTGGGTCCTTAGGTAAGAACACACCCTTAGCGATCGCTACCTCCTTAACCTCATTGGCAGCGGCTAATGCAACGCTTCTGGCGTAGGCATCATCACTCACAACCCCATTCTTAACGCCAAGTATGGCTGTTACTGGATTAATTCCAGCGTTAATGCCTAGCTTAACCCATCTATAGCCCTCACTCTCGTCAACGTAGATGAAGTTAATTACGCGCAGTAACTCCGACACATGCTTGGCGACTGCGTGAAGCGTTGATGGGACTCCCTTACATTTCGGCCCGACGTAACTTGGGCCAATACCTGTGAGGCGAACCTCATGCCTACTAACGCGGTTAGCTCCGAACCCGATGATGGCTTGCAAAACGTTGTTCGGACCCACGATCTTCTCCGCGAGTTCCGTAGAACCTAAACCGTTCTGGCACATAACCAGGATGGAATCCTTATTGAGCAACCTAGGGAGCTTGCTTAACACGTTCCTAACGTTATATGCTTTGACACAGATAAAGGCGAGCCCTATCGAACCTGGTTGAATACTATCGTACGTTGTATGTAGACCCTCAATAATTCTTTCCCCTTCACTCGGTATCTCTACCTTAACCCCATGCTCCCTATAGAGCTCAGCTACTCGGGCATTCCTGTGGATTAATACTGGCTTAATGTCCGCTTCATTTAACGCGTAGGTAATAATAGAACCTACAGCACCTACCCCAATGACGGCGACACTACCCTTAATTAGGTCACGTGCGATCAATTTCCTCTATACCTGTACTTACTCTCCTTAACTCCCTACTAGGCTTTACCTCGCTGGTTCCAGCACTGCTAACACTGCGTTCCGTAACCCGTGAGAGTGTGAGGGCTTGCCTCGCTAGTTTCATGAGCGTGGTTGCCTTGCTTATGAAGTCTGAATACTTGTTCCCATGCTTGCCGACTTCCTTCATAACCTTAGCGACCACTGGCAACTCATTCATAATTATCTCCCTAAGCATTTCCCTGTCCGTGCTACTTAGCCTGCCCTTCCTGCATAGGGCCTTAACCTTTGATAATAAGAAATCTATGTTCACGACCTCCATCTGAAGCTCGAGAACATAGGTCTCGGGGTCATCTATCTCGTTGATAATGTCTTCGTTTGACCCGTAGTCACTAAGGACGGTCTCCACGGCCTCGCGGTCAGTAAACACGTACCAGTGCTGGGCCACCGATTTGTAGGAGGTTTCGATAATGCCGTACTCTCGCTCCAGTATCCGAAGTAACTGGTTTGGGTTGTATCTGAAGCCCCACTCACGAAGCTTCATTACCAAGCCTCTAAAGTCGAAATCCCCGGGATACTTTCTTCCTTCAGCACGGTACTCGTCGGCAGCTTCAAGCGCTGCCCTGAGAACGTAGTAGGCCCTATCACCATACTTCAGAAGAGCTTCCTGCACTAAGGACTCGGTAATCGATACCACTACCTCCCTCCCTTCCCTCCTACACGTCTCTACGTTTAATAAAACCGGATTTAATGAAGTGTTTTACAAGACCCTGTGTCTAGGTATTAATACGGTATTACCGCCATTACCTTATGCTCGCGCTTACCTCACCAGACCTATATATTGGTTAAACACTCTCTTTAATGGCGAGGAAAGGAAATGCCCGGTAACGGCTACGCCATTAAGCTTGAAGGAGTCGTGAAGACCTTCGGGAAAAAAGTACGGGCATTGAAGGGAATATCTTTCACAGTACCTAAGGGCGTTATCTACGGTATCCTAGGCCCTAATGGGGCCGGTAAAACAACGACTTTAAGAATAATAGCTACGCTGGTTCGACACGATGAGGGCGTGGTTGAGGTCTTAGGCCATAGATTACCAGAGGAAAGAACTAAGGTGCGGGGACGGATCTCATACCTTCCAGAGGACGCAGGCCTGTATCACAGACTAACGGGATGGGAGAACCTGCTGTATTTCGCGATGATTTATGCTGACGACATGGAGTCAGCTAAGGAGATAGCTGCTCGCGGAGCCGAGCTTGCGAGGTTACCTGAGAAGGATTTACATCGCAAAGCATCTGAGTACAGTAAGGGTATGAGTAGGAGGGTGGCGTTGGCGAGAGCCTTAATGATTGATGCCGACCTAGTATTGCTTGACGAGCCCACCTCCGGGCTCGATGTTTTCTCTGCCTACACCATAAGAAGAACAATAAAGGAGTTCGCCAGGCGTTCAGGAACGACCGTGCTTATGTCATCGCATAACATGCTTGAGGTTGAGGAACTGTGCGATAGGGTTATCCTAATTAATAAAGGGAGCATCGTTGCTGAGGGTGAACCAGAGGAGCTTAAGCACAGGGCTAATGCCTCTAACCTTGAGGAGGCATTCATTAAGTTAGTGGGTGACTTTGATTGAGGAGGTCGTTATACCCGGTCGTCTGGAAGGAGTTGCGAGATATGGCTAGGGATGTCAAGACGTTAGTCGCCATATCCCTCCTTCCGCTACTTATGATGCCGTTAATGGGTGTCACCTCAATCTATGTTCAAACTCTGCAACAGGGTGTTGCTGTGGTGATTAATGAGGATCCGGGGACGCTTACCATAGGTAACGCCACCTTCTCCACGAACGACCTTGCGAGCAGCATCGTAGCTGCGCTTAAGTCTAAGGGCTTTAGAGTGCTAAACCATAGCATTAAGTCTTGCGACATAATGATCATTATACCTAAGGGGTTCAGGGCAAACCTCTCTTCCCTTACTAGGGTAGCTCTCATTAGAATCGTAAAGTCTGTTAGCTCAGCTAAGAGTAATGAAGGGGAGAACACTGTTCAGTCCGTTCTAGGTAGCTTCGCGCGTAAGGTAGCTGAGGCGAAGGTAAGGTACTTGGGGGCTCTCGCCAGGAAACCCGTAATCCCTGATTCCGTCTTGAACCCCATAGTATACACTACGGTGTTGGTGGGTCCCTCAGGCACCACTGTCAGTGTTGAGGAGAGCTTCCGCGTAATGCTGGGCCGTATCCTCGCTTTTTCGCTGGTGTTCGTCACCACGCCGTCAATAGCCTACATAACGGACTCCGTG
>Ga0256842_1000738_pt1 | contig 28491 bp, 22 predicted proteins | sample 4559240metaG_FD_185973 | JGI IMG/M metagenome (GOLD analysis project Ga0256842, IMG submission 185973) | Hydrothermal vent microbial communities from Guaymas Basin, Mexico - 4559-240 | ecosystem: Environmental > Aquatic > Marine > Hydrothermal vents | place: Mexico: Guaymas Basin | collected... | reverse complement strand
GCAAGAATCGCTGCTGAAGAGGAAGCTGCAAGAATCGCTGCTGAAGAGGAAGCTGCAAGAATCGCTGCTGAAGAGGAAGCTGCAAGAATCGCTGCTGAAGAGGAAGCTGCAAGAATCGCTGCTGAAGAGGAAGCTGCATACACACCACCTCCAGCACCACCACCTCCTCCACCTGAACCAGAGATTATAAACCTACTAACCTCAACCAATGGAGCAAATGCTATTCAAAGTATAGATGAATATGCTCAGTATATATTGCCAAGTATAAAACTTAGTATCACAACAACTGATAGTATCGCATCTTTTGACTCTGCAAACTCTTTTGTAAAAGAGAGTTCTTATGATTCAACTTCAAATACTGTAGATTGGCAATACAATCTTGCTACAACTCCTATAAGTTATAGTTCATTAGATAATTTTCAAACAACTTTTAGTAGTGTAGCTGTTAGTAATACTGGGAACTATGCAAATGCAAGGATAAAATCTGGTGGTATAAATATCTTTGAAACACAAACTAACAATACAAATTTTACAACAAGTAGTTTTACATCATGGGGAAGATGGGAGCTAGATATTTTATATGATGATACTTATAATGACACTTATGATAATGAGATAAAATCTTTAGGTTACTGGATAACAGGGATACAGATAGACCCTAGCATCGTTAGTACCATAACTGCTTCAGGATTTAGTGCTATTTATGATGGTAAATTTATAGGTTATTATTTTGACACAAACAATAACAACAGTGCTACAGACACTCATGGTGATGCAACTCTAAATATAGACTATGCTAATAATTCAGGAAAACTTATCTTACAAAATTTTCTTGCAAATAATGAAGATGAATCTATACCTATTGAAGTAACAAATGGAAAACTCATTAGTAGTGATTTTGGTTATCTAAGTGCTTCATACTATGGAGATGGAACAAATATATCAGGAAGTTTTAAAGTTATGAATTTTGAAAGTGGTGAAGTTTTTGGAAATGGTATATTTGATGTTACTCAAAGTGCTTATGAACTACCTATAAAACTAAATGGTTTATCTGTATCAAATATAACTGCCGATAAATCAACATATTGGTATGAAGATATAAATATAAATGTATTAGAAGTAGCAAATAAAATATCGTACTCAAAGTTAAAAGATCAAACTGATTCCACTACATTTCAATACAATGGCATAAATCTTTCATCATTTGTATCAAAATACGAATTTGCTGGAGAACTTATATCTGCTGATACTGAAAATGAAACTGTAATCCCTGACTCTAGTTCTATAGCAGCTACAGCTACACCAAATGGTAGCTATATGTCATGGGGTAATTGGGCTATAGATATAACCTATAATGAGGGTAGTTCTACTAGAACTATTACAAACGGTCTATTTGTATCTGGGGAGATAACTCCATCGAGCATATTAAATCTTGCTGTTACGAACAAAACCTTTTTATCTTATGCTGGAACATATAAAGCTATAGATTTATCAGATGATTCAACTATAACTGGTTCTGCTTTACTTGATGTAAATTTTGCTTTTGATAGTGCCGAGCTAATCATAGATGCACCAGTAACTGGTAGTTTATTTCAAAAAACTTACTTTGATGCTTCATCACTTATGGGTGATATAAATAGCTATGGGGAATTTCATGCAACACAAAGAGATGATGCCAATGGTAAAATGAGTGGAAAGTTTTATGGGGTAAATGGTCTCTCAGCAGGTGGGGCATTTACACTTTTTGACCAAGGTACAATCTTATCTAAAGGTGTATATGAAGTTGGAAATGGTGTTGTACTGCCTACAAAAATGTATCTAGGTGGTGGTGTTGGAGTAGATAATGTCGATAAAGTATCTATGGGTATAGAAGATATTAGTTTAGGGACTAAATTTTACACTCAAAATTCATGGATTGAAGAAACAGATGCAACCACTTCCAACAAATGGAAATACACAATATCTACACCAACAAGCTACACTTCTATAAGCAATTTTAACTCATCTTTTTTATCAATATCTGTTTTAGAAGATGGTGGTAATGCTATAACCAATATATCTGAACCAACAACAAACACTTTTAATGCAACAGATGATGACTTAAACCCTGCTGATGAGATGAGTTGGGGTGAATGGAATGTAGCATTTACCTATGACCAAGATAATGTAGATACTGGTATATCAAGAGATGTATCTGGTTTGTGGACATCTGGAGTTGAAACAACGACAGATGCCATAGCTAACTACAGTATAGATGGAGTAGTTTATGATGGTAGTTACAAAGCCATAGATATAAATGATAACAATAATATTGTAAGTGGTATATCAAGACTAGATGTAAACTTTGGAGCAGATACAGCAACCCTAACTATAAGAAATACAGCCAATGATGCTGATTGGGGAGTGTATGATATAACTGGAATCAAAGCAAATGCATCTTTAGATGGCACACAACAAAGTGCTGATGGTATAACAAGAGGACATTTTGTAGGCACAACTGCAAATGATGCAGCTGGTGATTTCACCATCTATGAAAGTTCTACACTAAGTGCAAAAGGTGTTTACCAAGTTCATACAAATACTAATCTATCTGGTAACTAAACTTTGAAAAACAAGTATAAAATACTCACATTACTTTTTATACTTGTTACATCTATACTTATCACTTCATATCTATACCTACCTACATATTTTCAATCACTAGACAGTAGAGTAAGAGATTTTTACTTTAAATATCGTGGAGATGAAAAAGCTAGTCCTGATATAGTCATAGTAGATATAGATGAAAAAAGTCTAGCTAAACTTGGTCAATGGCCATGGGAGCGAGATAAAGTAGCTAAAATTTTAACAAATCTAACAGATGCTGGTGCTGGTATAATTGGACTAGATATTGTTTTTGCAGAGCCAGATAAAACTTCACCTAAAAAGTTTGCTAAGCAATGGCATCTAAAAGGAAAAAATCTTCCTGATTATGATAACATCTTAGCATCTACCATATCCACAACACCAACCATACTAGGTTATATGTTTGATTTTGATACAAAAAACACAAAAGATGCACCACAAATACCTGCTATATTTATCCAAAAAGGTAAAACAGATAGTTTTTTACCACAAGCACTTGGAGTTTTACCCAACATAGAGATCATTCAAAACTCTGCATATTCTAGTGGGTTTATGAACAATATACCTGATGAGAGTGGTATGATTAGAAGTGTCCCTATGCTTATAGAGTTTGATGGTATGGTATTTCCATCTTTAGCTTTTGAGATGTATAGAATTGCACAGCAGGGTAAGAAAGTGATTTTGCACTATAATGAAAGTGGTATAGAAGATATAAAACTAAACTCACAACATATAAAAACTGACCGAAATGGTAGAATTTTCCTAAACTTTCGTGGCAAATTTAAAAGTTATAACTATATATCTGCATCTGATGTTTACGATAACACCATAAAAAAAGAAGATATTGAGGGTAAATTTATACTTATAGGAACATCTGCACATGGTCTTATGGATATGAGAGCAACCCCTATGGATAGTGTTATAGCAGGAGTTGAACTTCATGCAAATATGATAGACAACCTTTTAAATGATGATATGCTGAGTAAACCCTATTGGTCAGAGATGGCAGATATAGCGATAATCATCCTTATAACATTTTTAGTTGTTTTTGTGTTTTCACTTTTTTCACTCTCTTGGATTATATTACTATCGTTAGTTAGTGGTATTGGGATTTTGTACTTTTACTACCATCTGCTTTTTACATACCTTATCATACTTAACACCATATTTCCACTTTTTGCATTCCTTCTTAGTTTGATGGGAGTTTTAAGTATAAAGTATCTTTTTGAGAGTAGATTAAATGAGATTATAAAAGGTAGTTTTGCTAAAAAAGTCTCAAAACAAGTTATGGATGAGTTACTAAAAAACCCTGAAAATGATGTACTCTCAGCTAAAGTTGTTGAAACAACTATATATTTTTCAGATATTAGGGGGTTTACGAGTATATCTGAAAAGTTAAAATCACCTGCTAGGATTATGGAGTTTTTAAACTTCTATATGGATGCTATGGTAAAGGTTATAGAAAAAAACCACGGTACTATAGATAAGTTTATAGGTGATGCTGTTATGGCTTACTGGAATGCACCTCTAAAGGTAGCTAACCATGCAGATAAAGCAGTTTTAACAGCTCTAAAACAGATTCAGATAAGAGATACTCTAAACAAAACCATAAGCAAAAAATATGGCTTTGACATAGACTACGGCATCGGTATAAATACAGGTGATGTACTAACAGGTGAGATGGGTTCAAGTGGTAGAAGTGACTACACCATCATAGGTGATGCAGTAAATCTTGCATCAAGACTAGAGGGACTTTGTAAACCATACAAAGTTAGACTTATCATATCTGAGTTTACTAAAAATCAACTAACTAAAAACTATGTGTTACAACTACTAGATATAGTTCAAGTAAAAGGTAAAAATGAACCTATAAAAATATATGAAGTTTTATCAAAAGGAAATCCTAGAAAAAATAAAAAAATAGAGATAAATACTTATAATAATGCTCATAATTTATATATGAAAGCATCGTTTAAAGATGCTAAAGTGGAGTTTGATAGTTTATATGCAAAGTATAATAAACATCTTTATAATCTTTACTCTGAGAGATGCAATGAACTACAGAGTAAAGATATAAAAGATTTTGATGGTGTTTTTAGATTTACAACTAAGTAAAATTAAAACCTCTCTAAAATCTCATAAGCAGTATTTCGTATAGCTGGTTTTTCACCTATATCTTCTATGAGATGCACTAACTCTTTTTTACTTAGTGCAAAACTAGCCCCTGCACTACTTACAACATTTTCTTCCATCATAGTTGAACCTAAATCATTTGCTCCAAAATGTAATGCCATTTGACCTATATATGCACCTTGTGTTACCCATGAACTTTGGATATTTGGCACATTATCAAGATATAATCTTGCAACTGCTAAAAGTCGTAAGTAACGGTTTGAAGATGGTTTTTTTATATCTGGTATTTGAGCGATTAGTTCTGTATTATCAGACTGAAAACTCCACATTATAAATGCACGAAACCCACCTGTTTCATCTTGAAGTTTACGAACCATATCAAAGTGTTCAACTATATCTTCATCACTTTCTATCGTTCCATACATCATAGTAGCTGTACTCATGATGTCAAGTTTATGAGCCTGACGGTGTATATCTACCCAAACATCACTATCTATCTTTTTAGGAGCGATTATATCTCGAACTTTATCACTAAGTATCTCAGCCCCTGCTCCTGGGATAGATGCAAGACCTTTAGCTTTTAGTCTTTGCAAAACCTCTGTTACAGAGATGCGAGAGACTTTAGCTATAAAATCTATCTCAATAGAACTAAAACCATGTATAGTAATAGTTGGATACTTAGTATGGATATGTTCTACTAAATCTTCATACCACTCTATCTTTAGCTTTGGATGCACTCCACCTTGAAAAAGTATCTGAGTTCCACCAATAGCTAGTAGTTCATCTATCTTAGCATCTATCTCATCAAAAGTTAGTACATAAGCATCAGCATCTTTTTCATGTCTGTAAAATGCACAAAACTTACAATCAACCCAGCAGATGTTAGTGTAGTTTATATTTCTATCTACTACAAAAGTTGTAACACCTTTTGGATGTAACTCTTTTTTACGAGCCGTTGCCATCTTACCTAGAGTTTTTAAGTCAGCATTTTTTATAAGGTCTAGTGCTTCTTCTTTTGTTAATCTTTTCATCTAATTTACTTTATGTGAATGTTCTTTTTTTGTACTAAAGTGAACATATACTGCAAAAGCTGTCATCATAAAAGCCATTATTCCAGATACAACCGATAAATCGCTCATCTTGTGTTCCTTTATTTATTAAATAAATACCAATAATTATCATTTCAAATACTACTAACATTGGAAAAATCTCTATATCTCCACCTTTTACAAGTGGAGTAACAATAGCAACAGCAAAGGTTATTTTTGAAGCATCAAAAGCTAATTTGCCAAGTTCTTTAATAGTCTCTTTAGTCATAACTACTTATCTTTGCTTATCGCATCCAATACACCATTTATAAACTTAGGAGACTGTTCCGTTCCAAAAGCTTTTGTAATCTCTACTGCTTCATTTATAACAACAGCAGAATCTAATTCACCAAAAAGTATCTCATAAGCAGCAAGACGAAGTGTAGCTCTCTCGATGCTTCCTAGTCTTTCAAAATCCCAATCTTTAAGATGCTCTATGATAGCTTTATCACAAGCTTCAAGATTTGCCATAACACCTTCATATAAATCAAGTGCAAAATCTTTTTGTTTGTTTCTTATTTTTTTCTCTTCTAGTATCTCTGAAGTGTGTTCTGATGTATTTCCATTTCCTAAGTCGTAAGCATATAGTAAGCTTACAACTGCCATTCTTGCATGGTGTCTAGTTGCCATTATAGTTCCTCATATAAGTCTAAAAGTTCTATAACAACTGTCATAGCTTCAAAACCTTTGTTACCAGCTTTTGTACCAGCTCTTTCTATAGCTTGTTCTATAGTATCAGTAGTTAAAACCCCAAAACTTACTGGTTTTTGGTACTTTAAACTAACACTTGCTATACCCTTAGTAGCCTCAGCAGATACATAGTCAAAGTGTGGAGTTGAACCACGGATAACTGCACCCAATGCACAAACTGCATCGTACTTACCACTAGCTAAAAGTTTCTCAACAACCATTGGTAACTCAAATGCACCTGGTGCTAAAACATGAGTTAAATCAGCATCTTCACCACCATGACGAGAAAATGCATCAACTGCACCCTCAACAAGTCTATCTACTATAAAATGGTTCCATCTTGTACTAACTATCGCAACTTTTTTACCACTTGTTACTCTTAATTTACCTTCAATTAAGTTCATACATAATACCTCGTATTTTAATTATTAAGCAATTTTATCTAAAAAAGTTTAAAACTACACAAAGAAAGCGATATAATACTACTTATGAATTACAAAAAAATAGCACAAGAAACATTAAACATAGAAGCAGAAACTCTGCTAAAAGCATCTAAAAGTATAGATGATGCTTTTGAAAAAGCTGTTGAACTTATACTAAGTTGTAATGGTAAACTCATCGTTACAGGTGTTGGTAAAAGTGGTCTTATAGGAGCTAAAATGGCTGCGACATTTGCATCTACTGGTACTCCTAGTTTTTTTCTACACCCTACCGAGGCACTTCATGGCGATTTAGGTATGATAAGTTCAAATGATGTCGTTATAGCCATAAGTTATAGTGGAGAGAGTGAAGAGTTAAGCTCTATACTCCCACATATACGGCGATTTAAAACTCCTCTTATAGGGATGACTAGAGATAGAACTTCAACTCTTGGTAAGTTCTCAGACTTAGTTATAGATATAGTTGTTGAGAAAGAGGCTTGTCCTCTCGATATTGCCCCTACAAGTTCTACTACTCTTACTTTAGCTTTAGGGGATGCTCTTGCAGTTTGCTTGATGAAAGCTAGAGATTTTCAAAAAAGTGATTTTGCATCTTTTCATCCAGGGGGAGCATTGGGTAAAAAACTTTTTATAAAAGTATCAAACCTTATGCAAACTCAAAATCTACCTATGGTAAAAGATGATGCAAAAGTAAAAGATGCCATACTAGAGATAAGCCAAGGAAGACTTGGAACTGTTTTAGTAGTAGATGCTAAAGATAGATTGGTAGCTATTGTTAGTGATGGGGATATTCGTCGTGCATTGCTAAAAGATAGTTTTTCACTAGAAGATGCTGTTTTAGAGTATGCTACTAAAAACCCTATGATTTGTGAAGATGAAGATATGTTGGCTAGTGAAGCATTAGTTCTTATAGAAGATAAAAAAATCCAACTTTTGGTAATTACAGATAAAAATAAAACTATAAAAGGTGTACTTCATATACATACTCTTATAGAAAAAGGCATCTCATGACAAAAGAATATATACTAGAAGTTTTAAAAAACAATAAATCTTTTTTTGAAGAAAAATATAGTGTTGAAAAGATTGGTTTGTTTGGTTCTTATGCAACAGATAAAGCAACTGATGAGAGTGATATAGATATATTTGTAAAGTTGAAAAAACATTCTTTTAGAAATGTAGCTGGTTTATGGAATTTTTTAGAAGAAAAATACAATAAAAAAGTTGATTTATTTCGTGAAAATAAACGAAGTACTGGAGCTATCTACGAACACATAAAGAGGGAAACAATTTTTATATGAATAAACTAACAACATTACAACTTTTAGATTTTATCTTAGAAAGTATAGAATTACTTAGAAAAAGAGTTGTAGGGATGCAAGTCAGTGATGATTTTTTTAAAGATGATGATAGTATAATAAAACTAGAAGCTAACTTTATGAGGCTTCAAGCTACTGGTGAAGCGATAAAAAATCTTGATAAAAGAGAAAAAGAGTTTTTATATCAAGTCGCTGATAAAGGGTACTGGAGTGATATTATTAGATTTAGAGATTTAATCTCTCATCATTATACAGATTTACAAGCTGATGATGTTTTTGAGATATGCACAAATGAATTAGACGAATTAGAAGAAAAAATACTAAAATTAAAAGAGTTATTATGAGATTAAACAAATACATTGCACACCATTCGAGTTATTCTCGCCGTGAAGCTGACAAAGCCATAATAGATGGTTATGTTAGAGTTGATGGAGAAGTTCAGGCTAACCCTGCTACACAAGTTGAAGAGGGTGTAAATATAGTTTATGTAAGTGGTAAACAAGTAAGCCCTAGAGATAAATATACAGTTATAGTTTATAACAAACCAAAAGGTGAGTTAGTTACTAAAAATGATCCTCGTGGGAGAAAAACTATATATGATTCTTTAAGTAAAGAGTATAAACATTATATCCCTATTGGGCGACTTGATTATGCTTCTGAGGGGCTTTTACTTCTTACAGATGCTTCAAAAGTTGCTACTGCTTTGATGGGTTCAGACCTACAAAGGGTTTATAAGATTAAAGTAAAAGGTGAGATTTCACAAGATATGGAAAATGCCATGATGAATGGTATGACACTAGATGATGCTAGTGCTGGTGGACATGAATTTTCAAAAGTAACTTCTATGACTTTTAAACCTTTTATAGGGTATAAGATTCAAAAAAATACACCTAACTACTCTATACTAAAAGTGGCAATTTCAGAGGGTAAAAACCGTGAACTTAGAAGATTTTTTGCACACTTTGGAGCAGAAGTAACAGACCTTAAAAGACTTAGTTTTGCAGAGATTGAGTTAAATAATTTACCAACTGGTAAAGTTAGATTTTTAAGTAGAAGTGAGTATTCTGCTCTTGCTAAGTTTATAAAAGAAACTAACAAGAAAAAGGAAAAAGAGTAATCTTTTCCTTTTTAACCTGAGTTCGACAATAAAATACCCTATCTTTGGGCATTTTATTGTCGAACTCAGGTTTTTAAATTTGTAGTAAATTTGCAAGAGGGGAATTTTCAGTTTTTTCTTGTGATTTATTTAAGTCTATCTGAGATATAGTTCCTGTTGTTAAATTTTCATTTAAGAAAAATCCACTTCTTTTCATCTGTCCTAAAGTTTGATTTTCTTGTGTTTTAAATGTAAAATCACTCTCCGTACTTCCTAGATAAATAGCACCTATACCCATCTCCCCTAAAGCAACTAACTCTTTGTCCTCTTGTTTATCATTTTGTAACCATATTTGAAGCTGATTAAATATAGTATCATTTGAATCTATCCAACCATTTTCATCATCATCGTAAAGACTAAGTTCACCAAATCCATCACCAGTTTTAGTACCAAAAAGTTCACTTCCTTTTGTTATTTTTCCATCATTATCTTTGTCTAATGCTAAAAAACCACTGTTTCCTAAAAGTTTAGATATTTGGTCACTCTCTCCATCATTATCTATATCAAAGTTAAATGTATCTGTACTAAGTGATGGTAGTTCACCATCAAGATTTATAACTAATGGATCTGTTAATGAGTATATATCTAGTTGATTTTCCACTACAAAATCTCTACTCATAGAATAGTTTAAGTTTAAATCCATACAACCTTTATCTGTTTTGATAGAAGCCATAGTATTTATATTTACACTCTCATGCTCTTCATATCGACTATAGATACTAAGGTGTGAGTAACCTATAGCTTTATCTACCTCTTTTGTTATATCATCTGCACACATAGAAGCATTTTCTTTATTTAATGATAGTGAATTAAGGAGTCCTTTAAGTATAGATTGGATTGTAGTTTGAGTATCATCTTTTTGTGATGGGGCTGTTTTTTCGATTTGATTTGATTTTTCCACCATATTAGCATCATCAATATCAGATGAATCCAATTGCATAAAAGATTCAAAACTTGTTTTACTTTCTACCTCTGTTCTTGAAAAACTATGTTGTGCATTCATCACAACTTCTGAAGAATTTACTTGCATAATGTATCCTTGTTTTAAGTATTCCTTACTTAGATATTTTACATCCATTTATTATAATAAAGCAATTTTAGTACCTAAATCTATAATTCCATTGCACTTTTTGAAAGTTTAGCCCATGAAGAATTTTCATCTGCCTTTATAGATTCATTATAAGCTTGTGTAGCTTCATCATCTCTCCATAATCTAGTATAAATTGTACCTAATAGATATTTTTGCCTAGACCTAGTTGTTTTTTTCAAATCTATTTTATCTAAAGATAAAATTATGTCTAATGCTTTATTGTAATCCTCTTTTGATAAATATGCCTGATATAAAGTAAATTCAACAAATGGACTTTGTGGATTTGAATTAGATTCTTTTTGAATTTTCATAATTTTTTGACCATATTTTATAACTATATTATTATCTTTTATCTCACTTCCTATGGTCATAACATCTGCATATCTATCTATATCTTTATAACTAAGACCAAATTTTTCTTCTATATCTAAGATTGATGTTAAAACTTTATCATTATTTTCAACCCTTTGGTATGTATCAAAAATAATTCTATAAATATCTATATATTTTGAGTTTTTATCATCCTTAATAAGTGTTATTAACTCATTAGCAGCAGATATAACATCACTATAATTTCCAGTTGCAAAATCTACTTTTATATATCTATATAACCATTTTTTTCTCTCTTCTAAATCTTTAGCCTTTAAATTTGAAGATGCTATTTTCTTAGACAGTTCATAATCACCACCCATCATAGCACAATCATACAAACTATCATCCCATTCACTTGATAAAGAGATATTATAATCATGAGATATATCTAATACCTCATGACATTTTTTATTTTTTAATGATTCTTTCATAATTCCAATAGCTGATTCTTTTATAATCTCTTCTGTATCTTTATATTTTTCACTATTTAAATCTAATATAGCTTCTTTAAAATCTAAAACATCACTATATCTTTTTTCATCAAGAAGTAATTTTGCTTTTTCATAGATAGCTTTATTTCCTATAGAATCACCATCATAGTTAACTATAAGTTTATTATATTCTTCTAGTTTCATGCTGGTATTTATATCATTTGTAGTATCAAAAAACAATGAATCTTTTGCAACCAATATTTCATCTAAATAATCACCATCATTAAACTCTTTTAAGTAGATATTTAAGGCTTTTAAAGCTTCTTCTTTTTCGTTTGATTTACTAAGCCATATTGCTCTATCTCTTAAAAGTCTTTCATAATCATCATGCTTATTATCTATTTCATCTATAATACATTTTGCTATAGAAGCTGCTGTTATATAATCTTGCCAATTTTCAAAACTCTTCATCATATCTTTTGATTTTTCCAAATCATTCATAAAATAATCAGGTTTTGCTTTTACTATCTTCATAGTAAATTTAGAAGCTTCATCTTTTTTTGACCTAGATATAAGATTATTTGCTAAATCATAAGCAGCATGTGCTGCTATATCTATCTTAGTCGTATTATTTAAAGCTTGTCTATAATATTTTTCTGCTTTAGATGGGTCACCAGATTCTTCTAACATATTACCTTTATATATTTTAGCCAGATTCATGAATTCTGAATCTTGATGTTCACTAAAGAGTCTATCAAAAAAATAATCAGCATCAGTATTCATACCTATAAGAGAATATGCACGACCTAAAAGAGATAAAATTTCTGCAATGTTTTCATCTGAAGAATATTCTCTAATATATACTTTTGCTAATTCTATAACATTTTCACTCTCTTTTAATTTAGCATAAGCTTTTATCTCATAGTAAAGTAATTCTACATTAAAAATAGAATTTGGTGAAACTTCTTGAACCTCTTTAACTAAATCTAAACAACTTTGATATTTTTTTTCTTTAAATAATTTTTTTATTTTAAGAAAACCATTTACATCTTCTACCTCTTCAACATGAACAGGATTCCCTTTTATATCTAATCCACCTATATATGGTAAAACTTTACTATCCATAAAAAAAGGAAAATTAATAGATACATCTGATTGTGCATCTTTTTGTATAAAAGGTAATTTTTTTTCATAACCTACAATCATCCAATGTTTTGCCATATTTGTTTTTACATTAAATATAGTATTTTCATTTGTTAAATTAAAAATCATTGGAATAAGCTTTAGTTTCTTAAATGGTTTTATTATAATAAAAAAAGTATCATTACTTACTTTACTTGTTATTGTAAAAAAATTGTTTTGGATAGTTTTTAATTTAGAACTAGGTTTTTTTGAAAATGCACAAATAACATTTTGTACTACTCCAAAGTCATCTATATTCTCTTGACATAAAAATTTGTTTTCATGTTTTAAATGTAGGGTTGAGTACTTAGTAAAATCTTCTTTCGCACCGTTGAGAGAGATCTCAAGAGCAAAAGAAGATATTGTAAAAAGAGCAAATAAAACAAGTTTTAGCACTTTTTACCTTTTTGGATTATTAATATCCACTATTATATACAAATGCAGTTATAAACTCTAAAAGTGGGTTTACAAATGCTACTGCAAAGATAGTACCAATAGCTGCAAAACCAACAATCACTTGTAATGATAAAGTAGAGTTTACAGTATAAACTTGACCATCTTTACCAACAACTGGATCTTTCATAAACATATAGATAATAAGTTTTAAGTAGTAATAACCAGCTATAGCAGAGTTAAGTGCCATAATAAGAGCAAGAAGAGTATAACCACCTGTAACAGCAGAACTAATCATATATACTTTACCCCAAAATATTGCAAATGGTGGGATACCAGCTAAACTTAACATAAAAAGACCCATAAATGTTGCCATTACTGGTGAAGTTTTAATTAGACCTGCAAATTTATCATAACTGTGATCTGATTCTGCAAAGTTTTCACTATTTTTAGCACGAGATATCCATAACATTGAGAATGAACCAAGGTTAGTAAATGCAAAAAGTACCCAGTATAAAAGTAATGCAGAGTTTGCTTGAGTCGTACCTATCATAACTGCTGCCATAACAAAACCAGCATGAGAGATAGATGAATAAGCTAACATTCTTTTAACATCTGTTTGAACTAAAGCCCAGATATTTGATATAGTCATAGTAAGAACTATAAAAACATACAAGATAACTTCTAACCAAACTACACCACTATGAATTAAGAATTCAAAAAGTCTCATTACAACTATAAATGCAGCTATTTTTGGAACGATTGACATATAACCAGCCATTGCAGCTGAAGCACCCTCATAAACATCTGGAGCCCAAGTATGAAATGGAACTAGAGAAAGTTTAAATCCAAATGATGCTAACATAAATGTAATTGCAACAAGAACATAACCTATATCTGCATATTGATTTGCTTCTAATACAGCTGCGATTTGGTTAATCTCAACTGAACCTGTAAGAGCATAAAATATCATTGAACCAAAAGAGAAAAAACCAGCTGCTAATGCACCCATAGTAAAGTATTTTACTGCTGCTTCAAATGATTTATCACGGTTATGCATAGCAATAAGTGTATATAAAGCTAAAGAAGCCGTTTCAAGTCCAACAAATACTAAAATAAGATTATCAGTAGCAACCATAAATTGGAAACCTGAAATCATAAATAAGAAAAGTGCAAAAAACTCTGGATAACTAAACTCATGAAATCTTGTATTTGTTAATGCAAGAGGTATAAAAAGCATAGATGTACCAACAATGATAAATTGAGCGATAATTGCTAAACCATCGATAAGCATAACATCAAATACACCCATCATAGTTCCATTCTCAGCAAAAACATCAGCCGAACCTGCAAGTACACCAAAATCCATTAGTAAAAATAATATACTTAACATTACATATAATGACTTGTCTAAATTACTTTTAAACAGATCAACAACTAAAATTAATAATGCACCAACTATAGGGATAAGCATTGGTGCTAGAGTCATTAAATTTAATGACTCCATAGAAACATTTACTGGCGCTAACATTAGTGTGCCTCCTGTGTTAAAGTTTCAGAACCTTTGTTACTTTTCATAACATTTGGGATCGCAGATTTAGCTTCTGGTGTAATCGCTTTATCATGCATCAATTGCACAACTGCTTCTACACTATTGTTAATTGGCTCTAAAACTGGTTTAGGATATATACCTAACCAAATAGTGATAACTGCTAAAGGGATTAAAGCTATAAGTTCTCTTTTATTTACATCAGGAAGATTTTTATTTTCTTCTCTTGTAACTTCACCAAAGAACATTTTTTTATAAGCTGCTAACATATAGATAGCACCAACAATAATAGCAATACCTGCTAAAAGAGTTATAGTATGAGATTGTTGATAAAAACCAAGTAAACTTAAAAATTCACCAACAAAGTTGATAGTTAAAGGTAAACCAACTGATGCCATTAACATTAAACCAAAGATAGTTGCATATCTAGGCATAACAGATGCTAAACCACCAAATTGATCCATCATTTTTGTATGTCTTCTGTCATAAATAACACCAACAAGTAAGAATAATGCACCTGAAACAACACCGTGAGCTATCATTAAAAAGATAGAACCAGAGATACCCTCTACATTTAAAGCAAATGTACCAAGAACTATAACACCCATGTGAGATACTGATGAGTAAGCAACAACCTGCTTAACATCTTCTTGAGCATAAGCTACCATCGCAGTATAGATAATCATAATAACTGCAATAATTGCAATTGGGAACATGAAGTAAACTGATGCATCTGGGAACAATGGTAATGAGAAACGGATAAATGCATAAGTACCCATCTTTAGAAGGATAGCAGCTAGCATCACAGAACCAATAGTTGGTGCTTGACCGTGAGCATATGGTAACCATGTATGAAATGGAAACATTGGAACTTTGATAGCAAAACCCATAAAGAATGCTGCAAATAACCATAACTGATAACTCTCAGGAAGTATAAGTCTATACCAATCTAAAATTGCAAATGACCAAACACCTGTTGCTTGAAAGTAAAAATATGCCATAAATAACATACCAACTAACATAACTAATGAACCAGTAAATGTATATAAGAAAAACTTAACAGAAGCATAAACCCTTAAAGGTCCACCCCATGCACCGATGATGTATAACATCGGCACAAGTGATAATTCCCAAAAAACATAAAAAAGAATTGCATCTAATGCAGCAAAAACACCTACCATAGTCATTTGTAACATAAGTAAAGTGATGATCATATTTTTTACATTTTTAGTATCTGTTAAACTAGCAATACCAATCATTGTAAAAAATGCAGCTAAAATAATTATAAATAAAGATATACCATCTACACCTACAATATAATTAACACCAAAAGCAGGGATTAAAGAAACTTGTTCCATAAACTGCATACCAGATACACTTGCATCAAAACCAAACCATAACATTAGAGATAAAGCAAATTCTACTACAGCTACAGACACACCATAAGCACGAATACTATCTTTATCAACAACAACACCAAAAAGTGCTGCTAATGCTGGAAAGAATATTAAAATTGATAATATATGATCAAACATCTATTAAACTCCTAAGTTCGTATATTTAGCAGCCATTCCAAAAGCAACTGCTAAAGATAGCAAGATAACTAAACCAGCTACCATCCATTTAAGCATAGTAGAAAGATTACCACTTTGCATACCTCTAGTATTTTCACCTGTACTATAAATAATATTTGCTATACCATCAACCGTAGCATCAACAATTTTCATATCTATCTCTTTCCAGAAAACACGAGATAATGTTCTATACGGTTTTACTAAAAATTCCTCATAAAAATGTGGGATATAGTATTGGTTAATAAGTAGTTTATATTTGAAACTATTTTCCATTTCACTTGTTCCATCTGGAACTTTAATATCACTTGACATATATTTTTTGTATGCAAAATAGATAGATGCAATAACAAATAGTTGTGTACCAATTGTCATAATCCAATAAGTTGTAGCTGAATGTATATGATACTCAGTATCTGGTAAGATAGCTGTAACCATATCAAAGTAATAAGGTCTAGCAAAACCAGCAATAGCTGCTAAAATAGCAAGAGGAATCATAGCTTTTATCATAAATGGATAAGCTTCGTGTGGATGGAAACCAAGTGCAGTATGTCTATCTTCACCATGGAAAATAAGTGCAATAATTCTAAACGAATAAAATGCAGTTAAACCAGCAGTAAATAATAATACTGTATAGATAATAAAGTGATGCTCAGAAAATGCAGCTTCTAAAATCATATCTTTAGAGAAGAAACCAGCAAGTGGGAAAAGACCAGCTAAAGCAACAGATGCTAAAGTCATAAGTATCATAGTACCCTTCATAGTCTTACCAAGTCCACCCATTTTAAATGGATCAAGTTCATCACTCATAGCATGCATAACATTACCACCACCTAAAAATAGTAGTGCTTTAAAGAATGCATGTGCCATAAGGTGAAAAAGTGCAACCCAATAAGCTCCAAGACCAGCAGCTGCAAACATATAACCTAGTTGTGAAAGTGTAGAGTAAGCGATAACTCTTTTAATATCACGATTAACAAGTGCCATAGTTGCTGCAAACATTGCAACAAAAGCACCAAGAGATGCGATAAATAAACCAACATTAGGTATAAGTGAATATAACTCATTTGAACGAACTACTAAGTAAACACCAGCAGTTACCATAGTCGCAGCATGGATAAGTGCAGAAACTGGAGTTGGACCCTCCATCGCATCTGCTAACCATGTATGAAGTGGAAACTGTGCTGATTTACCCATAGCACCTATAAATAAGAAGATACCAATAGTAGTTAAAATATCTGTATCTAAATGTTTCATAGCTTCAAAAGATTCAGCATACTGAAGTGTACCAGTATTCCAATAGATTAAGAATATACCGATTAGCATACCAAGGTCAGCTATACGGTTCATAATGAAAGCTTCATTAGCTGCCCAAGTAGCACTCTCTTTGTGATACCAAAAACCGATTAATGCCCATGAACAAACTCCAACACCTTCCCAACCTATGAAAAGACCTGCAAAGTTATCGCTCATAACAAGAATCATCATTGAGAAAACGAAAGCTGACAACCAAGCAAAGAAACGATTAAATGCTTTGTCATGACTCATATAACCAATAGCATAAACATGAACAACAGTTGAAACAATAGTTACAACCATCATCATAGTTACAGTTATCTGATCAACATTAAAACCAAATGGTATATAAAGATTACCAGTATGCATCCATGTCATCATCTCAACTTGAACATTTTGCCCAGTTGAAAGTACATGAACGAGCAATATAGTACTTGCGATTAAAGATACACCAAGCATTATACTTGGTACAATTCCAGCGATTAATGTTTTAGGAGATGCACCGAAAAAAGCAGCAAACATTGAACCAACAAATGGTGCAAAAAGTGCTGTATATAAAAATAATTCCATAATATCCCTACCCTTTCATACTTGACATTGTGTCTAAGTCGATACTGCTGTGACGCTTGTGCCATACAATCAATAAACCTAAACCTACAGCTACCTCTGATGCAGCAATAGCGATTACAAAAAATGCAAACATTTGACCAGTTAAATCACCATAATAATGTGAGATAGCTGCAAAAGCAATATTTACAGAGTTTAATAAAATCTCAGTTGAGAAAAACAGTAAAAGAAGATTCTTTCTTCTCATAACACCAACTAATCCAATAGCAAAAAGGATAGTTGAAAGAACAAGATAATGGCTTAATCCAATCTCCATCATGAAAGCTCCTTCTTATTTTTGTCTTCATCTATATCTCTAATCTCTGCTTCATTCATAAGAGTAAGAGATAGATCCATTTTTTTACCAGCTAAAACAATACCAGCAATCATAGCAACAAGTAACATAACTGCAGCTACTTCAAAAGGTATAAGGTACTTAGTAAATAAAACCATACCAACTTCTTGAGTATTTCCAATACCCTCAACTGCTGGATAAAGTGCAACGATATTATCACTTACAATAGGAGCAGCAAATATAAGAACAACTAAAACAGCAGCTAAAGTTGAAAGTCCAACTATAATAAACTTGTTTCCTTGTTTCTCTTTAACATCTCTAGTTGTATCAAAAAACATCATACCAAAAGCATAAAGTGCCATAACAGCACCAGTATAAACGATTATCTGAACCGCACCCAAAAAGTCAGCACCAAGTATAAAGAAAAATGCCGATATAAAAATCATCCCTGCTGCTAGTGCAGTTAGGGCATATAACGCTTGCTGAGTTGTAACTACAATGTAAAACATCGAGATAGTTAAAAAAGCAAACAGATAAAAAGCGATAGCTTCAAACATTCATAACTCCTTAATAAGCTAGAGGTGTTTTCTTAACACGCTCATCTTCATGTGGTGTGATAGCACCAAAACCTTCAAACTCTTTTTGCCCACCAGCAAGCATAGTATCAAGAGGTGTAAGCATTGCATTATAATCAACAAAGTGTTCTCTTTGATCAGATGCATTTTCATACTCACCACCATGAGTAATAGCTAACTCAGGACAAACTTCTGCACAATAACCACAGAAGATACAACGACCAAGGTTGATAGTGTATTCACTAACCTCTTTACGAGAGTTTTCATCTATCTTAGTATCTATCTTAATACAATTAGATACACAAATCTTTTCACAAAGACCACAACCGATACATCTCTCAGTATCAGATTCCCATAATCTTTTCATCTGATGAATAGCACGGTAACGAGGACCTATTGGCATCTTCTCTTCAGGGTACTGAACAGTATGGATGTCAAACTTAATCATCTCTCTCATAACTACCCAAAGACCAACAAAAAGTTCACCTCTGAAAGTTCTGTCTATAACTCTTTTAAACTTACCCCAACCAGTAGTTGGGTAATCAGCGATATCACATTTGTAATAATCACCCTCTGTAACATTTCTGTTATTAAATTCTTCCATTTTCATCCATTTCCCCTTACATCATCACGATACCAGTGATAACTACATTTATCACTGCTATTGGCATAAGTACTTTCCAACATAACCACATTAATTGGTCAGGTCTAACATCTGGCCATGCAGCTCTTGTCCATAAGAAGAAAAAGAAGAAGAATGCCATTTTACCAAGTAATGCAAATGCACCAAGAACACTACCATCTCCAAAACCACCTAAGAAAAGTAATGGGATTACAAAAGAGATAAAGAACATATTTGCATACTCACCGATAAAGAAAAGTCCCCATCTCATACCAGAGTACTCAGTACCAAAACCATCGATTAACTCGTGGTCATTTGCGATAAGGTGAAATGGTGTACGACCAGTTTCAGCAAATGCAGCTATCCAAAAAAGTATAAATGCAACTGGTTGAGAAAATACAATCCAACCATTAGTAAGTTGATAGTTATTAAAGTCAATTAAAGATAATGAACCAACCATCATAATGGGAGCTAAAATTGCAAGACCAGTAACTACCTCATAAGAGATAAATACAGCAGCAGCACGAGCAGCAGATATAAGTGAATACTTATTTGCAGATGCCATACCACCAAGAAGTGGTCCATATAAACCAATAGCCATAACACCTAAGATATATAAGATACCAACATTTATATCTGAAACTATCGGATGAACTGTATAACCAAATATCTCAAATTCTGGTAAAAAAGGTATAGCAGCTGCTGCCATAAAAGCAGTAGCAGCTGTTATAACTGGTGCGATTTTAAAGATACGAGCAACAACACCTGTTGGGATAATATCCTCTTTTGTAAAAAGTTTTACACCATCTGCTGCAACTTGAAGTAAACCAAATGGTCCAACATACATAGGACCTAGTCTTCTTTGCATAAATGCAAGAATTTTTCTTTCAAAGTAAGTACCAATACCTGCTAATGCAGAGAACACTAGTAAAACTACAACGACTTTTATAACCGTTTCAATTAAATATGCTGTATCCATATATTACACCTTTTCTATTGAAGCTGTTGCAAAGCGATAACCACTAAACAGAACTTCTGAATTTATTTTAGAATCAAATGTAGGTAAACAAGCTATATTACCAGCGATTTTATTGTCACTTACAACTGTAACAACAAGTTCACCTTGCTCATTTTTAACCTTCACGCTATCTCCCTCGTTAAAGTCACTTTTACTTAAAAACTCTTCACTCATGTATAAGCCACTAACTTCATCAAGTTCAGTTGTTTTGTTTGTAAACTCACTAAACTGTCTTACAGGATTCACTAAGTAAATTATACTACCTTCTAACTTATCATCAGCATATTTTTCTACATCTTCATTATCATTAGTAGATACAGTTACATTATCTAGCAGATAACCTCTAACTTCTGTACCATCATTTTCATAATGATTTGGAAGATTATCAAATTTTTCAGCTTTAAAACCTGCTTTTGATGCTAGTTGAACAGTATAGTCAATAATATTTTCTGACTCTAAACCAAGTGCATTTGCAATATCATTTAACTCATATCCACCATAAGATAGTGCTGCATTAGTAGGATTTACTCTTTTGTTGATAGATGTTAATGTACCCTCTTGTTGATTAAGTGCTGGCATATCTAAATCACCATCACCTAAAGCTGAAAGTGTAAAGTTACCATTCGTGTTATAACCAACACTATAAGAACCTTTTTCATCATCTAATTCACAGATAAGTGCAACACCTAGTGTATTTGTAAGAGTTGGTATCATAGTAAGTTTAAACTCACTGTACTTCTCTATAAGTGCTACCAATCTAGCTATATTTTTAGAGTTTGGATGATTGTATAAATCCGCTCCAACAAGTAGAGAAAAACTATCTTTTTTCTTAAGATTTTTTTCTAAATCTTCCATAAATTTCTCATCTGCACCAATGATTTCTAAAAGTTTATTATCATCTACTTTAACTTTTTTAGAGACTTTTTTAGGAACCATTTTAGACTTTTCTACTTCTATCTCTTCCTCTTCACCTGTTTCTTCATTAACTTTCATCTCTTTAACTATCTCTATAACTTTTTCTTTTATAGTTTCAGTTACAGTTACCGTTTTTGTAGAATGAAATGATGCTAGATAATCAACTACATTTGATGGTAGTTTAGATTTGTTAGCAAATAGGTCAAGTATAAGATAAAGTACAGCTTCCTCTTGGAGTGGTGCATGTGTTACACTCATCATACCCTTAGCAAGTCCTTCAACAACTACATCTTTTACAGGGTGAAAATATATACCAGCACCTTTGTTTACAGTCATAGAATTATTTAGTGAATATCTTGCATTTGGATTATCACTTTTTATAGCAGTACCAACAGAGATAACAAAGTTAGAGTTCATCGCCTCTTTTAAATCACTACCATAAAGAGCCGTTCCACTTACTTCACTATAGTTATTTAAGAACGATTGAAATGCTTTTGCTTCATTGTTTACAAGCTTCACACCAAGTTTTTCTTTTAGTCTTTGAAGTAGATAAGCTTCTTCATTTGTAATAGTTGAAGTAAACTCAATCGTATCTGCCTTTTTAAAAGCTTCAACTGCATTGTTAAATGCATCTTCATCTTTAGTAACACCAGCATTTTGATAATCAAATCCATATCTACCAGCACCACAAAGTGAAACGAAGTTCCACTCATTCATAACACGGTAGATTTTTTCCTCTGGATTTTCAATACTTGTAGCTTTTACATCATAAGTGATTTGACAACCAGCTGAACAATGACCACAAGTAGCAGGAATTTGTTTTAACTCCCAAGCATTTGATTTATACATAAAGTGGCTATCTACTAAAGCACCAACTGGACAAACAGCAGCACATTCCCCACATGAAGTACAATCAAGTACATCAGTACCATTTGTTAAACCTATAAGAGATTTGTTTAGCTTATTCCACATAGCATAAGCATCTTTTGGCATTGACTCTTTATACTCAGCATTTAGTGCATCTGCACCTCTTTTAATAGTTTTTAAAGAGTTATCCCCTATCATATCTTTACATACAGTAGTACATCTTTCACAAACTATACAAAGACCTGGATCGTAATGTATATGACCCCAATCATGAGATGGTCTATGAACATCTTTTATGGCATAGTTTTGAGAATCTACACCTATCTCTAAAGTATAGTTTTGAAGTTCACATTCACCTGATTGATCACAAACACCACATTGAAGAGGATGATTTACATCATAAACCTCCATAATTGCTCGTTTTTCTTTCTCAATATTTTCAGTTGAAGTTGTAATATTCATACCATCTTTAGACTTAGCATTACAAGCATATACCTGTTTACCATCAGCTTCAACAAGACAGATACGACAAGCTAAAGTCGGAGAACATCTTGTTAAATAACAAATCGCAGGGATAAAAATGTCATTTGCACGAGCAGCATTGAGTATAAACTCACCCTCTTGTGTTTGAACCTCTTTCCCATCAATGTTTATAGTAATATCTTTACCCATTTATCACCTCTATTTTAACTTGATTGTATCTATAGTTTGAAGTTTTAGCATCCATATCAAAGACAGGGTTATATGCTATCGTACCTTTCATATGTATATCTACATTAAAATGTCTTGTATATTCAACACCATTGACACTAAATTTTACTTTATCACCAGATTTTATCTTAGCAGCTATAGCAAACTGTTTAGAACCAATTAAGTCAAGTTTGCTATTAAGTTGTTTACAATCTTTTGTAAAAGCACTAAATTGATTTAACGGATTTCGTGCATACACAACACTACCATTATATTCACCCAAATCAGCTACTTCTTCGATTTTAACACTATTAGAATTAGCTTTAGAAGCTATTTTATAACCTCTAAAAGCATTACCACTATTGTCATAGTAGTTGTCTAAATCATCAAATTCTATATTTTCAAAACCTAGTTTTGAAGTATAGTCGATAGTATTTTTAGCTTTTAATCCAAGAGCATTAGCGATATCGTTAAGTACATAACCTTTATAAGAAACTCCACTATTTAGTACAACTAAATCTTTATCAATATTTACAAATGTTCCCTCTTGCTGATTAAGTGCAGGCATATCTAAATCACCATCACCTTTTGCACTAAGTATAAAATCTGCTGTAACATTGTAACCTACACTTAAACCATCTTGTTTCTCATCTAGGTTACAAATTAGACAGACACCTAAAGTATTTGTAACTGGTGGAATTACCATAACTTCAAAAGGTGTATTTTTTTGTATAAACCCTGTGATTTTTGCGATATTATTAGCACGAGAATGGTTTATAATATCTTCACCTATGATAAGTACAGGTTTCTTTTTTCTTGCATATTTTTGTTTAAGTGTAGCTATCTCTTCATCTGAAATATTACTTTCACCACTCAGATATCCAAAATCAAGTGAATCAAAGAACTCTTTTTGAGATGATTTATCTTCTACAAATGCTTCAGCTATCATAGCAAGAGCTGCTTCTTCACTTCCAACTTCATTTTTGATAAACAAAGAGATGATGTTAGAGATAGAGTTTTCTTCAACAGGATGTATAGTTGAAACAAATGCTTTGTTATAACCAACTGCTTGAGATAGTGCAAATTTAACCATTGGGTTGTCACTTTGAATTGAACTTCCAACACTAATAACATAATCAGAAGATTTTATACTATCAATAGTAGCACTATAAAGTGAAGTGTTTGCAGTTTGTGCAAAACTTTCCATAAACTCTTGATACTTTTTAGCTTCATCATTTACAAGATTAAAACCTAACTTTTTCTTAAGTTCATTAAGTATGTAAGCCTCTTCATTTGTGATATTTGAAGTAAATAAAACATTTTTAGCATCTTTAAATGCCTCAACTGCTTTAGTAAATGCATCTTCATCTTTTACTGCTGTATAGTTAGCAAAATCATATCCAAATCTACCAGCACCACAAAGAGATGAAAAATCAGCTTCATTTGTAACTCTTCTGATAACTCCATCTTTTGATTCATAGTTAAGTGAACAAGCACTAGAACAGTGTGAACAACTTGATGGTACACGAGTTAACTCCCAAGCATTTGTAGAGTATTTAAACTCAGTAGATGCCATAGCTCCAACTGGACAAACAGATACACACTCACCACATTGGATACATTTTTTCAAATCTATATCTATATAAGACTTATATCCACCTACTTTTATAAAAAGTGCTTCACTACCAACTATCTCATTACAAACAGTTGTACATTTTTCACATAATATACATAAAGCTGGGTCATAAGTATGAACACCCCATTTTTTCTTTTTACGAGCTTGGTCTTTTACAGCAAAGCTTTGCTCTGTTACACCAAATTCTAAAGTTTTGTTTTGCAGATCACATTCACCAGATTTATCACAAACTCCACATTGTAAAGGGTGGTTTACATTGTAAAGTTTCATAATGTTTTGTCGCTCTTTGTATAACTCTTCACTATCTGTTGTAAACTCTGCACCCTCTACTGGTGGAGTGTTACAACTAAGCACAAAACCATCAACATCTTTAGCTTCAACTACACACATTCTACAAGATGCATTTGGTGTTGCTTTTGCTAAGTAGCACATAGTTGGGATGTAAATCCTCTCTTTACGAGCTACATCAAGTATAGTTTCACCTTTTTTAGCTACAACATCACGACCATTAATTTTAAAATTTATCAATTTTTCCATCATAGCCCCTTATGCCTGAACCATAGCTATATAGTAACATCTCATACAACGATTTGCTTCATCTATAGCTTCTTCTTGAGTAAAACCAAAGTTTACTTCTTGGTTGTTATATTTTCTTATCTCAGTTTCAAGTACTTCACTGTTTTGACGAGGAAGTCCTGCTAACCAACCTGTGATTTTTTCTTTTTTATTATAAACTTTAAGTTTTGATAAATGGTCTTCCATAATCTCATCATCAGTCAACGATATATCACCTGTTTGAACATATCTGCTTATAACAGATGCACCCCTTTTAGCTTGACCAACTGCATTTACAATAGTCATAGGACCATATTCACAATCACCCGCTGCAAAGATACCTTTGCGAGATGTCATATAATCTTTACCATTTGTTTGAAGTGTTCCCCAAGATGTCATCTCTAAATCCCACTCTTCTGGTAAGTGACTCCACTCAGCACTTTGTGAAACAGCGGGGATTAGGTAATCAACTTCTATAGTTTCAGTAGCACCCTCAATTTTTACAAGTTGAGCTCTACCACCATTTGGATCTGGAACTAATTCAAATTTATCAATATCAAGAGATTTTAAAACATCATCTTCATCATTCATCTTAGCAACTGCTGAGTGAAAGATAAACTCTACACCCTCTTCAACTGCTTCATGGTACTCTTCATAAGTGGTATTACGGATGATAGTTTTCTCATCACGACGATAAATCATAATAACTTTTTTAGCACCTGCACGGACAGAACAACGAACAACATCCATAGATGTAAATCCACCACCAACACAAACAACTGTTTTACCAGTTAAATCAACATGGTCAGTTGGAAGCATCTGTTGCTCTTGAACCTCTTTAGGTGTAGTTATGTCAAATTTTTCATATAAATTTACCCAATCAAGAAAATCTATAGCACCCCAATAACCTTTTATCTCTACTCGCTCATTATCACATCTAACTTTTTTAGAAAGTCTAGTTCCTGATGCAATCATAGTAGCATCATAGTCTTTCTCAAATGCTCGCATCTCATCAGCTGTAACTTTGTGGTTAGTTATAAAGTTTACACCCATATCCCTAACACACTCTATATCTTGGTTGTATTTAGCCCATGGCATACGGTACTCAGGAACACCAACGGTAACTTCACCACCTAAAACTGGTAGTTCTTCATAAACATCAACTTCAACACCCTCAGCAGATAGATAGTAAGCAGTTGTAAGTCCAGCAGGACCAGCACCAATAACTGCTACTTTTTTACCATTTGGCTTTTTCTTTTTCATAGGATGGAAAAATCCCATACCATGATCAGTTTCATAATCAGCACCAAGTCTTTTAAGCTCCATTATAGATACAGGAGTATCAAGATTTGTACGGCGACAAGCATCCTCACAAGGGTGTGGACATACACGACCACAAACATGAGCTAGTGGCATAGTTTGACGAGTAGCTTCTAAAGAATCATCAAATCTTAAATCTCTAACACCCTCTATGTAACCAGGAATATCAACATGAGCCGGACACATATCTGTACATGGTGCAGTTATCTTAGCTATATAACTAGCATCTGCTTTATAATGTTTTGATGGTTTTTGATTGTTGATACAATCCATAAAAACATCTTCAAAGTGAGTCATCAAGTCAATAATAGGATTTGGAACAGTTTTACCAATCTCACACTTAGAAGTGATTTGCATAGACTTGCCAATCTCTTTTAAGTGATCCATATCTTCAACTGAGCCTTCACCACGAGCAATCTTATCTAGTTGATCATATAAAATTCGTCCACCCCATCTACCAGGTGCACATCTTCCACATGCTTCAGAATACTCTTGATATTGTGCTGCATACTCCATCGCTAGACGGATAACATCTACATCTTTGTCAAAAAGTGCAACACCATCCCAACCTATAAAGGCACGAGAATCACGATGGTCATCGTAAGTTGCTGGTAGATTATATGCTGATTCTTCCCACTCTTCTTCTGGTTTTCCGATGTTGTTTATCGATTCACCATTCCAAGTAGAAAAATATACTTTACTCAAAATAAGTCCCTACCCTTTTTTTGCAACGATAGTCCAGTCAACTTCGTTGAATTTCAAAGAGTTATATAACTCCCAACCACACTCTTTAACTAAATCAGCACTTCTTTGGATTGGTGAGAAATCACCAATCTCAAAAAGAAAGATTAAAGTTTCATTTGCAGAGTGTTTTTCTCCAAGAATCTCTTTCATACGAGGTTCAAAATCATTTTTTAATTTTCTTAAATCATATCTTTTCATTAACGGTCAACCTCACCAAAAACTATATTTGTAGTACCAATAATCGCAACAACATCTGGGATGTAGTGACCTGGTAATAAATCAGTTAAAATTCCTGTATGCCAAAAAGATGGTCCACGAAGTTTAAGTCTGTATGGGTATGGTCCACCCTGAGAGTTTATAAAGTAACCAAGTTCACCTTTTGGTGATTCTGTTGCTACATAAACTTCACCAACTGGTGGTCTCATACCTTGAGTTACAAGAACAAAGTGTTGCATCAAAGAGTAGTTTTGAGTCATGATGTCAAGTTTTGGAGCAGAAATATATTTAGGAGCATGAGCCATTAATTCAGTTTGACCATCTTTAACACATTTTTCATACATATCTATAGTTTGGTAGAGTATCTTTGCAGATTCTCTCATCTCTTCCATATATACACGGTAACGAGCGAAGTTATCACCTTTATCTGAGTAAGGTACATTAAACTCTACTTCATCATAAAGTTCATAAGGCTCCTCTTTACGAATATCCCATGCAACTCCTGATGCTCTAAGCATTGGACCTGTACAACCCCATGAAACAGCCATATCAGTTGAGATAGTTCCAACCTCTTCCATTCTCATAAGCCAAATACGGTTAGTATCTAATAAATCTTCATAATCTTTGATATTTTGAGGAAGTTTATTTAAGAATGCTCTTAGTTGGTGGATAAAACTATCTTGTATATCTAGTGGAACACCACCTATACGGATAGCAGAGTGTGTAAGTCTAGCTCCACAATAACCCTCTATAATATCCATAAGATATTCTCTCTCTCTAAAACCATAAAGAAAAACAGTCATAGCACCAATATCTAGTGCAGTTGTAGCTAACCAAAAAAGGTGAGACATAAGACGGTTAATCTCTAAAAGCATCATTCTGATAACTTTTGCACGACGAGGAACTTCAAGCCCTATAAGCTTTTCAACTGCAAGTGCAAAACCATAGTTGTTTGATGATGATGCAATGTAGTCCATACGGTCTGTTGTTGGCATAAACTCATTGTATATCATGTTTTCAGCCATCTTCTCCATACCACGGTGAAGGTAACCAACATCTGGATGAGCTTTTACAATCTGTTCTTGTTGTAAGTGAAGCAT
>Ga0256842_1000737_pt1 | contig 28514 bp, 22 predicted proteins | sample 4559240metaG_FD_185973 | JGI IMG/M metagenome (GOLD analysis project Ga0256842, IMG submission 185973) | Hydrothermal vent microbial communities from Guaymas Basin, Mexico - 4559-240 | ecosystem: Environmental > Aquatic > Marine > Hydrothermal vents | place: Mexico: Guaymas Basin | collected... | reverse complement strand
TCTATACGGCGACCATCATGGGAGAGGCTGCCGCGCGTGAATTGTGGCAGACGCCTACGGAGCTGATCCAGATGGCTTTGGCGGCGTTTATCGGCGGCTCGGCTACCTATCTGATACTCGGAGTGGGCGATCGAAACGTCAAACGAGACCTGGGTATCGTTCTGGCGGTAAGCGCATCCCTTTCATTTATCATCTTTATGGGTGAATACTATTTTGGTGCGATGAAAGCCGAAGAGGTAGCCGCGACGCTGGAATTTGTAAAAGAGGGTGGCGCATACCATACTATGTTTTGGGTCGGACAGACGATGGGATATATACTTCCTATCATTCTGGTTGTTCTTGGGCTCAAAGCCAGGAGCAACAGCCTTTTGGCGCTGGCATCGGTACTGGCGCTGGCCGGCCTTTGGATCGCCAAACATGTATGGCTCGTGATTCCACAGCTGTTGAATCTTAGCTAAGCAGGAGAGAAAATATGATTAATGAAAGCAGAAGAACATTTTTAAAAGGCGCCGCGTTCAGTGTGGCGGGCGCATCGCTGGCCACGGGAGTTTTCGAGAGTGTCGTGGAAGCGGCAAGCGAAACTCATGCCGAATTTACCAATACTCCGGACCATTTGGATTTTTATCCCCCTTTTGAGAAGTGGGATAGTTTCCGGGAGCTGGATGGAGATGATTGGAAACGTGGCGGTATAAAACGACATGGTGTGGAGAGTGAAGAGAATCCAGACGGTATAAAAGTTCACGATTACACGATCGTGCCATGTGTATGCTCAAACTGTGAAGCAGGGTGTGGATTGACGGCATGGGTGGACAAAAAGACGATGACCGTACGCAAATATATGGGAAATCCTCTGCATAGCGGAAGCCGGGGGCGAAACTGCGCCAAAGGATACGCCGTAGAGTCGCAAATGTACGACCCCGATCGTATCCCTTTCCCGATAAAACGCGCTCCAGGCTCCAAACGGGGCGAGGGCAAATGGATTCGTACGACATGGGATGAAGCTCTTGAGACGATCGGAAAGAAGATGCACGATACACTGAAAGTGGGAGACGAGATGAGTAAAAAGCTCATCATGTATCATGTAGGCCGACCGAACGAAAACGGATTTTCCGGGCGCGTGCCGCATACGATGGGGCTCGATGGTTTCGATTCACACACGAATATCTGTTCCGCAGGCGCCAGACAGGGATCCATACAGTGGGCGAACGACGATAGAAACTCTCCTGACTGGGCGAACGCCAAGCTGATCTTTTTGCAAAGCTCGCACGCAGCGGATGCGGGTCACTACTTCCAACAGTCTGCAGGGCTTATCGCCGATGCACGAAAAAAGGGTGCGAAAATGGTCGTTCTCGATCCACGTCTCTCCAACTCGGCCGGTATCGCAGATCTTTGGCTTCCTGTATGGCCGGGAACTGAAACGGCACTCTATCTATATCTTGCCAACAGAGTTTTGCATGAAAAGAGTATCAATGGAGACGATCTGGTAGATCACGATTTTGTCAAAAACTGGATCAACTGGGATCGCCTGATGGCGAACAAAGAGTATCTGCAATTCATGGTGCTCAAAGGGTATATCTCCAAAGTTCCGGAAAACGACAGTTATGAGAGCTTTATCGAAGTGATGCGCGAACTGTATGCGCCATATACAAAAGAGTTCGTCGTCAAAGAGTGTAAACTCGAAGGGTATGAGTACAAACTCGATGAACTGTTCGATATATTCATCGATGCAGGCTCCAGAATAGCTACGTATCTGTGGCGCGCCGGTCCGATCGCCCACCGTGGCGGATGGATGATCACGCGGGCCGGATTCCTTCCTTTGGCTCTCAGGGGCGCTATGCGTGGAGATATTGGCGGAGTCAGCTGGCACCATTGGCATGAAATATCCGTTGGCGGAAAAGGCGACAAGGCTACCGTAGCCGGAAAGAAACCTCCAAAGGTGGATGTGTGGAACGAGTTGGCATGGCCGCCCGAGTATCCGCTCAGCACATATGAAATGAGTATGATCTTGCCGCATCTGTTGATGGACGAAGAGTGGCAGAACAAATGGCGCGCCAAGGGCCTTAACGTGCCTACGAAACTTTCTGTCTGGATTCCACGTATGTACAACCCTGTCTGGATAAATCCCGACGGCTTCCGATGGATCGAGTGCTTGAAGGACGAGAGTAAAATGGAGCTCACTTTCAACCTCTCGCCAACATGGAGTGAAACAAACTGGTATTGTGATTATGTATTGCCGGTAGGTCTTGCCGGAGAGCGGCACGACCAGCAATCGGCGCCTACGAAGCCGGAGCGGTGGACGGCATTCAGGCAGCCAGTATTGCGTGTAGCTATGGAAAAGATGGGATGGAAACCGAAAGTCGAGCATCGCGGCACTCTCGAGGCGCATATGAAAGCAGGCCTCGGAGAGATATGGGAAGAGAATGAATTCTTTGCAGAGCTTCTTTGTACACATGTGGATCCCGATGGCTCCATGGGCGTCCGCAAGTATTGGGAATCTGCCAAAACACCCGGTAAGCCGGTAACTGTAAAAGAGTATTACAACGCCGCATTCGAGCTTTTGCCAAATCTTCGCAAAGCGGCTCATGCAGCCTATCCTGGCAGCGAATATCCCTGCTACGAGTTCATGCGCGATCGAGGAGCGTGGACCGAAAAGACCGATATCTACAAGCCGCAGGAAGAGGAGTTGGAGTTCGACGGTACCTATTATCATGCCCATGGGCATAAATATCATACAGACGATGTCACCAAGGATGAGTTTGGCGTACTCTGGATCGTAGATCATGAAGGCAGAATGCGCTCTATCGGAGTCGATATAGAGGGCAAGCTTCATGAAGGATTCCATACGCCAGACAAGAAGCTCGATCTCTTCTGTGAATGGCTGATCGATTGGAAATGGCCTGAATACGCTCTGCCAATATATCCGAGAAACGAGCGTGAATACGACAAGATGATCCATATCGTAAGCCAGGTGCATCATCGATACATGAAAGCGGACAACGAATACGCGCTCAATACGGTATATAGACTACCGTACAATATCCATACGCGTTCGGTCAACTCAAAACACTTGATGGAGATAAGCCAAAACCACAATCCGATCTGGATATCCACCGAAGATGCCAAAAAACACGGTATCAAGCGGGGTGACGCGATCAAGGTTCGCATCGTAGATACCGTAAGCAATCTCGAAAGCGGATACTTTATCGCGATGGCTGTCCCTACGGAAGCTACGATGCCAGGCGTTTTGGCGTGCAGTCACCACGCCGGAAGATGGAAGCTCAAAAATGCCGTCGATATCCCAGGTTTCGATCATAAACTCGGCATCATGGGAGTGGGCGCCCCGCTGTACGAGATGACCATGGATGGCAAAGTCGGAACGCTGAAGCCCAAAGAGGGAATAGACAAAGGTGTCAAATCCCGCCCGGATACATGGCAATTTAAAGAGTTCAACAAAGATCTCGACAATATATGGTGGGACGGACTGAGTGGATCGTGGCAAAACGCCGTGGCGCCTGTGCATCCGGACCCTATCGCGGGTAACCATGCGTGGCATCAGAAAGTCATCATAGAAAAAGCCGGCAAGGACGATAAAATCGGCGATATCTATGTAAACTACGAAAACAATTTCAAAACCTACAAAGCGTGGAGGGATGACCTGACAAGGCCGCTTGACAGCAGCGACAAGGAGCGCCGACCATTCTGGATCAAGCGCCCTGTGGTGCCTTTGAGCAAAAAAGCGTACGAAGTCGATATCAAAGATATTTAACCACAACCAAAAGCGGGGTGTAAAGCCCCGCACGGTATAATTTTTCGAAGTAAGAAGTGAGAAGTTTTTTCTCTTACTCCTCACTCCTCACTTCCCACTGAAAAGGTACTTTATGAACGATGTTCTAACCAAGCAGATCGCACGAATCAATCTCTATGCACTGATATCCAGAATCATGATGAAAGAGGTAGATGAAGATTTTCTGGAAAAATTTGAAAGCGATGAGATGATTCTATCTTTTTTTCCAAATTATCAAAACTGGGATCGACGCAAGGAGATATCAAAAAAGCAGCTGCTCGATCAGTTTCTGAATGTCGATTTCGCAAATATGTTCGTACTGCATATGATCCCTTACGAATCTTTCTATCGAAGAGATGATCAGATGCTAGAAACCGGTGGTGACAATCCTGTGGTTCAGCTCTACAACGAATACGACTTTAGAGTGGAGCTGGATGTAGCGCGTGCTGTAAGCCCAGACCATATCGGGATAGAGCTGGAATTTATGTATATGATGGCCACTTCCGAATTTAAAGCGCTGGAGAATGAAGACTATGAAGCGGCGTGCAATATCGCCAAAATAGAGCGTGATTTTCTAAAAGAGCATCTGCTTGAATGGGCGCCGATGTTTTTGATGAACATGAAGGCCGAGTCGGGTACGCCGTTTTATTTCGATGCCGCATCTTTGGCTTTGGAGTTTTTGCTCAGCGATTATGAATATCTAAACGAACTTATCACCGACGAGGGATGTCGCTACCGCGTATGAGTACACTGATTTTCAATCCATCCGAGTGCGTCCGCAGTGTCACCAAGTTTTCCGATTGTACAAAATGTGTCGATATATGCCCGGTAGATACGCTTAAAATTTCGGATAACAATCTGCCCGCATATACTCCTTCGGTCTGTGTGGATTGCGGTGGATGTATGGGCGTATGCCCCTCGGAGAGTTTCAAACTCAAAGATTTCGACGCCACGGAGTTTTTTTTCGGATTTGCCACGGAAGCTTCTCCGCTAATATCGTGCAGAGTGAACGTACCGTGTGTTATGGCGCTATCTACCGAGCATCTTATCGCTCTTGCGCTGGTGAAAGAAAAGCTTATTGTAGATATCGGGCACTGTCGAGGTTGCCCATACGAAGATCCTTTGTATGTCAACATCCTGAAAAGTGTCGAAGAGGCCAACCATCTGCTCGAAGCTATAGGAAGTGACAAGACAATAGAGCTAAAAGATATCGCCGCACAGGAGCAGGGCGTGCAAGAGAGTGTGGATCAAAACGACAGGCGCGCGTTTTTGGAGCGTCTCTCGATCAAAGGGGCCATTCAGGTCAAAGCACAGTTTGAAGCTACGCTCGAAAGCGTAAGCGATGAGATCAAAGAGTTCGATATAGGGCTCGCCGAAATCGCGAAGATCAGAAAAAAAGATATTCCGGATAAGCGGAAAATCCTCTTTGCCGCTCTCAAACGCGCCGGTAAACCGGAAACCTACCATGTGGTCGCCGAAGGTGATCTCTCTTTCGCTTCGCAAAAATTTATCGATCAGGATACCTGCACGAATTGTCAAATGTGTTATCGGATCTGTCCGACGGGAGCGCTCAGTCCGGATGCGAAAAACAGTAAAATCTACTTCGATACGATGTTGTGCATCAAATGTAAAGCTTGCCACGATACCTGCGAACCCGATAGCATAAAACTTCAGCCCACATTCGAGCTCAAAGAGTTTTTCGAGCCCAATCAACGGCTTTTGGCTTCGTTCAAGGTGATTAGGTGCGATGAGTGCGGTATTCATTTTACATCGCTGAATGGCGAACGTATCTGTTCCAGATGCAGCGTCGAAGAGGAGGAGGTGTACGACCTTTGGAACCTAGAAGAGGAGAGTGGGATCGTGGCATTTAAAAAAGGGGACGACAAGGAGGAGATTTTATGATCGACGAAGGCATATTGAACAAAGAGAGTCGGCTTATAGCGCTATATGGAGCCAATGCACAGACATCCCCTTTTTTGAAAGTGCTCAATACCACATTCAAATCCCTGGGGCTGAACGATTTTGCGATCGGGCTGAATATAAAACCGGAAGATTTGACCTATATGGTTAAGGGAATGCCGAAATCAAAAGTGAAGATGGCCCTTTACGAACCAGAATACCAAGAAGACGCCGCCGCTTTGATGGATATAAAAGATACATGTGTGGAGCGAAGCGGACTTTGCGATGGAGCGTTGGCGGCGGATGAAAAACTGCACGGTGTGTGCTTTGCCCCCAAAGCGTTCGAAACGATGCTTGCATGTGAAGGGGTGGGGATCGGTGGCAAAAAAGTGCTGCTTTTGGGTGCCGGCGCGCTGGCAAAAGCGCTGCTTCCTCTTTTGGGGGTTATGGGCGCAGCTTCCATCGATATTGCAGACAGTAGCGTGGAGGCTGCAGATGCCGCGATCAAAAGCGCGTCATCTGCGCTTTTGACTATCCCTACAGATATTCTCTGGTTTGAAAACGGTATGGAGATAGATATGGCCTCGTACGACATCATCGTCAATGCGATCGATATCCATGCGCACAGTGGCAAACAGATCGTCAAGCCAAAGGGCGAAAACAAAAAAACGGTACTGATAGATTTCGTGCGGGGCGAGAGCAGTTTCGACACCATAGCGAAAGAAACAGGCTGTAAAAAAATCGGTGGTCATCAATGGATGTGCGCTCTTGCGCTCAGCGTAGCGAGAGATTGGCTCGATACAAAGGTAGATTGTGACGACTACGACAAAATATGTTACTAGGAGCGATATGAATGGAAGATCTGAGAAAAGAGTTCGAAGAGTATCTTAGCGATAGATGCGTAACCGGTGAATGTGAAACGGAAGAGGACAATTACGAATACCCAGATTATGTGGAGGCGATCAACGCCGAATTGATGCCCCCAAACAAAAGCGGCATATATATCAGCCGGTGGGATCTTAAAATGGTCGGAGACGCGATCGACGCATCTATCGCAATGGATGCAAGAGCGAGAATGTTCAAAATGCTGATGCGCTCGGTACACGACAAAGAGACGATAGCCCAGCTACTCGGAGCCTTCGCTTCACTGATCGATGCAAAAACCGAACCGTACCGTGAAATGATGCAAGAATACCCCTCTACACGAGAGATATTCGAAGACAAAATCGAAAAAGCCGAACGCGTGAAAGCCTCTTTCGATAAAATCTTGGATACATATTTTCCACAGGAGTGAAGCGTGTAGCTGTATGGATGATCCGTCACCACATATGGCGCAAAAAAATCAAGCGGCATTCTCGATTTGAAACTGCCGCTGCCTCTGGCCATTTTTTCATTCTCTTCTCTGCTTTTTGAAATCGTTCTTTTCTTTGTATCTTTACCTGTAATTTAGCCAGATTGGTATTTGGATGATTTAGTACTTAAAAATCTATACAATTACTTTTTTTTAAAAAGTATTAAGATACAATCAAATTCAATATATTATAAATCAAGGGGTTACTGTGGGAAAAATTCTTATTGTAGATGACTCAAGTCTTATACGTTCGGTGGCTTCGGCTGCTGCTGAAGAAGCAGGACATGAGGCTATTGTCGCAGAAAATGGCCAAAAAGGGTTAGATATGTTGCCTAAGCATAAATTCGACTTAATTTTTAGTGATATAAATATGCCGGTTATGGGAGGATTGGAGATGGTTGAAAATATAAAACAACATGAAGAGTATAAATATATACCTATTATCATGTTAACAACGGAATCAAATCCGGAATTGAAAGCCAAAGGAAAAAATCTGGGCGTGAAAGCATGGATGCTAAAACCTTTTAATAAAAGAAAGTTTTTTATGGCTCTTCAGAAACTTATTTCGTAGAGGTTTGTTATGATTATTGAAAAAGATGAATTGACTATTTATGATGTAGAAGCATTGCATAAAGAGTTGATAACGGAATTTGACAAAAGTGCAGTTTTGATAGATATGATAAATGTAAATAAAATCGATATGAGTGTTATTCAACTTTTTGTATCTGCTCAAAAAAGCTCTCATGAAGCTTCAAAAAGTTTTGAACTTAAAAATGTAAGCCAAGAAGTGTCAAATACACTTAATCAAACTGCTTGTGAATTTTTACTTGGAGTCGATAATGGATGAAGAATTAAAGCTCTTTTGTGAAGATGTGGACGAACAATTGACATTTATGGAAAATGGGCTTATCTCAATGCAGGAAAATGGCTCTGACGAAGAGAGCGTAGGCGCTTTGTTTCGAGCCATGCATACCATCAAAGGGACTGCCGGTATGTTCAACTTTGATGATATTGTACATTTTACACATATTGCAGAAAACCTTTTAAGCGAAGTACGAGACGATAAGGTTGCGCTTACAGAAGAGTTGATAGATATCTTTTTAAAAGTAAAAGATCACACGCAAAAGCTTGTTGATTTAGCTACAAGCAATGAAGAACTTGATGAGTTTACAAAAGCAACACATGATCAGTTAATTGAGATATTGAAATCTCATATGCCAAATGCCATGGCAACAAGTGATGCACTGCCCACAAAAGATGAACAAGAGACAAGCGATGCAAAAAACAGTGAGTTGTGGCATATATCGTTTCGATTGAAACCAAATTTTTTCTCTAGCGGCATGGATATTGTAAGTATTTTAAATTTCTTTGCACTTTTAGGCGAAGTTAAAAAGATGCTTTTTATAGGTTCTAATATACCCAATATCAAAAATATGAATCCTACCGAGGCTTACATAGGGTATGAAATCTTATTTTTAAGTGATGCTCCTTATGAAGAGATAGAGGAGATATTTGAATTTATTATTGATGATATTGATCTGCGTATATTTAAAGCAAATGACAAAGAGCAGCTACGGGCACTTTTAGACAATTCTCATGATAAAGTGAGCTTAAAAGAGGAGCTGATTGCTCATGATTTTGAAAATATAAAGCTACTCAGTGATGCAAAAACGGAGAAAAAACAAAACAAAGAAAAGACCGAGTCTCAAGATGCTCAAAAAACGATTCTGAAAAAAATAGAAAAAAAAGAGGAAAAAAAGAATTTCTCTTTACGGGTAGACTCCAGTAAAATAGATCAACTCATAAATCAAATTTCCGAGATGGTTATAGCAAATGCAAAAGTGCGCCAAAGAGCAGACATACTTGATGATAACGAACTTGATGAATCGGCAACCATATTAAGCGATATGCTTGAAGAGATACGTATGGGTGTTATGAATATCAGAATGGTACAGGTTGGTGACAGCTTCAATAAATTTAAAAGAATTGTTCATGATATAGCCAAAAAAGTAGAAAAAGAGATCGACTTTGAGATAGTGGGTGGCGATACAGAACTTGACAAAATGGTAGTAGAAAAGATTTCTGATCCCTTGATGCATATGCTTAGAAATTCTATAGATCATGGTATTGAAACACCTGAGGAAAGAGAAGCTCTTGGAAAGTCTAGAAAAGGGCATGTTGTTCTTAAAACCTATCCGGATGCGGGAACCATTGTTATAGAGATCAGTGATGACGGCAAAGGTCTTCCTAAAGATAAAATTTTAGAAAAAGCTATAGCGAACGGACTTATTTCCCAAGATCAGAAGCTAAGTGACAAAGAAATTTACAATCTTATCTTTGCCGCAGGGTTGTCAACGGCAGAAAAAGTCTCTGATATATCAGGACGCGGTGTAGGTATGGATGTTGTAAAGCGAAATATAGAGAGCTTGCGAGGAACCGTAGAGATCGATTCAAGAGAGGGAGAAGGTAGTACTTTTACGATTAGACTGCCTTTGACACTTGCAATTATCGATGGATTTTTAATTCAATCGGGAAATACAAAATATATCATCCCTTTAGAGATGATTCAAGAGTGTATAGAGTTGGATGATCACTATAAAAAAGAGATGGATGGTAATGAATTTATAAATCTTCGTGACACCATGCTTCCTCTTTTGGATATAAGAGAGTATTTTAGTGAAGCAGCATCACAAAGCAAAAGAGAAAATGTTGTTGTTGTTCGTTATGGTGAGCATAAGGTAGGAATGATGGTAGATGAACTGTTTGGAGAGTTTCAGACGGTCATCAAGCCTCTTGGGGCAGTGTTTGGCAATGTCCCCGGTATCAGCGGAGGAACCATACTTGGAAGTGGAGAGATTGCTCTTATATTTGACATACCTAAACTTATGGAGCATAAGATTAGAGAAATAAACTAAAAAAGGATAAAAAAAATGGCAAAAGTGAAAATAAATTTAAAAGAACTGGGAATAAAAGAAGATGAAGTTGTTTCCTATATAAAACTAGGGCTGGAGAGTGAAACGAAATTGAAAGAGATGGAGAGTGATATAAAAGATACTACAAACCGTGTATTAAGTGGTGCATTGGACGCAAAGCTAGATAGTGCGAAATATAACGGAGTATTTAAAAATATAGTTGAAAATATAAATCTTATGAATGATATATATTGTGGGTTTATGGATAAATTACCAATTCCTGTAATAGCTTTCGACAAAGACTTTACAATACAGTGGGGTAATGATTTGGCAGAACAGATTACCAATAATAGAAAAAACGGTATGGTTGGAACAAAATGTTATGATCAATTCCATGCAAAAGATTGCAAAACATCCAGTTGTGCATGTGATATGGCTATGAGAACAGATAAGATGTGTGATAGCGTATGTCAAGCCGAACCAAATGGTCTAAACAAAACTTTAGATATCAAGTATTTTGGATTACCTTTAAAAGATTTAGATGGCAATATAACTGGTGCTTTTGAATATATACTCGATCAAACAGATGTAGCAGAAAAGACAAGAGAAGCTGAAAAAGCAGCTCAGAAATTGGAATTAGATTTCCAAAATTTTACAAATAATTTTGAAACGGTGATGAATGCAATTTCAGCTGGTGATATCAAAGCAAGACTAAATGCAGATGAAATGGAAGGCGGATTCAAAACTATAGCAGAAGCAACAAACGATTTACTGGATGTTGTTGATGGTGTATTTGCTGATACTATTTTTGGTCTTAATGCTCTACAAAACGGTGAATTTGACAAAAGAATTACAACAGAGTATCAAGGTGATTTTGATGTAGTAAAACAGGCTGCAAACAATACGGCCTCAAAGCTACAAGCAATTATACAAGAGATAAGTGATGTTGCATCCAAAATGGCAAATGGTGATATGACGACATCGAGAATTTCCGGTGATTTCGTCGGTCAAACGGAATTGATTAAAACTTCTTTGAATGATATGGCAGATAAACTTCAAACATTAGTAGGAAAGATAAACAGCGGAGTGACAGAAATCAGTTCCGCTTCAACACAGCTGAGTGCTACTTCACAATCTCTCTCTCAAGGTGCGACCGAGCAAGCAAGTTCACTAGAAGAGACAAGTGCGGCACTTGAAGAGATGAGTGGAAGTGTAGCGGAGAGTGCCAAAAATGCTCAAAAAACAAATGATCTCGCAGAAGAAGCTTCAACTATGGCGATAGATGGAGGAGAAGCTGTTACCAAAACAGTAGATGCTATGGTGCTTATCTCGGAAAAAATCTCTATTATTGAAGATATCGTCTATCAAACAAACCTTCTTGCGCTCAATGCTGCCATTGAAGCAGCCCGTGCCGGTGAGCATGGTAAAGGTTTTGCTGTTGTTGCCGCAGAAGTAAGAAAACTGGCAAAAAGAAGCCAGATAGCAGCACAAGAGATTAGTACGATAACAACAGAGAGTGTAAAAGTGTCAGAACAAGCTGGTGAGCTTATAGGAAGTGTCGTGCCCAAGATTCAAGAGACAGCAGAACTTATAAAAGATATAGCCAATGCTGCAAAAGAGCAAGATATCGGTCTTGGACAAATCAATACCGCTATGGCGCAACTAGATCAAGTTACTCAAACAAATGCCGCATCATCCCAAGAGGTGGCAAGTGCAAGTGAAGAGTTAAATGGACAGGCAAACTCTTTAGCGCAAATGATGAGCTTTTTTAAGGCAAATCAGGGAGATACATTTAATGACTCTGCTAACACATCAGCGCCTGTGCAACATACACAAACCCCTTTAAACAAACCAACCACATCAGCCGGTTTAGATTTGCGTGATTTCGATAGATATTAAAAGAGATATTCATGAAAAATGCACAAGATGATGCATTAGAATTTGGGGATTCTAGTGCAGAAAATAAGTATCTGCTTTTTTTAGTGGGCGGTGTCCTTTATGCTATTGAAGCTTTGAAGGCAAGTGAAATAGTAGAATATACCAGCATAACAAAGGTTCCTATGATGAACTCTTATGTAAAAGGTGTCACAAACATAAGGGGAAATATCGTACCGGTGATTGACCTTTTAAAAAGATTTGAACTAGGTGATACTCAAAAAAGTGATAAAACATCAATAGTGGTCGTAAACTATAACAAAGGTGAAACTCCTATGCAGATAGGTGTCATTATCGATGAAGTGCACGAAGTAGATAATATAGATCCATCAGATATTAAAAAAGCACCTGAATTTGGCTCAAAGATTCATGCAAAATTTATACTCAATATGGGGAAATATGATAAAAAGTACATCCCCATTTTAAATACCGACACTATTTTAGATGTAGATGAATTGTCGCAATTATCCGTTAAAAGAGGAAGTAATGGAAAAATATAATGAAGGAATAGAAGGTATAGCAGCAGAAGAGGAAGATGAGGAACTGGATCTTGTCGCTCTTGTGACTGCAAATGCAAACGATACAAGCCAATACCTTATATTTGAGGGGAGCGATACGCAACTGTATGCTAAAAATGTCTCTAAAATCGAGGAGCTGTTAGTTTACAAAGATATAGATATGGTAAGAACCCATGGTAATGATTTGATTTTAGGAACTGCTGACATCCGTGGCAATATGACGACAATCGTTAACTTTGATAAATGGTATGGCAATGAGATTTTAGACGAGAGGGAGTATGAGCTTATTATTCTGGCACATTATGGAGGGCACAGGCTTGGCATAGTGGTAAAGAGAGTGGAATCAATTGTAAATATTCCACCTGACACTATGACGGACAATTCTGAAAATGACGAAAAAACATCTTTTATTACAAAAGTAAACATTGGACAAAAGAGTCAAATGTGTATAATTTTTGATAGTGATAAAATGCTTTTGGATATTTTTGATACCATTGATGCAAAGGCAATGGAAGATACAAAAGCCATACAAAAAGTAGATACGGAAAAAATGGTTTTGTTTGCTGATGACAGCAAATTTATAAGAAAAATGGCAGAGGGTCTTTTTGCAAAAATGGGACTAAAATACAGAATGTACGAAAACGGTCAGCTTCTTATTGATGATTTGAAAAATATGGCGCCTGAAGAGATTGCGCTTTTTATAACAGATTTGGAGATGCCTGTTATGGGTGGTAGAGATGTTATAGACAACATTCGTACAAATAAAAAATATAATGGTATAAATATTATAGTACATACAAATATGGCCAATGATAATATGGGAGATTCTCTTATAGGTGCCGGAGCGCAGCGGATTATAGGTAAGGTAAATATGTTTGCTTTGGGGGAATCAATTAAAGAGATGATAGTGTAAAAATGGCTATATTGTTAGGTGATAGTGAATTTGCTACCATTCAAAAGCTGATTTTTAGAGAGGTCGGTATCGATCTACAGGCATCCAAAAAACTTCTTGTGCAGAGTCGTCTGTTGAAAAGACTGCTTTTTTATAAACTTGATTCTTACGTTGACTATATTCGTTTAGTGCAGATAAACAGTGCTGAGCGGATTGAAATGATTAATCTAATTACGACCAATGAGACGTATTTTTTTAGAGAGATCGATCATTTTGAATTTTTGCAAAATAAAATAATCCCAAATCATCCTTTTAAAAAGAAATTTCGTTTTTGGAGCGCAGCCGCTAGCGTTGGCGCAGAGGCATATTCAACAGCTATGCTTCTTGATAAAGCAATGCCAAGAAGCGACTGGGAAATTGTTGGCACAGATATCAATACCGAGGTCATTAAAAAAGCCCGAATTGGCCTATATCCTCAAAAATGGGCAGATAAGATACCAATAGAGTTAAAAAAAGCATATTGCTTAAAAGGAAAAGGCAAATATGAGGGACAGTTTCTTATAGATAGAGTGTTGGTGGAAAATATGGATTTTAGAGTGGGAAATCTTATGAAACCCAATACTGAAATAGGAGAGTTTGATGTCATCTTTTTAAGAAATGTCTTAATATATTTTGATGATGAAACAAAACAGATGGTCGTTGACAATGTGCTTCAAAATTTAAAAGTTGGTGGTTATTTTTTTATTTCATTGACAGAAAATTTAAATATGATAAAGACATCGTCGCTAAAAAGTGTAGCAACATCTGTTTACCAAAAGATAAAGTAAAAATATGAATAAAAAATTAAAAATTGCTATTATTTCGAGTAAAGGCGGCGTAGGAAAAAGTACTATTTCCATGCAACTTATAACACCGTATCTTTTTGAAAGAAACGATAATGAGATGGTGCATTATTACGAGTTTGATGATGAAAATAGTGATAGCTCCAGTTTTGGAGCAAGCCATTTAAGCAAAAGACATCAGATAAATGTCTCATCACCCTTGCTAAGAGAGGTGCTTCCTGAAATTTTTGCCAAAGATGAATCGGTTTGTTTGGATGTTGGGGCAAATAAAACAACTATGACGTTTATTGAAGCGCTTGAGTCGAGTGGAATGATTAATTTTTTAGATTTAGTTGTCATTCCTATTTTGGACGGAGAGCAAGATGGCGTCAATGCAAGTTTTATATACAGTGTTTTAAAGGGTTACCGTAAAGATATAAAATTTTTATTTGTGCTTAATCGTGTAAAAGATATTGATTATGTGAAGTATCAATTTGAAAATTATTTTGGTGATGTAAGAGGGATCTTTACGAGTATTCACTCTGTTGGCGATAATTTATTTCCTGAAGACAAAGAAAAATATGTGCTTATGCCTGATGTAGAGATTATCAAATACAGTAGAAGATTTGGTCTGACCATCTATGAAATAGCAAAACAAGACAGAGACTTTATTGAGGAATTAAAAAATTCTTATAATAATATTTCCAAAGAAAAAGAGATAAAATTATTAAGTTTTAAAAATTATGTTTCAAAAAGTGCAAAAGCATACGAAAAAGATATTTTACAAACGGCATTTAGCAAGATAGACGCTATCTTGGAAGGAGAAGAGTATGTATAGGGATTACAGTATATACTTACAGTTTTTAGCAAGCAAATTCAACGTTTTGTATATTGGAAAAGAGAGCGAGGATATATATGATGAAACTGCTGCTTGTTTTATGTCTTCATCAAAAGTAGATATCAACAGTCATATATTGCAAAAGACGGAAGCAATACTGACAAAACGGCATATTAAAATTGTTGTAATTGATGTAAAAGACAACAACGAATTAGCAATTGATTTTTATGAACGAATAAAAGCTTTTGATGATGAGATATTGATTTTGCTTATGTTTAATCCAAAGGAATACAAAAAGCTTTTTACAATAGTTCCACTTGTTGATGCAACGGTAAGCTATCCCGTTGATAGAAATATTTTTCATAAAAGATTATTTACTTTGCTGAGTAGCTATTATGCCATGAATTCAATTGGCAGAAGAGAGATAGTTCTAAAACAAGACAATGTTGTACAAGAGGAGTCTATTGATAGATTTTTTGACACATATGAGGGGAGCTCACTTTTTATAGCCGATGATTTGATTGAAATGGTAAATGCACTAAAAGCTGGAAATATATCACACCAGTTTATGGTAAATATTGCTGAACAACTAGATAAAGTTGCAGATATATTTTCAAAAGCCGAGCAAACAAAATCTGTAACATCTATTTATGAAGATTTAGCATCTTATCTTAGAGATTTGGATTTAGAAGCGATAGAACCTCAGAATTTAAAAGGTTTTACATATCTCTCTGAAATTTTGAGTGATGTAAGTGTTTACTTGATGGATATGTTTGTAGATAGGATTTTTAAAGATGTTTATGTATTTGAGTACTCTTTAAAAAACAATATAGAGTTTATGCAAAACCAATTGCAAGGCACTAAAGAAGAGAGTGGGGAGATAGATTTCTTTTGAAAAAAAGTATAAATATATATACATATCTTAAAGACAATGCACGATTATGGAAAGTTTTAGATGATTTTTATGACTATGTAAAAATAAAAGATTTTGATGAGTTTTTAAACATATTGTCTAAAACGAGGCGAGATGATATGTATCTTTACATAATTGATATTGAAAAACTTAAAGATAAAAAATATAGTTATTTTAAAAATGAGCTATTGAACAATGAACATCTTTTTGTTGTGGTCTATGGAGAAAACATCTCTCAAACTATAAAAGCAAAACTTCACTCCTTGGAGGTTAGTGCTATCATCGAAGATAAATCGCAAAATCACAAAAACATACTTGACCATGTGATTGTCAAAGCAAATTTGTATATGGCTACTTTAGATAATCGTTTTACAGAAGGTTTTTTTGAGTATCATGATCTCAAAAGAGATATAGAGACACAAATAAAATATCTGTTATCTTTTGTGTCTTATAAGTATAAAATAGATGGAGGCGATATCTCAGATATCCACTTACTTCTTTCTAGTCTACTTTTGGCATTTAAAAGAAATAAAATTCTAAAAATCTCAAAAATACTACATAAAATAATAAAATCAGAGCCTATAGATATGCTTTATAAAACATATACTCATCCACAAAGTTTTAAACAGAGTGTGATAGCTATATTGTTAATGATATTTCAAGATGAAGAGACTCAAAAACATGTAGAACAAATTAATATGAAAAATATAGAAAAGAGCCTTATCTCTGAAATTCAAAATATTTATGATACAAAAGCAACAGTTATTATATCCCATCAAGATGTAAATTACTTTTGGGAACAACTAGTAATGGGTACAGTAGAAAAATATAATAACAAAGATAATATAAATACTCTAGATAGTACTATTGTTTTGATTTGTAAGCTCTTGATATATGCTCTTTCTAAAGTGGAATATATGGAGATATACACAGTTATGAGCTTTTCAGATACACAGATGGAGATGCATATAAAACTCTTTGGGGATACAAATACTATTTTAAAAGAGTATATAGAGTCTAAACTTTTATCAACCGGCAAATTTATCGTAGAGATGCAAGACAACAATAAAATCATATTGACCCTCAAAGCACTTGATTCTAAAAGCAAAAAAAGCAAAAAAGTAACGATTGATAAAAGTATTATAGATACGATGCACTATAAAGATGAACATAAGATAAGTGCAGAAGATTTTTTAAAAGAATATGAGATAGATCAATATTTACTAGATGATTTGAATGATTTAGAAACTCAAATCAGAGATAAACTCTATACACAAGATACTCTTTCCAAAGAGATTTTATCGGCTGTATCAACTGCCCTAGGTGGATATGTACGAGTTTTAAATGAGACCATAGAATTTGAAAATATAGCTTATTCACTTCAATCACTTTCACTTGTATTAAACGAGTTATCCCTAGAAACACTTGATGATACAAAACAAAATACCTTAAGGTTTTATATTCAAGGACTAATTGATGATTTAAGCACTTGGAAAAGATATATATTTATAGAACCAAATACACCTGATATTCACTATTTGGATGCATCATTGCTCGAGAATTGTGCAACAATAGAAAAGTTTATATTGTCTGATTTGGAAGATGAAACACTAGAAGAAGAAAATAATAATGATGATGATTTGGAGTTTTTTTAATGATAAAATTATTTATAATAGATGATTCGGCACTTGTAAGAAATGAGCTTAAAAAGATTTTTGAGCCAGTAAGAGACATTGAGATAATTGGTACCGCGCCAAACCCCGTTGATGCTTTTGAAGTTTTTAAAAGAACTGGTCTTCCTGATGTATTTATGCTTGATATTGAGATGCCGAAGATGGACGGTTTGACATTTCTAGAGATGATAGGCAAACAAAAACCGATTCCTACCATTATATGCTCAACCCTTGTCGCAAGAGGCAGTCCGCAAGCCATAGACGCTATGCGAATGGGCGCTGTTGATATTGTTTTAAAACCAACTACAAATTTAGATAAATTTTTTGGCGACAGATGTGAAGAGTTTATATCAAAAGTGAGAATTGCATCCAGATCAAAAGCTCTTTTTATTGCAAATATAAAAAGAACGAGTGAAAGTAAAGTTTTAAGTGATAAACAGGTTTCTAGCAGTGTAAAAGCTACAAGCTCACTACCTCCTTCAAAAAAAATCATAGCCATTGGCGCATCAACCGGGGGAGTGCAGATACTAGAAGAGTTACTTTTTCAGCTTGAACCCAATCATCCCCCCATTGTAATAACCCAACACATGCCGGCAGGATTTACCAAATCTTTTGCTGATAGACTCAACCAGATACTTCCATCTTCAAATGTAAAAGAAGCCCAAGAAGGAGATACTCTTATGCATGGGCGTATCTTGATTGCCCCTGGAGATTTACATATGGAAGTTGCAAAGAGTGGATTTCAGTATAAAGTCGTTTTAAAAAACTATCCTAAAGTAAATTCACACAAACCAAGTGTCAATGTGCTTTTTCGCTCCATGGCAAAAGAAGTTGGTATATTTGGGGTTGGCATCATTCTGACCGGCATGGGTGATGATGGAGCCACAGGGCTTTTAGAGATGAAAAATGCAGGTGCGCTTACTTATGCACAAGAGAAAAAAAGCTGCATAGTCTATGGTATGCCTAAAAAAGCCGTGGAGCTTGGTGCCGTTAAAGCGACACTGAGTCTAAAAGAGACAGCGAATATCATAAATACGATAAGGTGAGTTTTTACAGATGGATAAAAATATACAAAAATTAAGAACAGTTATGGATATGCAAAAAGATATAATCTTAATTACAAATGGTAAGGAGCTTGAGTATATCAATAAAGCTTTTTTTGATTTTAGTGTATTTAAGGATTTTACAGAGTTCAAAAATTTGCATAGCTGTATATGTGAAATATTTGTAGATATGCAAGATGAGAGCTTTTTAAAACTCACTTACCCTGATGGAGACTGGATCACACAGCTTAAAAAGAGTCCCCAAAAAGAGCACTTTGTCGCCATGAAAAATTCACAGGGTGTAAAAAATTTTTTCAAGGTACATTTTAAAGCTTTCGATGAGGCTTCTCAAGGGTATATGGTAACTCTACATAATGCCACATCGTATAAGGCTGATTTGGATGTGCTTCATTTGATTTCACATATGCAAGGCGTCTATTTTTTAGTGACAGATATGCATGGAGAGATATTGAAAATCTCTTCTTCTTTGTTGGAAATTTTCCAAGTTGATACAAAAGAGCTGCGAGAAAAAAACTACACTTTTTTAGATTTTCTAAACGAAGAGGACAAGGAAGCAGCTATCATGCATATTACACAGAATGATACTGCCGCTTATGAGACAATACTAAGATATAAAGATATTCATTTGCCGGTAATGGCACAAGGATCTTTTGGGCTGATTGGCGGGAGGCCTGTGTATATAACTTTTTTAATTGATTTGCGTGCTGTTAAAAAATTGCAAAAAGAGGCAAAAGAGAGAGACTTTCTTTTGTTTCAACACTCAAAAATGGTACAGATGGGTGAGATGATAAATATGATAGCGCATCAATGGAGACAGCCACTCAATGCGATAAGTGCTGCGAGCATACAGTCTGTTATGAAAAAAGAGCTTGGGGTGCTAAATGATGATGATTTTTATCAAACGCAAAATTTCATACAAAAGCAGTCTCAAAAGATGTCAAAAATTATAGATACTTTTATGTCGTATTCAAAAGCAAAGCAGGCAAAAGAGTGCTTTTTGGTGCACGTTCTATTTGATACGATTCTTGAATTGATAGCGACTCAGCTTTACGCGCATAATATAAATATTGAAATAGAGAGAGAGTGTTCGTTGGAAATATATGGTCAAAAGGATATGCTTGAACAGGTTATTTTGAATCTTTTGATGAATGCCAGAGATGCTTATGATGAGAGAGCGGATATGCAAAACAAAGTGATATATATCAAAGTAAAAGATAAAAAGCAGATAGAGATTATCGATTTTGCCGGAGGCATGAGCGATGGTATAAGTCAAAAACTTTTTACACCCTATTTTACAACAAAAGAACAGGGTAAGGGGACGGGAATTGGTTTATATATTAGTAGAAGAATCATGAAAGAACATTTTGGAGGTGATCTGTTGTATGAAAAAATTGATAACGGTTCAAAATTTGTACTTCAGTTTAAAAATATAAAAGCAGTAAAAATGGAGATTTAAAAGATGACGGAAATTCAAGTTTTAGCACAGCAGTCACAAGATATTGACATACTGTATGTAGAAGATGAAGAGGATGTCAGAGAACAGACGAAGATGATATTTGATATGCTTTTTAAAAACGTAGATACGGCATTTGATGGATTGGATGCTTGGCAAAAGTATCAAAATACGCACTATGATATAATATTTACTGATATTAGCATGCCGAGAATGGATGGCTTGGAACTAAGCCGGCTTATCAAAGAAGAAGATCCTATGCAAAAAATTGTTATCGTTTCTGCACATAATGCTTCAGATTATCTGCTTCAAGCCATAGAACTTGGTGTTGAGGGTTTCCTTTTAAAACCTATTGCGATAGAAAAAATGGTTTTGGTTGTAAAAAAACTAGTAGATAGCATCTTGGCTGGCAAGCTGATGAAAAATTATAGACAAAAATTAGAAGCGGAGGTGGAGAAGAAAACAGAAATTATAAAAAAACAGGCCATAACAGATAAACTTACCGGATTGCAAAATCGTTTTGCTTTAAACAAAGCATTGGAAAAGCTGGAAGATGATAGTGCGCTTCTTTTGATAAATATTGACAACTTTGAGAGTATTAATCTAGTATATGGATATCCATATGGAGACAAGGTTATTGTTGCTCTTTCGAAATTATTATCTCAAGATATGATAGAAAAATCACAGCTTTTTTATTTGGGAAACGATGAGTTTGCGATACTGTGCAATACATCTGAAGATATGCTTATGCGATATGCTAAAGATTTACAAGATCGCATAGCCAAATCTTCTGTAGAGTATAAGCGTGAGGCTATCACATTTACAGTAACAATAGCTATCGCAAAGAACAATGATAATTTGCTCAAAAATGCATATGTAACATTGAAAGAGGCAAAGAGGGAGGGAAAAAACAGTATTAAAAGATACAGCAAGGATCTCCTTATTGAAAAACTTCAAGCCCAGATACAGGAGTATTCATCAATTATACGTGAAGCTATTGATGAAAAAAATGTCGTTCCGTATTTTCAAGCTATAGTTGACAATAGAACAAATAAAATCGAAAAATATGAATGTTTGGCAAGAATAGTAAAAGGAGATAAGCTTTATACCCCTTTTTTATTTATAAGCATAGCTGAACAGATAGGTGCAATTCCGGAAATTACCAAGATTATGATTGATAAATCGTTTAAGGCTTTTCGGCACAACAGTTATGGTTTTTCTATTAATATCACAGAGATAGATTTGAATAATCACTACCTTCAGACATATCTTGAAAAAAAATTACAGGAGTATGCCATAGAGCCTTCTCGTGTTGTTTTGGAAGTTTTAGAAGGTATCAGCGCAACGGGAGCGAAAAATTCACTAGAACAGCTTATACAACTTGAAGAGATGGGATTTAAAATTGCCATAGACGACTTTGGAGCACAAAATTCCAATTTTGAACGAGTGCACTCTATGAACGTTGATTTTATCAAAATAGATGGAAGTTTTGTAAAAAATATTGCTATAGATCCAAAAAGCTACTCTATTGTAAAAACAATTACCGAGTTTGCAAAAAGTATAGGAGCAGAGGTGGTAGCAGAGTATGTGCACAGCAAAGAGGTGCAAGAGATAATAAAAGAGCTTGGCATTGAATACTCTCAAGGATACTATTTCAGTGAACCAAAAGAGGAGTTAATAAATGAAATTTAATGTATTGATCGCGGAAGATGAAAAAGATTTTAGAGATATTTTAGTCTCTATAGTCAAGATGATATTTGCCAAATACTATCCCTCTTTTGAGCTACAGATTTCAGTTGCAGACAATGGCAAAGAGGAGCTGGAAATAGCACAAAAAGAGCCGCAGGATATTATCATAACAGATATCAATATGCCGGTCATGAATGGCAAAGAAGCCGTAAAAAGAATACGGCTTTTTGATAAATCTGTTCCTATTTTGGCCCTAACGGCATTGACAGATGAAAAAGATGTTGAAGAGATTATTCAAAGTGGTGTGAGCAACTATACATCAAAACCTTTAAACCAACAACTCTTTGTGGCTCAAGTCAGATCCTTTGTTAATCTCTTTATAAAAAGTGGTTTTGTTTATAATAAAAATGCACTCAATCTTATAAGCAAGCAGGTCTTTAAAAGAAAAACAATCTTTAATATCGAATGGGTTGAAGATATAGAGGAGTTTTGGGAGTATTTTATGGAGCAAAATTCTCTGCTCAGCAATATATATAGTCAAGATATTTTACAAAGCATATACAATCTTGAACTTCTTATGATTAAAAACAATATAGCAAACGAACTGGTGCTTGAAGAGAACGAGGACACTTACTACATTACTATTTCACAGTTGCAACAGTTAGGCGAGAAAAAATATGCAAACTTTTTATTTGATGACAAAGTTGATATGTGCTTGGTGAAACAGGACAACAATTTTATAACTTTTTTAGTTTCCAAAAATCAAGGCAAGGCCGATCAACAACAAGAAGCCAAAGAAGTAGAAAAAAAACAAAACCCTATAGAAATGCTTCAGCATGAACTTGAAGAGGCAAAAAAGCTGGATCTAAGATATACGGTAGATGAAAAGATATCAGCTCGGGAGTTGGCTGATGAACTTGATCCCTCAATAGAAGATAAAATAGAAAACTTTGAAGAGGATATAGAGTTGCTTCGTATTGGTTTGTATAATCTAGAAGAAGCTAAAAAAGAAGATGCGAGAAAATCGCTTTTGGCTATTGTGGAATTATTGGAAAGATTTGATCAAACTGTGGAGAACATAGGACTTTTTAATGTCGTTTCTCGTTCATTTGGCAGTTTGGTCAGATTTTTAAAAGATTTGGATGCTGAGATACTGTTTGATCTGAAAAAAAGGTTACTTCTTGTTACTTTCATGAGAGGCTTGGTTGATGATCTAGAGCAGTGGATAGTCAATGTCTTTCTTGAGCATACCACGGATGATATTCACTATTTTGATGCATCTTTTGCTGAAAATTGTCTTGAAATAGAAAAAATCTTTCTTGGGCAGCCTGAAGGGGAGGATACAGACGATGAAGATACGCTAGAGTTTTTTTAAGGATAATGATGCAAACATACAACTACAATGTACAAGACCGGCATTATGCCAAGCTCTTTGATAAAGAGTATGAGGCAATTAGCAGGCAAAAAAGTATTCTTATTCAGGTTTTTTCAGGCAAGGAGAGAAAAGACTTTGAAAATCTTTTGCATTTTTTACATACAAAGTTCCCAAATGCGCATATCATAGCATCTTCGACGGACGGAGAGATTTGTGAAGGGAAGGTATCTCTTTTTAGCAGCGTAGTCTCCATAACGACATTTGATGCGACAAAGCTCAATCTAGCCTATGCTATATCGGATTGCTCTTTTAGGGCCGGAGCAAAGCTTGCGAAGCAACTCGTTACGCCAAAAACAAAACTGCTTATAGCATTTGCGGATGGTTTACACTGTAATGGGGAGAAGTTTTTAGAGGGTATATACTCTGTTGCCCCTCATGTAAAAGTTGCCGGCGGCCTCTCAGGAGATAACGCAAAGTTTGAGAGATGTTATGTCGGCATACAAGACAAACTTTATGACAAAGGCTCTGTTGCCGTTGCCTTTGATTCTGAGATACTGCATGTGCAGACCCTATATAGTTTCGGTTGGGAAAAGATAGGCTATAAACACATAATTACAAAATCGGATAAAAATAGAGTCTATACAATAGATAATGTCAAGGCTATTGATTTTTATATAAACTATTTAGGAAAAGAAATTGTACATAAGTTGCCGGCTATGGGGGTAGAATTTCCTTTGATAATGCAAAAAAGAGGTGTTGATATAGCACGGGCGACTACTGCCGTGTATCCTGATGGCAGCTTGGGCTTTGCCGGAAATTTACCTGAAGGAGAAGAGGTATATTTCGGCATAGGAAATACAGAAGATATTCTTTCAAATCCATTCAAAAGTCCAACTATAAATGTCGAGAGTTTCTTTCTGTATTCCTGCATGGCTCGTCGTCGTTTCATGCCCGATCTTATAGAGCAGGAACTGACTCCTTTTAGTACACTTGCTCCCACGAGCGGTTTTTTTACCTACGGAGAATTTTATACAAACGAAAGAGTAGAGTTTCTCAATCAAACTCTTACGGCAGTCGCTCTTGCCGAGTCTGATCGTGTAGTGGACGTGCCTAGGCAAGAACGGCCAAAATACTACGAAAAAAATCAGGTGGCGCTTATAAATATTCTTGCCTTAACAACAAAAGAGCTTATCGAAGAGATCAATCAAATGGAGATTTTAAAAGAGGCGCTGGAGACGCAAAAGAGCAATATGGAGTTTATAAAAGAGACTCTGCATCTTGGAAGTTGGGAGCTCGATATGAGAAGTGGAGAAATCACATGGTCCAAAGAGAGTTTTGAAATTTATGGCAGAGATCCATCTTTGGGGGCGCCAAGCTATGCTGAATTTATGAATATGATTTTGCAAGAGGATAGAGCAGAGCTTGCACGTGAAATGAAAAAACTCGATGATGGGCAAACACATCATGCAGAGATACGGGTGCAAAGAGATGACAAGAAGATACTTACTGTAATTGAAAGCAGCAAGATGATATTTCAAAACGATAAACCTTTAAAGATGCTGGGGCTAACATTGGATATTACTAGTCTAAGAAGGACTGAGCGTATATTACTACAACAATCCAAGCAGGCTCAAATGGGTGAGATGATAAATATGATAGCTCACCAGTGGAGACAGCCGCTTAACGCCATTAGCGCATCGGCAATTCAATTGGATATGAAAAACGATATGGAAATACTTACAGGCGAGGATGTAAAAAAGACGACACGTTTTATAGAAAAGACGACACAGGATATGTCACGGACAATCGATGATTTTATGAATTTTAGCAAACCGATAAATAAAAAAGAGATAGTTACAGTACAAAGAGTTTTAGGAGATATTCTACGCCTTATGGGAGCGCAGCTTAGAAATCATAATATAACTTTTATTTCAGATATACAAGAGGATATAACACTCTTGACTTATAGAAAAGATCTTGAGCATATACTGATTAATCTTATCGCAAACGCACGAGACGCATTCGATGGCAAAGAGATCCAAAAGAAGAAGATTTTGGTGAAATCATATAGAAAAGACAATAGATGTATTATAGAAGTGATAGATAATGCGGGGGGGATACAAGCAGAAGTTATAGAGAGAGTTTTTGAGCCTTATTTCACTACAAAAGAGCAGGGTAAAGGAACAGGATTGGGGCTTTATATGAGCAAAAAGATAGTAAGAGAGAATCTCAATGGAGATTTATGTGTAAAAAATCTGCATGATGGTGCTTTATTTCGCATAGAATTACAAGATACCTGTGATGAATAATATATTGCAAATTTACGGTAATTCAAATATTAGACTTCTTTAATAGCCCCCAAGCCGGCTCAAAAATGAAAACATCCAGGCGCTTCGTTGCAGGTCAGCAATATGTTAAAATAGTTTAATAAGTTTTCTTGATAAATAATTTTGAAGGAAATCATCTGAATTTCTCATTTGAATATCCGTATGTTTTTATACTTTTGTTGCTGTTGCCATGTTTTTGGCGCTGTCCTGCCGGTGTCATGAAGTTTTATTTTCCAAAAATTTCCCGATTGTCTTTGGTGCGTTATGTTTTGGCTAAAGATCCTTTGTTCCATGCTGCCGTTTTCGTGGTGGCGGTAACGGCCCTTGCTTCGCCTGTAGTTTACGATAGACTGGCTGCCAGCGAAAGGCATGGACGCGATCTGGTTTTGACGATCGATACGAGTGGGTCGATGGCGGAATCCGGGTTTGACAAAGATCGTCCCAAGAAAAGAAAATACGATGTAGTGGTCGGGATTGTAAAAAAATTTCTAAAGACCCGTTATGACGACAATATCGGCCTGGTTCTGTTTGGATCGTTCGCTTTTGCCGCATCTGCCGTGACTTATGATCTGCCCGCGCTCGAAAAGGTCATCGATACGACCGATGTGAGCATTGCAGGCCAAAATACCGCCATTGGCGAGGGGATCGATCAGGCGCTTAGGGCGTTGTCGTTTTCTCATGCCAAGAGAAAAGTCATAGTGCTTATCACCGATGGATATCAAAACGCTGGATCCGTGTCGATTAGGGATGCTGTAGAAAAAGCGAAAAAGCGAGGAGTGAAGATCTACACGATCGGCACAGGCAAGAGAGGAGATTACGATGCCGGACTTTTGAAAAAAATCGCTTCTGAAACAGGAGGGAAAAGTTTTTCCGCATCGAGCGCCCAGGATCTAGGTGTAGTTTTCAAAGAGCTCGACAGGCTGGAGCCAAGTCCAATCCGCTCGCATACGATGATCAATCGCAAACCGCTATATCAGTGGCCTCTGGTCATTGCGATAATGCTGTTGGTTTTTTATATGGCAAGTCGTCGAAAGCAAGAGGCCGCAAAATGACTTTTCTCGATGGCGCCTTCTTGTGGTTTTTGGTTTCTCTCGTGCTTTTTGCGTGGCTTGGTTATCGTGAAGAGTTGTCGAAAAGAGTGCCTTTGCATCCAAAGATCGTACTTGAAAGCGGTCGCGGAAAATTGGTGCGGCTGGCGCCGTTTTTCGCGCTTGGATGGATGGTGATAGCTCTGGCACGACCGGTGACGCACGAGAATACAGCGATAAAAGCCCCTTCGCTCAACACTCTCTATCTGGCTATCGACGTTTCACGTTCAATGATGGCGACCGATAGAAAACCAAACCGGTACGAGTTTGCAAAAAAGGCTATCGAGTCGCTCGTTTCGCAAGATAGCAGACATAAATTCGCTCTGATCACATTTACGACCAATGCACTAATCCTGTCTCCACCTACCGAAGACAGGGAGATCGTCCATGCGGCTCTGGAGTCTTTCAGGCCCGAATATGTTCTTGCTCATGGTACATCGATCGAAGCTCTTCTTCGCTATGTGGCAAAACTGGGAGACGAAGAGAAAAATCTGGTCATTTTCAGCGACGGTGGCGATGATGGAGATCTGCAGAGTCTAGTCGATCTTGCAAAGAGATATCATATCAAGATATTCGGCGTTGCCTGCGGAACTCGTCATGGAAGCAAAATTCCACATTCCAACGGGTGGCTTCGTGACAAAAACAGGCATCTTGTGATCTCGATGCAAAATCCTCTACTGGAGCGTCTTGCACTTGAGACGGGTGGAGTCTTCATAGATGAAAACTCCCCCGACGAGGTCGCAAGCTCGCTACTCTCCTCCGTCGATAGCGGTTTTATGCCAGACAGGATGCAGCAGGTGCGCTATCGTGAATGGTTTTGGCTTCCTTTGGCGATTGGAATAGTATTTTTGCTTGCCGGTTCGCTATCTTTGGCCAAACTGCGTCGCATCCTGGTTCTGTTGCCTTTTTTTGCCTTTTTGCAAGCTGATGCGGGCATAATCGATCTGTATAAGCTGCATCGAGGTTATGAACTTTATGCCCAGCATAAATACGAGGAATCTCAAAAGCTATTCGAGTCGATCGACCCACCCCTTTTGGAGAGCAGATATGCGCAAGCTTGCGCGCTTTATAGAATGGGGGCTTTCAAAAAAGCGGGCCGCCTTTTTGCCGCCTGCAAAAGTAGCCGCCCGGATATTCAGCAAAGAATCTGGTACAATCTTGGTAATTGTGCCGTGAAGATCGGGCGCTATAAAAGCGCAAGAGATTATTATTTAAAGGCGTTGCAGATCAAAGAGGATCCCGATGCCAAACATAATCTTAAAATGGTTCTTTTTTTGATTGAAAAGCGTAAAAAAATACAGGCCAAAGCAAATCGCGAAGTAAAGGCGGCTTCATCGAGTGGATCGAGCGAGCAGACAAAAAAGAGTGGAGCGAAAAAATCGAATGCCAAAAGTGGAAGCAAAGGAGGCGCAGGATCGTACTCTGCCTCGAAGGCGACGCATATGAGGCGGCAAAAAAACTCTACTGCCTCGACAAGGCGCCATCCGCTCGGTTCGAAAGTGTACGAAATGATCAACAAAGGGTATGTAAATGAAGAAAAACCCTGGTAGTCTCTGGCTTTTGATTTTGCTGCTGCCTTTATGGCTTCATGCTGCCGCGGATTATCGATATTCGCTCGAAGTGGACAAAGAGAGCCTCTATGCCAAAGAGCCCCTTTTGTTGAGGTTTACCGTTTGGCAGACGGATCCATCCAAAATGATGTTTTTTAGTTTCAAGCCCCTTGATAGAAGCGATTTTTTCATTAAACGCATAGATAAAGTGGTCGAAAATACCTCTCGTCGGCGCAAAGCGATCTTTACCTACCTTCTATATCCTTTAAAGAGCGGAACGCTCACGCTCCATTTCGACCTTGTGGTAAAGCGAACGAACGAGGCGCGAATAGCATTGAGCACTACGGGAGGCAGATACAACGTAAAAGATGTGGAGACGGAAGATTCTCATGAAAATGTGGAGCCAAAAACTATATATGTAAAACCTCTTCC
>Ga0256842_1000736_pt1 | contig 28537 bp, 31 predicted proteins | sample 4559240metaG_FD_185973 | JGI IMG/M metagenome (GOLD analysis project Ga0256842, IMG submission 185973) | Hydrothermal vent microbial communities from Guaymas Basin, Mexico - 4559-240 | ecosystem: Environmental > Aquatic > Marine > Hydrothermal vents | place: Mexico: Guaymas Basin | collected... | reverse complement strand
TAGAGTTCATCGAGGACTGGCTGAAAGTCCAGCGGGGAGAAATGAGCTTGGAAGAGTTCTTCGAGAAGTGGGGTTCCAAGAAAGACGGCACTAAGGTGCTCGAAGACTACGAGAAGGTGAAAGCGGGAGAAATGACCTTCGAAGAGTTCAGAAGGAAGTGGAGACGTAAGGGGGACTGGAAGAACTACGTTAGGGTGATGAGACACCGATTGGATAGGAAGAGGAGAAACCTAAGGAAGATTTTGAAAGAGATTAAAGAGGAGGTAAGGCTATTAGAGGAGTTCTTCAGTTGCGAGCGTTTGCCTTAACTCCCTATAAGTATTAGAACGTTAGCGAGAAGAACGATGGTTTTCTAACGACTTTTGCTTCAACGTCGACCAATTCGTTCTTTTTAATCTTGACTACACTATCTGGATCGATCACGATTCCCTTTAGATAGTTCACTTCTAAGGGACGGCCTCTAATCCAGATTACGAAGTGAGTAGGATAGAACCTAATGAAGATGTCGCAATCTGCGTGCTTCAACTATTTCCGCACTAAGTCGAACGATTTCAGCAAAATCCTCATTAAAGACCCTTACATTTTCCTCAGATCCGTCGGATATAACGCGTCTAAAACGTAAACCTCCGCTCGCATCTATCGTTCGCTACCCAACGGTAAAACCCTTTCGAGATTTAGGTCGAGAATGCGAAAAATTATGACTCAATTAATAGTTGAATCATAGAATCTAATGGAGAGTAGAGTTCACACGAAATATGGAAATACCCCCAACAAGTTAACGTAAATGCGAACGAATCTGACCTTGTTCAACTGCGCTGGGGTTGCTCCTCCCGTAGAAAAGTGGTAGTTGTTAAACACCCTACATCTCTAATCCACACAATCTCCTAATTGCCAACTCTCGGGACTACTGTTCAGGTCGAATAATTTTGTCGAAATCTCTTAGGTCGAACACTAAGTTATCCTTCTTTTTAACACTCTTCGCAACGACCCCAAAGTGTTTTTCGTAATCCTCAAGACCTACGAGATCAGCTTTCCTCTCTAGCTCGTCGATTATTCGTTTAACAGAAGTTAAATCCTTCCACTTAACTTCGACGAACAAAGCTTTCTTTTCCCTCTTGTTTAACGCAACGAGATCAATTTCCTCTCCCTTATGCCACCATTTGCCGATCTTTAGGAATCTGAACGGTAATAGGTTTCGCTTATTTAGTTCAACGAGAAACTGCTTGGCAACTTCCTCAAATACGTAACCAAGATAGCTGTCAAAATCTTTCGTAACGATGTCGAGCAAGAGATCACTGTTCCCACTTTCGATCAGATCCGCATTCGGATAGACGAATCTAAACCAGAAGTTGAAGTAAAAGTCGTTGATGAAATATCTCCCCTTTCTACTCTTGTAGCTCTCCGTAATTGGAATTTCTCTTCTAACCACATCCAGCTCACGTAAGACTGAAAGGTACTTTCCAACTAAGCCCTTATCTAAGCCAGTCTCGTTTACGATTTCACCTAAGGTACTCCTCCCCTTGGCTATGGCTTCAATTATTGCGAAATAATTTCTTGGATCTTCGAGTTCTTCTCTCAAGATGAAGAGCGCATCTTGATAGAGAATCGAGTCCAATCTAAAGTATCGCAGGAGGTTCTGTTTTATACTAAGTCTGTCGTCGAATTCGAGTAGGTAAGCTGGATTTCCTCCCAATATCCCGTAGACCTTAATCAAATTTTCCCAGTCGTACTTCGGAAAGAAATCTCTTATATGGAAGAATCCTAAAGGTTTAAGTCGTAGCTGTGCCGTCCTCCTCCCATAAATTGGACTCTTGTAACCCAAGAGCTTTTCCATCATGGAAACTGCAGAACCGCAGATTATCAGAAATATCTTCGTATCACTCAGTTTAGTATCCCAGTATTCTTGGAGAATGGAGGGTAAAGCAGGATTCGCTTTCACAAGATACGGAAACTCATCTATTGCTACGACAAACCTTTCATCGATCCTCGTCAAGTATTCGAAGAAAGCATCCCAACTACGAAACGGGTTCCTCAACAGGAAAAAATCGTCAAAGTACTCGGCAATCTTTTGGGAAAATCTCTTTAAATTCTCAAGTTCACTCGTTTCCCTGGCAAGTAAGTATACACCCTCTTTATCTTCTAAGAATTTGAGAATTAGGGCTGTTTTACCTATCCTACGCCTTCCATACAATACTACAAACTCAGCTTTACCAGATTTGTATCTCTCTTCCAGAATCTTTAACTCATCAACCCTATCGACGAACAATTTACTCATGAGTAATTTACTTATAAGTAGACTATTTAAAGCTTGCCGATGGTGCTCAAAAAGGGTGAAATAACTCTCGAAGAGTTCAGAAGGATTGTGAAGGACTCTGCGTCGGCGACAACTGCGTCGAAACGACCAACGTGATTAACTACGACACTTACGCAGTCGCTAGGTTCAACGACGTTCCAGTGCCCGGCAGTCGTCCGAACTTACCCGCTACGGTACAAGCTTGGGATAAGAACGGTCTAACGGACGTGAAGACGTTTAACGTGCCAGTACACCTCGTCCGAATGATAACCCTACCCACCAACGTACCGATCGTAATATTCACGCCAGAAAGCGGACAAACGTTTACGGACACTTACTACGACGTCGCCGACGACGCTAAAGACAATCCAGAAAACCTACACAATAGGTTCCAGCCAAACGTACCCGCAAAAGTAATCGCCTCCGACGGCGATTCCGACTTAATCGAACTAAAAGTTACCATAAGAGTTTACGTCAAAGACTGCGACGGCATCTGCAACCTCGTAAACGAACTCAAAAGTAAGGTGGGAGAAGGTACTCACGTCGTGAGCGACGGTAAAAAGCACGACACTCTGGAGTATTCCTTCAACCTGTACCACGTCATACCTAACACCAACAATAAGTTCGAATACGAAGTAGAAGTTACCGCTACTGCTAGAGACGCTCAAGGGCACGAAACCACGAAAACCGCTAACTACACGGTCGTAACTAAAACAGTACTCTGGTCACCACCTACAGTAGTAACCCCCACCGTGACCACTCCGATCGTAACTACTCCAACTGTAACCACTCCACCGCTCTGCTCCGCTACCGTGAACGTCCTAACTCACTTCGACAAGTGCGTAGACACCACCCAAGTCAGCACGATAACCGTGCTCTACGAAGCTACCGCTACCGGTCAGAACTGCTACCTGACGAAGGTTAGAGCGTACTTAGACGACGACAAAGTCTACGAGAAGAACGTAAACGCCAAGTCCTACTCCGGAACAGTAACGATCGACGTAAGTAAACTCTCGGGCACTCACGTCGTAAAGGTAGAAGCAACCACTAACACCGGATTCACCGCCACAGATACCGTAACCTTCGAAATCTGTAGCGACATGTGTCAAATCGACGTAACGATCGACACGCCCGGAATGCAGAGCACCCCGAGTGGCCCTACCCCATGGCCACCTGGATACCTACCGATACGTTTCACGATTCACACCTCAGGTAACTGCGGTAACGTCATAATTCACGCTCAGGCTGACATCTACAAGATGACCTCTAACGTGAAAGAATCTACCATAATGTCCGACACGACGAACCTCGGTAGAATAACCTCTTACTCTGATACATACAAGCTATTCCTTCCACCCTTAGCTAAAGTCAGATTCCAGATCGTCGCAGAAACCGACGCAGGTACTACTGCCACGGACTCCAGAGATTACTACACGTCTTCCATACCTGACTTTGAGGCTTACTACAAGCCTACTGAATATACTGATCCATTAGGTTCAGCTATTGAACGAGCAAACATATACGCAAAGATAAACGACAAGTACTACTACATTGGTTACATCGAAAGAGGATCACAGGGAGGTACTACTGTTTACTTCTTCAGGTCAGAGACGAGTGCGACTCCAGCGTCGCCTGACACTGCGTATCCGTTCGGCAAGATCAGCACCAACTGGTTCGTGGATTGGGGCTACTTCTACGACGTTAACAACCAGTTCAAGCCACTACAGGGTTATGTCAACCAATACGCGATGAGAGACCTCGTTTGCTACTACACTGGAAGATGGTGAAACTCGGAACGATTTTCCTACTCTTTTTATTTTCTACGAACTAACGCTAACTCACGACGAAAAGTCGTTCTACCCATCTTACAAATTAACGAAAAGAAAGAAATTAGTAAAGATTGAGGAAAACATACATCATCTACATCGTAACCAATTACATCTACTCCTACATTACTACGTTCGTTCTACACTCTATCAGTAGGACTTCTTACCATAATATTCTTTTTCTTTCCAGTACTTTTCTAGTAGCGGTACATACGCGGGAAAATCCTTGCTCATGTTGTCTAATCCATCTATAATGACGAATTCTGGATCGTGGTTAGGGAAGTGCAAGATCATTACTGGAAAACTATGATTCTTAAGGTACTGAATCATTCCTAACTTCGTAGCCATTATAGTACAACCAGTATCTACTGGATCTGGTGAATTCACAGAATCATTAGATAGATCACAGCCAAATGGATTGTCTGCTAATTCTATAGCTATAGTTTTATTCATACACTTAAAGATTATTCCTCTAATTGTCTTACATTCTGTCTCATTATCATGCTGAAATACAAAAGCTATCCAAGGCTTACTTTTGAAATACCTTTTTTCTTCCTCTATTCTCCATTTTGGAACAGTTGCTAGGGTAGCATTTACAACTTTTTCAAGTCTCTCAGCCATGACGATGTTTCTCGGCTTTGGGGTGGGGGTAAGGATGGGGGTCGTCGCGATGGGCGTCGCAATAGTAGTGGTAGCGACTACCGTCGTAGTAATCGTCGGGACTGGAATGTTATCGCTGGAGTGCTTAGGCATAAGGAGAGCTACTGCTACTCCCAAAACTACTGAACAAACGATTGCGACTGCGAGGAACAGCTTCTCTCTCTTTTCCATAAAGTTCTTTAGCGCGAAGACCTATAAAATATTAGTTCTTCCCGCCACTCTCCGAGCGAGGTGATAAGGTGAGAACTGTCAAAGTAGCGTTGGCAATCTTAATCGTTTGCGCTTTACTGAGTCCAGTTAGTGCCCTCTCGATTCGTCTCGTAAAAACGGGTTTCGAAAACGGATACTACCACATCGCAATAGTAGTGAAAGGCGACGGAAAACCGCTAACGATCTCGCTAACTTACTACATCTTCGAAAACGGAAAGTACATGGCAAAATACAGTCAAACCTATTCCGTCGGTAGGGCTTTGGAATACTGCGACCACATTACGTGAAATCTCTGAGAACTAAATCCTACCTCGTAGCTTGCGTTTCCACCGTTAATGGAACATCCTACGACGAAATCCTATTTAATCCTTAATCATTTTTATTCAATTCCTTTGTTTTCGTCGATCGCCGTTAAATTTTGAGAACCCTACCGAGTAGTGAATTAACTTATTGTCGAATGAAAACTCTTCTACGAGAAATGTAGTAGTTAAAGTATTCTACATTAAATAATTTTAATATAATTATACTGTTCAAAATTTTTCTTTAAACTGTCTGAACTACTGCAAATTTTAATTCTAACTATTTGTAAGCTGACAGTACAAAGCAATTGAGGTACACGTAGAATGCGAAGAAGACGACGACAGGTTCTACGATCAAACCATCGTACAAACCCGCACCACCGATCACACAATGCGTCATCTTCCTGCTCTTAACCAAATCTACGAGTAAAGCACTTAAGAAAATTATAAATGATATATAATAAATATTCACGAAAAACCCAGCACACAGTACTCCCTTCAAACCATCCACGACCAAATTTCGAACTCCAACGACACCACCCTCCAATCTAAACGAAGTAACGTAATCCAAAAAGAAGCAAACGAGGAAAGCGAGTACGTGACCAACCGCCTTCTCCCAATCGAGCACATCCTTCCAAATAGGATTAAACTCACGTAGAACGGATAACAAACTGAAAGAATCTATAACATACACTCTCCCAGTTATACAAACGTACGCTAGCACTAAAGCGAACAGAATAGTGTTCAAGTGCACATATCTGTGTCTTACCTCGTCGTATCTGATTGCAATTCCCTTAACGTGGATTATTACCATCAGAATCAAGAACAACCACACGAAGTGTCCTAAATATGTGACGCTTAGAAAGAAGAATCCTACAATGTACGTTAATAAATAGTATCCTCCCGGTTTAAGTGTTCTCCTGTTCTTGATTCTTATTACTCTCCCCGTATTCATTTATACTGTTAATTATATTGACCACAACATGACCTTTACTATAATGCTCGTTTTCGTGTATTGCTAGGAGAGTGTTCTTCTCCGCTTTGAAAGGTGAAGTTTCCCGCACAAAAGTGATTAGCTACGATGATGTACTCAGTTGTGGCTCGCTCCTCCGAAAACTTCTCGTCCAGTAAAAATCTACGCGCTGACCGAAAAAGAGCGAAAAGTCTTAAGACTGTGCGAAGAGATCGAAAAAGTCTTGACATCCTCCCCGCACTAAATGTCGATACGGAAACATTGCTCACGAGTTCTCTTTTTGCGAGCTTCAGTAACTCCCCAAACGTTAAATATTTTCGTTCTAACCACTCTCCAAACGGGGTGTCGTCATGATCGAATTCCACGACAGAGAGAAAGAAATAGAGGAAATTACGAGAATTTTGAGAACGCCACCCAATCTCATAACGTTCGTCTACGGTCCTATAAACTCTGGAAAGACGATCCTAATGTTAGAGATGGCCAAAAGATTACCTAAAGAATACGTAGTATTCTACATCAATCTAAGGCACATATACGTTAGCAAAGCAGACGACTTCTTAAAAATCCTTTTCGAGGTTAAAAACAAGAGAATTGACGTTAAAAGGATCGTAAAAGAACTCGTCGAAACATACGTTCCGAAAGAGATAGTTACCCCCATCGGACGGTTCCCCATACCAAAAAACGTCTTCAACGAAATTTTCAAGGAAAAGGCAATCGAAAACGTCTTCGTTTACTTGGAAAATCTCTTAACCGAAATTGTCAAGAAAAATAAAACGCCCGTCCTAATACTCGACGAACTTCAAAAAATAGGCGACGTTAAAATCGACGGTCCCCTAATCTACGAACTCTTCAACTTCTTCGTCGGTCTTACCAAAGAATTTCACCTCGCTCACGTCTTCGTCATAACCTCCGACTCCCTCTTCCTCGAAAAAGTTTACAACGAGGCTATGCTTCAAGGAAGGTGTAGGTACCTCCTCGTAGACGACTTCGATTATAATACTACCGTAGGTTTCTTGAGAAAACACGGATTTAACGAGAAAGAAATCGAACTAACGTGGAACTACTTCGGGGGTAAGCCAGTTTACCTCGTCGAAGCGGTAAACAACAAGCACAGGCTAAATGAGTTCTGCCAAGAATCACTCGAAGATAGGTTCAGTTCAATACTATACAGAATTAAAGCCCTGAGAAGAGAAAACGAGGACTTATTCCAACGAGTATTCGCGCTCTTCAAACAGTTCAGAGAATCAGAAACTACCACGTGCGACGAAATTAGCGAGGAAGTCACTTGGACAGTGAAAAACAACGTCCTATTCCTCGACCCACGAAAACGTATCCTTAAACCTCAATCCAAATTAGACTTGTTAGCTATTAGAAAAGTCCTAAAGTCAATTTAATACTCTCCAAGTCCAAGTATTCCCCGTCAAACGGTTTCACGTCGTGCTCCTAAACTCTCAAAGTATTTAGGCAAACCAAATCTTTAAAAAAATTTAGAGAGTCCGTAGAGAAAATCCGACGCGTGAAGTGGAGAGACCACCTTCGACTAGCCAGAACTGCCTGCGAGTTCTTGGGCGTTGAGGAAAAAGTCGCAAACGAGATCATAGACCTGACAAAACCCCCGACGGATTCCGCGATAGGTACGGTAGATTTCGACCGATCGTCCACCACTCCCCCAAAGCAGTCGTTTGCGCTTTTAACTACGCGTTCACGGCGAGAATGGCTTACCTAAAAGGGAGGGATTACGCCCGTCCGCTCGGAAGAGCTCTACACTACTTTTAAGACTACTTTACGACGACCCCCTCATCCGCGCTAACCACGACGCTTGGGAAGAATACCTCTTAAAGATCGAGGTCAACAGGTCGTACCTCTTCGAAGGGTTTCGCTTGAGCGAACCCTTGACATTCTCCCCGCTCTAAACAGTAGTTCCGAAAGTTGAATATTTGGCAACCAGATAAAAATTTAGGAAGTATTTCAAAATCCAATAAAAATCTCAACCCTATTTAAGTTGACCTAATTGCCACTTTCGGAACTACTGTTCAGTGCGGAGAGAATTTCAAAGGTCTGATCGGCGGAGAGTTAGAGGTTAGCCACTTGAGCAGTTTGCCTAAATCAGCTTTAATCTGTTTAGGAAGAATCAATAGCTTACAACAAAAAGTCGTTAGACATTGAAGTGAAATATTTAACTGCTAACTTGCTGTTACCGTTTCTAATGTGTGTTTTTCGTGAAAAGAGCCGCTAAAATAAAAACGAACGAGAACAGAACAAATAAGCGTGGGAGATTCAGGTTCAGATCGGAATGAACAGTTATGACAAGAATGTTGTTCAAGATGACAATCGTGTAGAAGCATATCATGCTTAAGTAGCTGACAACTTTTAGGCGGTGATATTTCTCGCCGCACAGATATGCTATTCCCACGACTATCAGAAGGGTTGCGAAATACTTGACGAAGTAAAAAAGCTCGTTGCCGACCAAGCCCGAGAGGAGTTCGTTGCTCTCGTAACCGATCGAATTCGAAATGACGTAGTGGGTCGTTAGGATGTCCGCAGTGCAGAGTAATGCGATTATCATGTAAGCCAACATGAATTTGCGGTCTGATGCGATTTCTTCCATACAGATACTTGGTTAATCGACAATATAATTCTTACTATTATCATTACAATTACACCTGAGCATTGTAATCAAGTTTACTTGACATCATATCAAATAAAGTGGAAATATTTAAATATCATAAGGTGTCAAGAATATCTTAGCTGAGGTAAAGCAAATTGGAGGTGGGTAGAATGAGAAGGGATCGCAGAGCGGTCAGCCCAGTGGTCGGCGTGATGCTGATGCTCGTAGTCGCAGTGGTGCTCGCCGCTGTCGTGAGCAGTTTTGCTGGCGGTCTGGCTGGAACGCAGAAAAAGACGCCACAGGCAAGCTTCGCCGTTGAGATTAGAAGTGCAGAGACTACCGGATGGACGCCAGAGTTCGTCATGAAGCACTTAGGCGGAGACCCAGTGCCAACAAAGAACGTGAAACTCGTTACGAAGTGGTACAACGAAACCACCGGCAAATGGGAAATTCAGGAAACATATCCAGTTGCGTGGAATGAAAGTGGACAGATATGCTACTGGGATAATGACGGTACTTGCCATTGGACAAATTACACCGACGTGAACACCGAATACGATGATGGCGTGGGTAACCATACATTCTACCACGCACCATATCTGGTCGTTCCGGGAGACATGCCTGCCGACGGAAAAGGTAAGGATACGGAACTCTGGTTCGGAAACTATGTGATTCAAAAGGGCGATGTCATAAAGGCACAGATCAACTTAGAAACGGGAAATGGATCCTATCAGAACCAGAGGACGCCGATAATAGCCAACGCAACGTATCTCAAGCCCGGTGACATTGTAATAGTTGAGCTGGTCGACCTGACGACGAACGGCAAGATATTCTCGAAGGAGGTGGTCGTGCAATGAGGTTCGTTAAGGATAGAAAGGGAGTAAGCCCTGTCATCGGCGTTATGCTGATGCTCGTAGCAACGGTAATACTCGCCGCAGTCGTCAGCAGCTTCGCTGGAAGCCTCAGCAGTGAGGAAACGAAAGCTCCACAACTCGCAATCTCCGCCGAAGCCAAATACAAAGATTCGATAATAGTCCACCACGAAAGCGGTGATCCCATATACCTTGGATCGATTGAGGTCAGAACGTTCATTCCCGAGGGGACTTACAGAGACATGAGCCACAAAGTAGATATGAGCAAAGTTACTGAAATCGGCAACGGCAACGGGGTCATTGAGCCCGGTGAATCGTTCAAGATAAACTGGAACGACGCTTTTGCCACCAGTGCATACGGTCTCATGGCACCAAATCCCGGTGAGAAAGTAGTCATCGAGATTTACGAGAAGGGTGGTGACAAGCCGATAGCGAAGACAACAGCCGTCGTCAGACCTTAATTCTATTTCTTTCTATTTTTAAGCTACAAAAAAGTTAAAAGGGTGAAACGATGACAAGAGACTGTAAAAAATGCAAGCACTACAAACAATGCCTCGAATAGAACTGCCTCAAAAATCCTAACGAGTGCGAGTTCTACGAAGAGCTGAAGATAGAAGACTTAAACGAAGAGGATTTGAAAAAATCGATAATCTTTTTAAAAGATTTTACGAGATGGGATTCGAAGATTTTAAGAGAAACGATCCTTGAGGATCTTGAGTTGTGGAGCAGAGTAAAATAATCGCAACAATAAAAATTAAAAATTAAACAATGATGATAATAAAAAAAATAAAAGAGATAATAAAAAGAAACAAAGGCAAAAATCAAAACTTAGACGAGTTATTCGAAAAAATCAAGGAAATAGACTACTCCAAATTTTACGATTCCGAGTTTGAGAATATAATAGATAAATACTGGCTCGACTATCCCTTCTCGATGGCTGTTATCTGCGAGGACAACGGCGACATAACATACAACGTCTTGGAGCCTAAAATATCGAAAGACGAGTTCTGCATAATTGAGAAAGTCCACAGAGAATTACGGGACAGAATAATCCTAAAAGACGGTAATGGGATTTGCGACAGAGAGAAATACCTCTTCAGAGAATTCATCCAGACACTGAAAAAACTCGGATACGATCTCAGCATTGAATCGATCGGAAGGCTCTGGTATTACATCCGAAACTACTTCTTAGGCTACGAGAAGCTCGATCCCATCTTAAAAGACCCATACATCGAAGATATATCCTGCAACGGATACAATCTCCCCGTCTATGTGTTCCACAAAGCCCACGGTAGCATTCCGACAAACATAACTTACGCACCGGAAGAACTCGATCGCTTCATTTTAAAACTTTCCCAAAAAGCAGGCACACAGGTATCTTTGGAGACTCCGCTCGCAGACGGATCGATCTCCGAAAAAACGAGAGTTCAGCTAACTTACAGAAAAGTTGTAAGCAGCAAAGGATCTTCGTTCACTATAAGGAAGTTCAGCGAAGAGCCGATAACGCCACTCGATTTAATATCTTGGAATACCATCAGTGCGGAAGCTATGGCTTTCCTCTGGCTTGCGATAGAAAATAGAAAGAACATGATAATAATCGGCGGAACAGCAAGTGGAAAAACGACGATGCTGAATGCCGTGTCATTTTTCATCCCCTATCACTCCAAGATCGTCTCCCTAGAGGACACGAGAGAAATCAGCCTTCCTCACAAGAACTGGCTACCCCTCGTCACGAGAGAAGTTGACGGAAAAGCAAGGGTTGATATGTTCGATCTGCTCAAAGCCGCCTTAAGGCAGAGACCTGAATACATAATCGTCGGCGAGATTAGAGGGAGAGAAGCGATAACCCTCTTTCAGGCTATGAACACCGGCCACACGGTGTATTCAACATTTCACGCCGGAGATGCCGATTCGGCTATAAAGAGGTTCATTCACGATCCAATAAATGTTCCAAGAGCTATGTTCTCCCCCCTTGATTTAATAATGTGTCTTAGACTTGAGCACGTAAGAGGTAAGGTCGTGAGAAAGATGATCTCGCTGAACGAGGTATCCGTGGATGCCGAGGGAAGAATAGGTTTTAACCCGGTATTCGAATGGGATGAAGCAAGAGACGTTTTCGTGTGGCACGGATCGTCGAAAGTTATACCTGAGATCTGTAAGATTTTGAACATCAGCTACGGTGAGGCTGTCGAGGAGATAAAGAGAAGAGCTGAATTCCTCAGAGAGCTTGCGAAAAACAGACCGTATAACATGCGGGAGTTGATAGGCGAGATAAACGAATACAGGAAGAAATTTTATGAAAGCGTATAGCCTGTATATATTCCCCGTAAAGAAGGACTATTTCAAAAAAATTTTGAGGGGAGCCATGCTTAGCTACACGCCCGAGTATTACTCGGTGATCGCTCTACTCGGGAGCGTTTCATCTTCCATCGCTGGTTACGTAATAACCCTCATGCCGAAGTTCAAGTTCATATTTCCCCTCCTTCCCGTGCTCTTCTTTCTCATCACCTATGCTTTCTTTGCGACCTATCCCTTTATAAGGATGAAGTCAAGGAAAACCAAGATCGACCTGAAATTGCCACATGCAATAACATACATGCAGGCTTTTTGCGAGGTTCTCCCGCTCTACGAAATATTCAAGATGATATATCAGGAGAAGGAAATATACGGAGAAGTTTCCGAAGAGTTTGGATTCATTGTAAGAGATGTTGAGCTGTTTGGAGATGACATCGTCAGTGCTATGAGGAACTTGGCAAATTCAACGCCGTCTGAAAACTTGAAAGAGTTTTTGGAAGGCTTGATAATGGCTTTTGAGAGCGGAGGAAGCCTGAAGGATTACATGCTAACGAAGATAGACCATTTCAGAGAGAGGGCGAAAAGGCAGTCCGAATTGAATTTAAAAACTTTAGAAATCTTAGCCGAAGTTTACGTAGTTATGTTTGTAGCATTCCCAATATTTTTGATCGTGACGATATTTGCAATGCAGCTCGTTGGAGAGAGTGTTGGCTATGAATATTATCTCTACTTATACGTATTCCTACCGATTGGCTCCCTTCTCCTGATACTCATAATAGACACCGTAAACGTGAAAGAGGACCTGAGCGTTACGAGGATTATAAGAAGGAGGAGCTACTACCCTTCGTCCATAGTCTCCGACAAGATTGATCACGATGTTAAAGTAAAGGAGAAGAAAGGCATTCGTGATATAATATCTTCGATCTTTACTGCGATTAAGAATAATTATTACAATTCGCTTTACTTCAGCGGGATTGCAGTCGCACCGTTTTTGGTGTTGTATTACAAAAATTTTATAAAGCTAAAATTCTTTGAGAGCCTCCTTGCTTTGCTACTCGTCCTGTCTTGCATACCGCTGTTAATAGCCTTTGAATACAGGGCGAGACTCGTGAGGAAGGTTGAAAAGGATATACCCAACCTGCTTAGAGAGATTTTGAATCTGAAAGATGTCGGCGTCTCACTGCACGATGTTGTTCGAATAATAAAGGATTCAAAGATCGGAGTTTTAAGCAGAGAGCTGAGGTTGGCTTACGCAGAAATGGAATGGGGAGAAACAGTAATAGATGCATTGATGGAAGTTGTGAACAGAGTAGGAACTGCAAGCATAAGAAGGGTTATTTCGCTTTTGATCAACGCGAGTCAGGCAACTGAGAACTTAAGGGAAGTTCTGCTGACGACGATAGAGGACTTCGAGTTTGGATTAAAACTCAAGACCGAAAGATTCGTAAGCGGTTTTTCCTACCTCTTCATAGTTTATCTTTCCTTTTACATCTTCCTATACACGATTTACAGCTTAAACACTTCTTTCTTATCAAGTTTTGCGGAGTTCGGAGTCGTAAGTCTTTCTGGACTCGATTTGGTGTACAGAATTTCAATAATGCTCGCCATATTTTCTGGGGTAATTGCAGGTCAGATGGAGAAAGGGCACATCTTGTATGGCTTGAAACACATGTGCATATTTGTCGTTTCGTCCGTAATCCTCTTCGAATTCATTCTGGGTGGTTAACATGAACGACATAGGTGTTTCGGAAATAGTCGGGGAAATGCTTTTATTATCCATAGTTGTCATACTTGCAGCAGTTTTATCCGCAAACGTTTTTGGTTTGCTACCGAGCTTTGAAGATATCCCCTACGCAAGTTTCGTTGGAGTGAACGAGAGTAATATTACGATTATTCACGAGGGAGGTGATTCGATTCCTCTCAACGATTTGAGAATTATAATTGATAATCGTAGCAGTGTAATTCAATGCTATTTCAATGGGTCTAATCTTTATTGTAATGACGAAGTAGCGGGAAATTTAAGCAATGATGTAAACAATAGTTGCTGGGACTTCGGTGAGCGCCTCACAATTTATAAGGATAAGGTCGGTGGCAAAAAAATTAAAATCATTATAGCTCACAGGAGGCAAGTTTTGTGTAAACTGTTTTTTGGGTGGTAACATGAACAACAAGGCGCTTTCGCCTATCGTTTCCATGATGCTGATTTTGGCGATAATTACGACTTCAATTTCCGTATTGTGGGCAAACTACGTTCCGATCGTAAAGAAAAGGGCTGAAATAGAGCATAATGAAAGGCTGATCGACAAATTTTTGAACATTCCGACTATTTGCTCACTCCTCAACGAAAACGAGAGTAAGATAATCTCGCTGAAACTGGGTGGAGGAGAAACAGCTTTTGGTCGCCTGACGACAAGTTCAACTCTAAGGGTAAACCGTAGCGGAACCGTTAGAATTGATTTCTATTATACAGTTAATAATTCGACAAAACATTACGACCATACTTTTAATTTATTTAGTATAGAACTCGAAACTCACAACAACTTTATACTGGATCAAAAATTTGTTTTTTCGGAAGGTGGTATTAAGGTTTTTCAGTACAATAGAAGCATAACAAAGTCTAAGCCGAATATGAATGAATTTCTAAGATTTGAGAACAACACATTGATACTGAAAATAGATAGCCTAAAGACTGAACCTCAAGAAGTGTCTGGCAATGGTATCGTCTATCTTAGGCTCAAATTTAATCGCAATGAGAGTTACAGTGGAGAATACCACTACTGCACGGGATATATACAAGTGAACGATAGCTTGTTCGAGGACGAATGGATTAAAGTTATGAAAAGTTTAAGCGAAAGAAGTGATAGGCTTAGGTCAGAGAATAATAGATTGATGTTTAATAATATAAATGTATCTATACTTATTAGAGATTTTGTGGTAAGTATAAGCTAGATGCGGGATGTGTCCACTTTGCGTGGACACCGCCAGGAATAGCGTTAAAAATAAAAAGGATAAGTTAAAACACATGGAGCCCCCGATCCAACAATTAATAGAAGAGATTAAAGCTAAGAAAGGAATCAGCTCCCGTTTTACTCCTACGAACTTTCTCTGAGAAAAGCAAGCAAGATTTTTTTCCTTTTCCTAGCAAATAAGCCATGAATTAATGAGAATTTACTGCTCTGTTGAAAATAATTGTTAGGTAAGGGGAGTAAGGTAAATAAGGAAAATTAGGATAAAGAATCTCCAGTAGGCTACTGGAATGAGATGAGTTTCAACGAATTTAGAGAACGGAATTTTATACGATCTCCAAATATAACGGAGAAAAACAGTTTCGACAATCCACCCACGATGGATAGAGATAGGCGTAGCAATATAGAAATCTCGTTAATAAATGGTTGGATGTATTGAGATGTACCGTACGGTGAAACGGGGTCGAGAAGACATTATCTTGAATCCGATGAGGCTCAAGAATGAAGGGTATTATTGACGGATAATGGATGTTGGTAGCATCCAGACGCACCTAATGGTAAAGGATAGATTCAATTTTAAGGCTGGTATTTCTTAATCATTTTAACAAAATCCTCTAAACTGAGATTTTTTGTTTGTTCTCTAAGCTCTTTAACGGAATCTCCCGATTTTTTGGTAATCTGCTGAAGGTATATGGCAAATTCTTCATTTGTAAGTTCTCTTTTGAGTATCTTTAAAGCTTTAATCATTACTTCTTCACTTTTAATCATACAATATCAAGAGGGCTTTTAACATCTATATATTTTTTCAGGCAATTGCGCTTTTTCAGAATGTTATCATCCACAGTTATGAAAACATCTGCATTCTTGGATGCTACGGCTATATGCAGGGCATCTACGCTATCAACATTGCAGGAATTCATAATCTCTTCTGCAAGTTTAATATCTTCCTCATCTACCCAAACTATGGCTTTGCACGATTTCTCTACGAGGTCTTTGACAGCTCGTTTTTATTTTCATCAGCAATTAAATCTATTTCAGCTAAAACAGCCGTAGAACCAATAATATCGATCTCACCCCTATCAGATTTCGCAAGCATTTGAAGAACGGCATTAGCTTCTTCGATAATCCTTTTACTCGGTTCATCAAATAGCCTACACCAAACGCAAGTATCTAAGTAGATCTTCAATTTATCATTACTCGACTCAACTTCTTGATCCATATGAGGCTTAAAACAGCTTTATTTAAAAAATTATCGTAGCTTTTAAGCCATTAAGCCGAAAAACCAGATATTAAACGTTGAAATGTCGAAAAATTGAATTATTGGATATTTTGACGTACTAGTATGTTGAATCTTTGAAGTTTGGATATCCGAATATACAAAAATTAGATAACGATTTGACACTCTCTCCAGCGTAATACTTTTTCTCATAATCTTAAAGAGTTCTGTAAACTCGAATACCCCTTTGTTGAATCCGAAATGGATTCAGCGGTTTTAGGTATAACTTAAATTTTGTTTAGTCTTTTACTGATGAGTTTCAGAAAATGGCTATTGAGTTTTGATCCTAAGGAGTTCAGGAAACTTAAGGAGAGGTCAAGTCTTCTTGAATCCAAAGTCGAAAAAGCGAATACACTTGTTGAATACTTGAAAGAAATGTTAAGCAAATTGTATGAATCCAAATCGGATGTAGAATCTGTTACTTCAGCCCGCAACATAACTACACAATTTCAAACAATATATCAAACCAACAAACAGTTCAAGGTTTTCGTGTTTTAGAATATCAGCGAGAAGAGAGAGTGTTTCCTAACTACTCTCGCCTCCACATCAATCAATCCATTCCTCCTAACTCTAACAACACTATCCACATCAATCACTATCCCACTCAGATTGCTTTGTTGAAAAATTGAATAGTCTGTTGAAAAATCACGAGTTAGCCACTTTGGAGTATGACTCAACTGTTATTTTACTCATAATTTTGTGAGGGGAGGGGAGTTTATAGTAGTCTACACACTTGCTAAAGTTCATCTATTTTCAACAGAGCACCAGTTTTTCGTCAAATTTAAGCCATACGTACTTAGAGAGTGCGGATTTCAGCATTTCGTAGGATCGTGTGGAGTCCAGATAAAAAGATTCACCACATAATCCCAAATTCAACCACTTCTCTTAGACTTCTAGGATAGAACACGGCTGTATATTCTCCTACGAGACTTGGACCCATAGGATAGGTCAATCCAACTAAGAGTACATCTCCAAAGTTCGTCCTAATAATTCTACTCCTAACGAATTTTCTAGCACTGTAATCGATACCCTTTTCGTTCAATACTTCCAATAAATCACTCAAGCAGTCGTCAAGACCCTTCCTGCTACATGTTACGCAATCGAATTTTAGTAATCCGTAAAGGAGAATTACTCCCTCAGCTGTAAAGGAGTATATCCAGAAGATACAAAGACTCAACAGAATCCAAAAACCGGGATGAGAAAATCCCCAACGGGCAGATCCGAGTACTATCAAGTACATGAAAAATACGAGAGGAAGGAGTCCTAAGAGGTTTTGTATAATAGCCCTAAATACCAGTTGCGACCGATGACTGGTCATTTCTCTCTATCTAATCTTGCTCTTCGTCGGTACTTAAATTCCTATCAGCCCACGAGCACTCAAGGCAAGAATTATTTTATCTCTACGAGCAGTATATGCTTCATGAGAATCGAATTCTACCTCACCTGGATAGTTAACCTCTAAAGGCTCCCCTTTATCCAGATTACAAAATGAGTCGGATAAAACCTAACAAAAACATCCCCATACTTAGATACGTCTATCGTCATAAACACTCTACTTCCATCCACAATAGCCTCAAAGTACAATTCATACTCCTGCAACTCCGTAACATAGAAGTCCTCGCCCCTCAATATTCTCACCCTTCATAACAACATCGTATATCATTAAAATTAAAATAAAATAATAAGCATACATCACCCAATGAGGTGTCGTCATGATAGAGTTTCACAATAGAGAGAAAGAGATCGAAGAGATTAAGAGAATCCTAAAGGCACCGCCCAACTTGATAACCTTCGTCTACGGTCCGATTAACTCTGGGAAGTCGAGTTTAATGGAAGAGGTTTCCAAGAGGTTAGGTAAGAATTACGTAGTGTTTTACGTTGATTTGAGGGAGAGGTTCGTAAAGAGCTACGAAGATTTTGTGAGAGTACTTTTTAAAGTTCACAGGAGCAAGGTCAAAGATTACAAGGCGTTCTTAGCTAAAGCGTTAGAAGGATTCAGCTTCGAAGGATTGCCCATACCGAAAAACCTGCTAATCGAACTTCTAAGGAGTAGTGAGGTGGAAGACGTCTTCGAATACGTTATAACCGTCTTTGAGACGGTTAGGAGAAAGGGTAGGACTCCCGTGTTAATATTGGACGAGCTTCAAGTCATAGGAGACCTCAAAATAGACGAACTGCTCATATACCGCCTATTCAACCTCTTCGTGAGCGTTACCAAGAAGAGACACCTCGCTCACGTCTTCGCAGTCACTTCCGACTCACTGTTCATTGAAAGAGTATTCAACGAGGCAATGCTCCACGGTAGATGTCGTTACCTCTTAGTGGACGACTTCGATTACGATACCACAGTCGAATTTCTGAGAAAATACGGATTCTCTAAAGACGAAATTGAGCTAACGTGGAATTACTTCGGTGGAAAACCAGTTTACTTGGTTGAGGCGGTGAACAATAAGCACAGGCTAAAGGAGTTCTGCGAAGAACAGCTCAAGCTTAGGTTTAGCCAACTACTCGATACGATTTACGAGGTAGAGGAGAACAAGGAACTTTTCGACGGGGTAATCGAGCTATTCAAAGACGTAAGCGAAAACGAGATAATAAAGTACACGAAAATCGACGATCCCTTAAAGTTCTGCGTCAGGAAAAACGTCCTTTTCGTGGAACCCGTCAACAGAATTGTCAAACCTCAATCCCGCCTCGACCTACTCGCTATCAGAAAACTCCTGCAAGAATCGTAATACGCGAAAGTAGTTTCTAGTTGCAAACGTAAATACTTGGGACTCTAATAGTTTGAGTAGCAGTAATGCCGATTGCTACATTACTGCCATTCCTACTCTTCGTGTCGCCGTCTTAATCGAGACTGGCTTCCCAAATCTTTTGCGACTTATAAGTAGCTCGCGCTAAAATCTTTTTTACGAGCCTGAAAACGTGCAAGAAAAATTCCCTCTACTTTAGCTAACGTCTAACGAACTCTCGTAACTACTACGAGTGGGAGAGAATACGAAAGGATTGTCCAGCTAGCGAGCTTTTGAAACTTCACGTTGTCGCACTACTACGATTAAAGAAGTACTTCGAATGGCATCCTATGAAATGTACCTTTAAATGAACGTTCCACTATTCCGTGATAATACGCTTTTAAAGAATGTAGCAGAGTAGTCGTCGCTACGAGTATTCGCTACTTGTATATTATCCAATACACAACACGACGCAAGTGTTAGCGCTATTAGAAGTTTTATTAAGCTCATAACGTCACTTCCCGAAATCCGTTCTACCTTTTCTAAACCTAATAAAATCGACAACTAAGTACGCAATTCCTACAGCAACGCCGATTTCAAATCCCGTTAACACGTCTCGCTCTTCGAATACGGATAGCCCCAAGTATACTCTACTTAGTTCAAGTAACGTGAAGTAGGTCGCGGATGCCAGCAATATCGCGAGACATCTCCTGACCCTACTGAAAGTCGCAAATCTTTGAGCACATATGTATACGGCTACGGTTACGATATATACAGCACAAATATATAATAATTATATAATAGTAATTGAAGTTATAACAACATAAGGATAATTACTTATCTAGTTTTGGTGAAATATACTATAGTTCAACCCAATATGATTGCTATCCATACGAAAAACCTCCAATTGGACATGTAACCACCTACTAATTTATTAACTCGTAATTTTAATTTAAAATATAGTTCAACAGTGAAACGGTTCGCAACGAGTGCCAAACGTACAGCATTTATCACCTCAATAAAACGGACACCATTCTATTATACACAGCGCACGGAGGTACTTGTCTATAAGGCAGGACAACCAACAACTTGTGCCACAACACGAGTATAGGCACTGCCAGTCGACACTACAGACATAAAAGTCACATTGTTCCAGACCACTACAGTCTGAATCTTTGTTACATTCGTGCACGCAGGAATCACTAAGCGTTACTTCGCTCATCGTCTGGGTGGTTACTGATAATTTTTCTGTCCTCAATTTCGTGAAGTGTAATATTTATGTCTCGACTTGCAATATTAGCGGACCACGCAAGTATTTTGTAAATTTTGTCCTCATACCTTAAGATACCTATTCCCGACTTAACTTTTTAGTCATGCGTCGCGTAAGGCATATACGTGAATATCAGCTTGCTTTTGTTGGGTAGTACGAACATATACCTCTTAACATCGAGTAAAGTTGGTTTGTAACCTTTCGATTCTAAAATTCTTTCGAGACTCTGTACATCTTTGTTTTCTAAGAATTTAGAGAGCATTACGTATTTTTCAATTCCATTCACCTCAACAATCGTGTACCCTGTCAGTACACTTGAATACTTCGAATCATACAATCTTTTCATTTCTATCGCTAACTCTGGCGTTACTACACTACCCAGTATTACCAATACCAGTAACACACACTTACTATCTGTCTAACCCGTTTAATCTAATCACCAGATAAATTTAAATAATAAAAATTAATTAACTTCTATATAAAATCCCATAGAAACTTATGTTTGATACCAGTTTGTCCACCACCAGTAGTCCTCTTTTATGTTAACCTTGTATTTACTCTTCATACCGTGCACATACACTGGACTACTCGGTCCATGATTTTCAATATGACCCGTAAAGACATATCTGACTTCATCGGTATAGCTAACGCCGACTGTTATGGCGTCTGGAAACGAAGAACATCTTGTAAAAATCGATGACTTCAAGATTGATCACGTTACAGGTAGGACCAAAGTCATAAAGAGTGGAGCAAAGCTTGAAAAACCCTCTTTTGGAATACCTTCAAGCGATTACGCTATATTCACGGATAATCTGAAAGGAATGTATATCAAGGAGGTACTGCACAGCTTGAAGAATTTTTCGATAAAATTTATCAGGGTAGCGTTGGATACAAATTTGGTATTGGTATTCCAGTAGGTGCCGCAATCAAATTCTTTGAGTTTCAAAACATATCCATCGATGTAACCATCTACTGTAATAACAGAAATAACAGAAGTATTCCTTTCTAAAGATGTAATGCGGTTTGGCTTTTACATATATGCAACCCCAGTAGTGATGTCCGTCTACATCTACTGTATTTTCAGCCTTGTAATAATCCGTTTTCGTTCTGTCTAAAATTTTGACTTCCCTCATTAGTTTCTTTCTACGATCAGCAAGGCTAAGAGGAGCATACCGAAAATTTTTGAGACGAAGAGAAGATATACATACGTCATCCCATAGAAGGTAAAATCCAATTCGGGTGATACAAATAGTACTAAATGAGTGATATTACCATCGTTGCCAACCCAATACTAACGATTTTCATCCTACGGGTTATTAAGTATAGAACGAAACAGCCAACTAATAACAGTCCAGCTAAGGAATAGAACCTAACGAACATGGTATCGTGTATTAATAGAGCATTTAGTATTACGTGTGCAGGTACTGCCAATGCGAGTAAAAGCAGAGGTTTCACCTTCCTTCCGAGTAAAACTAAAGAGATCGTGGATACCAAGCCAACTATTAAATCTGGTCCTGAAATCAGAAAATACAATGATGCTAGTACCGCTAATATTAAATCTCTATAGGTCGTACCAGTGCTTTCTTGGATACATTTCGATTTTTGTGGATCCGTTTCCTATTATCCACCCCTTACCGCTTGCAACGATTCTATCTACTCTACATCCACAATATTTCTTACCGTTATATATCGGCTCGAACAGTGAGATTCCAGAACAAACAGTCAAATCTATCTCAATCGTTAGGTTATGCGACAAATAGAATGGCATGGTATAATTTATCACTCTGATCGTAGCGCCAAGCTTGTTAAACGTTCTCTCATCCGTTATATTTGATGGTTTGATCTTGACTTCCGTATTGACTTCTGTAACTGGGAAATCGAAGAATTTATGTCCTTTGAATATTATCTTCGAGCCGTTTACGTATTTAGCGTGTAGTTCGAGCATTTTACCATACTTCGTATCGACTACTTCATAGTTCCAACCAACTCCAAATTTGACCCTATCGTATTCGAATATAGGTTTATCCTTAACGTATATAATAGGCATTAAAATCGTTACATTCGTGGCATTTCCCGTTACCACCGCTTCTACGACGTATCCCCTCGGCGGTCCCCACACCACAGTCAGAGACCAATACACAAACCATATAATACCTATTACCACGATAATTAAAAAAATTAAATAAATTTTCCATTTTTTCATGAGATTACCTCCACTTGTAAGGATAAAAGTATTTACTTACTTAACTAAATTAATCGACTTCTACATACAGACCAACTGGCACGTTCATGTTCTCGTACGTAGTGCCATACCAGTGATGCACGGGGATTTCAACCTTATACTTGCTCTCCATTGCGTAGAAGGTTACCTGTGATTCTGGACCTTTATTCTTAAGGTGTCCAAGCATTACGTAACTCTCGTAATCTCCTGTGCTAAAACCAACAGTGAGCACGTTGAACCATCCTGGAAGTTCTCCACCAGCAAAGTATTCAAGTATTGCGCCAATAGGAATTCCAACGCCAAAACTACGCCCATCGCTCCCAGCATAAATATGTCCATAAAACTCGTAGATGGATATGGGACTGTCAATAGTTCCACTAATTCCACTGGATTTTTTCATCCATTCATCTGGGAAGTTGTAGGGTAGTTTTCCAAGAGTTGAACCACTCTCTATGTGCTTAATATTCCCGCTGGTCCTATCTATAGTAAATCTGTCGATTTTTGCGAAGTATCTCTCATTTCCCGTTTCAAAGCACCCCAAACCAGTATAGCACGAGTACTCTTTCTGGTAGATGTAATGCACTGTTCCCTTAATCCAGACGTAACCCCAACAGTACTCCTTTGGGACGGTTATATCGTCTCCCCCAGCGTAGTAATCTGTTATTGACCTACCGAGGGCTTTTACGGTTATAGAGTTTGGGTTAAAGGTTACTTTTTTGGATATTTGGTTGCCAAAAGCTACCGTAACGTCGGGACCCCCAATACTTCTGAACCTGCACTGCAATGTCAGCCGTTCCGAAAACATCACTCAAGACGTTGTTGTGGATTATTAATATGGGTATCTTAACGTTCTGGAAGGTTCTCTCCCTTACTGTTCTCCATTCGTACCAGTGCCCGCCGATGAGGGGTGTTATTTTCCCTTTTTCTTTTATGCTTATTTCTCCTATCTGCTTAACGTTAGTAACTCTGGCTTCTTTGAGGTTTATCTTGAGCTTAAATATCTTTGAGGGAATGTTTTTAGTTAAGCTGATCTCGAGGCTTTCTGGGGGGAACGTGTAAACTTTTCCATCCTTTTCAATCCATAAGTCAACCCCGATGAAAGCAGTTAGTGACCCCCTCTTTTTTGCGAACTCTTTAACCTTTTGGATAGTATTATCGTTTAGAGTTATTGTATTACTTCCCGCCTTTAGTTCTTCACTCTGTAGGTTAACTATACTTCCATTCTCATCAAAAGTCCAAATATTTACAAAAACCTTTGAATTCGGTAGTGCTGTCGTTATCGGCTCGCCAGTACTGTCAGTTAGCTCAATGTGTATACTGTTATTCGTCGCATTTACAAAACATATTGTAACTACTGCCGTTAAAACCAACAGCACACCCACCAACCATCCAACCCGTTTCATTCTATCACCCGAAGATATTAACTTAGATGTAATTGGATAAAAATTTCGACAACTTCAATCTAAATTGGAGCGGTAGATAAATTTATTAAGAATGATCGCACAGACGGATTCTTTCATTTAAACACCCGTTTACAATAGCTAAAGTGAGTGTATCTTTCTTGGAGATCATAAACGTTCCATCCATTTTTTAATGTTCCATCTAAGAACAAACAATATCCCCCCTCTAAGATGAAAGTACTTTCTGAGCACATTGCAAGAGAAACATTAACGTAATCTGCTTTACCATCTAAGTAAATATAACCGTGGTAACCAAGATAATCCTCATAGGTTAGACTAGGCTTAATTGGATCCCAGTTTGAGAATACTCTAGTCCTGTAAGCGTAATATCCTTTTATAACAGTGTAATTGTTCGTTACAATCTTCAAAGCTTTACCGTACTTAGTATCTACAATCTCAACTTTGGAAGCATTGTAAACCTTTAAACTCGTCATTATCTCGTGGATTTTCCCATCCTTCGTTAAAACAATTGGAACATAAAGAGTTACAGGTTCTCTTGTCCCATTACCATAGACGGGATTTACGCATACGTGATAACATACTACATTCTCCTGCCCAAAGTAATATACCGCTAAAGATATCACCAAGGATATAGCAAGAATCGTTGTTACAACCTGTTTTCTTGTCAATCCTATGCGCATGTCAGCTCACCCTAGATCACACCACATTTATCTCCACAATAATCACAATCGAAATATATATTGTTAACATACATAAAGCGTATGCAACTTCTATTTCACGTTTACAACGATCCAAGTATAAGCTCTATATCTTCTTGGAGGGGGTTGTATTGGATAATCAATGTATACGTAGAGTTTGTAACTTCCTTTGGGCGTGTCTGGTAGTGTACAAATCTTTAAATTCAATGAGTATCTCACATTTGCTTTAGCATAGAATTTGGACGGAGTTAAGCTTACTCTCAACGCTTCTGGGGTTTTAACCGTGAAGTTTGCTAAACCGTCATTACGTGGGACGAACCTTATACTATCGTTCACGCATTCCCCTCTCCCAATCGTGATCGATTGATTCTCAATTTCGACAATTGGTATTCCCAAAAGTGATGCTCCCGGAACTACAACTGTTTTGTTGTCCTCTTTAGCTACTGGTATTCCCTCCCTCGTCCAATTGATGTGAAGCCAACTGCTTTCGTTTGCTCCTAGGATTATAATTGTCTTGTTATCTTCTCCAACTACTGGTGTTCTCTCTTTACTCCAATTGATGTAGCTACTTTCGTTCGCACTTAGATTAGTTTGGCGTAGGGTTGTAATGTTTCCAGTAAGATTAAAGTCTCCTCCAGACCATTTTTGATCTTTCATCTGCGTGCATCCCATAAGTAATCCAACCGCCAGCAGAACTGCCAAACATGCCCAAAACTTCCTCATTCAATCACCCTGCTAATTTTTCAACTTACTTTTCACATAAACCCAGCTAATTAAGGCGTTAATGGTTAGGAATTTGGTTGTAAATATGTAGGCGAGTCTATAGAGGTCGAGAGACCACGACGCGAAGTACCAAGACCCGTAGATATTGCTTGCAGTCATCACTCCGACGAGCATACCGTAGAGTAATCCCAAAGGTTGAAACAGTGCGCTAGCTCTCTTCGTCCTTTCTTCCATCTCCTCAAAACTCAGGGTTTCAGCTAACTTTACACTACTCCTACGATCTATTTCGAGCATGAATGTTGTGAGAACTGCAATTAAAAAACATAGAATGGGGTTAACCTTTACGAGCGTAAACCAACCCAAAAACGTTGCGAAGAAGACTAAAACACTTCTAAAAATTAAAAATTTTTTCAGGAAAATGTATACGTGTGGTTTGTAGTTGTAATACCAGTGAACGATGACGTAGATGTAAAGGGCTATTGCCAAACTTCTCAATAAATCGACGCCTGAAAAGTATGTGGGTAGAAATATTAGAAGAGCAAAGAACGATTCGAGGAGAAACTGTTTGATGGAGTAAACCTTTTCCCCTTCTTCCACTTTTTAACGTAACCTACATAGACATAGGCAAAATCAACCAAAATCGTCAGAATTACCGCAATGAGAAGAGAGTCCAAGAGAGGTAAAACGAGAACGTGATGAATGCCAAGTGTTCCGTAAATTAAACAAACCAACGACATCATGGAAAGAAGGACAATATCTCTCCAAGCTAACTTTCTACCCTCTCGCTTTTTTCTCCTTATTTTTCTCTTTAGAACTTTCTGACCCAGAATATATGCAGTATCCGAGAGTAGAGATAGAACTACCGCAATAATGATGCTTTTCTCAAGTGGTAATAATGCAAGGTAGTGAAATACACTAGTTAGAACAACTAAACCTAAGGCAAAATTTAGGGAAAATTTTAAGAAAATGCTCTTATTTAACATACTACATCACACGCACTAGTACAGGCTGGAGAGCACATGTATTTCTCGCAGAAGTATGAGAGCTCTGATACTCCTAATTTGCTCGTTGTCCATATACACACTTGAACACATTCCTGAACGAAATTTTGAGCAAGTTAGACATACTGGAACTTTGCTCTGTGTTTAGAGCCTTCTCCAACGTTACTAAAACCAACAACACATATCAACTTTCTAATCCGTTTCATCTAATCACCCTATAATACTACTGTAGCTAAAATAAGTATTTTCTGACCATATCTTTAGAATTATACTAATGAATATTATTAGGCGTCTCATGTTTCTGCATCTATAGACAATAAAAAATGATTTTTTATTCTCCCTCGTCAATTAAAGAGTTAAAATTTTATAAATTTTAAATAATAATTCTAAATAAATGGTCAGAAAATTTTTAACCTTCGTAAAATCTTTTTTAATTGGTGATACGATGAAAAGACTGATCCCCCTGCTATTAGTATTACTGTTGCCAATGGCTGGAGTGGTAGAGATTGTAAAAGATGCCAAAATATCCTACGCAGTGCCAATTCCCCCTCCAACGCCACTCGTAGATTTCAAGAACCTGACAAAGCTGGTTATTTTACCAAATTACAAGAATTTAAGACTAAAGCCGGGTGAATGCAAGAGTTTCACGGTAAAGATAAAGAATCCAACGGATAAAGATGTCTTGATAACACCGAAGGTAGTAATTAGACCCTACTCTGATTACGTGGTAGATGAAAGCTGGATTTCATTCGATAGAACGAGTTTCACGTTAAAGGCTAAACAAGAGGCGGAAATTACAGTCACAGTGAAGGTTCCGAGTGATGCGGAGAAGGGCTTTTATTACTGCGAAATAGCCTTCACAAACGAAACTTTCCCAACCCCAACACCCTACGAAATGCCAAGATACATTAACACAATGCATTTAAGCGTTGAAGTCTGGGTTCCTCCAAGTGTTAAAATAACTCCAAGATTCATAAGCGATACAGTAGAAGCTGGAAAAACTTATAAATACACGATAAAAATCAAAAATACTGCCAGTAAAACCTTCCACCTTAAGCCCGAGTATACGGAGCCAGAATACATCGGCGATTTCGAAAACTACCTAAGCAAAGACAACGTAAGAATTGAAGCCCCGTCAACAGTCCCGCCCAACTCAGAGGTTAAGGTTAAGGTGAAAGTGAATGTTCCCGCAACGGCTAAGGGACCTTTAAGAGGAACAATTAAACTAAATATCGACGATCCCGGTTTAGATGAATGGATGCAGAGAGTAGAAATAAACTTAAACGTCTTCACGAGACCAACTGAACCATTCGTTAAAACGCTCAAAATAGAGAACGCGAGCAAGCTTACGATTAAAGTCAGCTCGGATTTCATGGGTATTCCGATAATCGCTGGTAAGGGCTACACTGAAGGCGATTTTGACGTTAAAATAGCATCACCGAACGGAGTAATCAGTGTTAAGCCGAAGACAATAGAAAGACTGGTAGTTACAACTGGCAACAAATATCTCCCGCCTTGGGAAGAGACGGAGGGAATTTACAAAGTCGTTAGCGTTAGCAAGACCAAGATTTACACGATAGAAAACCCAGAAAACGGAATTTGGAGAATTGAGGTAATGCCGAAGAACTGCTTCGGATTTAGCATAGAGGTTGAAGTAGAATGAGATGGGCAATTTTACTCATTCCCCTTTTATTTTTGGGTTGCATTCAAAACGTAACAACTGAAGAGAAGACAAAAAACATAACTTCCAACTCGACTGCAGAGTTGAAAAGTCTAATACTTAGGAATCCTGACGAATATCTTTACCCGTTCGACGGTTTTAGCTACGACAACGTTAGCGTTAAGGTTGAGGGTAGCTACATTTACGTTACTGCCAAATGTTCAGAGCTTGAAGGAGAGGACACGTATCTCTTCGTCAACGATAACGGGACTTTAATACTCAAATCTTACTGCTTAGAGGCTCTGCCTGAAAGCGTTAAGCTTGAAGCGGTATCCATAGCTATGAGCAACGAAACTATTGCAAAAAATGCCAATGGATTTGTAACGGTCAGAAGAATTCTACCTCAAACTTCCGCAAAGTTCTACAAACCCAAAGAGCTTTTCAGCGTCACTTGGCACGGAAGCAAGATCGTTTCCGCCCTCGTAGATCTCGACGAGAAAACAGTCGTAAAAGTTTGGATGGGATAAAGAGTA
>Ga0256842_1000735_pt1 | contig 28537 bp, 23 predicted proteins | sample 4559240metaG_FD_185973 | JGI IMG/M metagenome (GOLD analysis project Ga0256842, IMG submission 185973) | Hydrothermal vent microbial communities from Guaymas Basin, Mexico - 4559-240 | ecosystem: Environmental > Aquatic > Marine > Hydrothermal vents | place: Mexico: Guaymas Basin | collected... | reverse complement strand
CTTGTCCCAAAACCTTTAGATTTTGTGCCATAAGCACCAAGTATTTTTATACTATTGCCCTCTTTTTTCTCCTCAACCTTTTTATAGCTATCTTTAAACTCTTCCCTTATCTCTAAAAAACTATCTAAATTTTCAAAAAATAGATCAACTAAATTTGGATCAAAATGTTCACCCCGCTCCTCTTTAAAAAGTTTAAATATCCTCTCATCATCCCAAGCTTTTTTATAAACCCTATCACTACCAAGCGCATCAAACACATCAGCAATCGCTGTGATACGACCATATATATGTATATCTTCCCCTTTTATCCCTCTAGGGTAACCTGTGCCATTATATTTTTCATGATGCTCATAAGCTACTATTGATGCTGCTTTAAGTAATGGTCTCTCTGAATTTTTAATCATCCCATAACCAAGTTCAGCATGAGTTTCCATTATCTCTCTTTCTCTTACATCAAAACGACCTGGTTTATTTAGGATAACATCAGGGATAGCAATCTTTCCTATATCGTGCATTGGACTTGCTTGTTTTAAAAGTTCAGCTTCATCCTCACTCATCCCACTAGCTAATGCCAATATCTTTGAATATCCAGCAACCCTTTTTACATGATTACCTGTCTCTTTACTTCTTGATTCCCCTATCGCACCCATAGTAAAGACAACCTCTTTTTGAGTATCTTCAATCTCCTGTGATAATCTAGCAGAAACTAATGTTTCAGCACCATAAGTGCTAGCAAGCATCAACCTTTTCATATCTATATCATTAAAGATATCTTCTCTACCAATATGATTTATAACTTGAAATGCCCCTATAATCTCATCATCATAATCAAACATAGGTATAACCATCATACTTTTAGTTCTATAACCTGTTTTTTTATCTATCTCAGCATTGAATCTTTCATCATTATATACATCATCTATAATAATCTTTTTACCAGTAGTTATTGATGCCCCAACAATCCCAGAATTTATAGGTATCTCAATAGCATCTATACCATGAGAAACTTTTGTCCAAATAGTTTTTTTATCATCACTTACAACCCAAACACTACATCTATCAGCATTTGTTAATGCTCTACCCATATTTGCTAAAACCTCTAAAATTTCATCATACTCTCTAAGTGATGAGATTTCTGTTAAATATGTAAACACTAACTCTAATGTTTTATCTGAGCCTAAAGTATCTTTCATAAATTCATCCTTATTTCGTTGTCATCTTATGAACACCCCAAGGATGTTTCTCTTTTGCCAATGGTAAAAAGTATTTTGATGGATTATCCTCATACTCTTTAACTAATTTATTAAACAGTTTTTCAGCTTTTTCAAAACTACTATCTTTATATAAAGCTAAAGCTTCATCATATAATGATTTTATCTTTTTAGATTCTTCACTATTTGGCATAAGTTGGTATAGTAAAACAGCTTCATCTTTACCTTTTACCTTTACAGGTTCCATCTCTCTATATATAAACTCTTTTGTTAATTTAGCCACTGTAAACTCAGTGATAAGAATCTCAATACCATAGTTTTTAGTTAAACCCTCAACTCTTGATGCTAGATTCACACCATCACCAATAACAGTATAATCTTTTTTAGCATCTGAACCGATATTTCCAACAATCACCTCAGCACTATTGATTCCGATTCCGATTCTTATAGGTAAAATATGCTCAGATACTAACTCTTTGTTTAATCTTTCCAATTTTTCTATCATAGATAAAGCACAATCACAAGAAGCATCAGCATGTTTTTCTAAATCTACTGGAGCATTAAAAAATGCCATAACAGCATCACCTATATATTTATCAAGCATACCACCATTTTCAAGTACAGATTCTGTCATAGGTGTAAAGTAACGGTTTAGAATCTTAATAAGCTTCTCTGGTGACATAGATTCAGATATGGTAGTAAAACCTCTAATATCACTAAAAAGGATACTAAGCTCTTTTTTCTCACCACCAAGTTTTAATGATTCTGGATTCTCTATAAGTTTATTTAGTAAATCTCCAGATAGATAGGAGGAGAAAGTATCTTTCATAAACTTACCTTTTTTCTCTTGTATATTAAATGCCACAGCCTCAACAACAACCATACTAAAGATAAGTGAAAGTAGTGGAAAGAAAAGATCTATATATATCATATCTACAACAAAAAGGTATCTAACATACCCGTAAACTACTAAATAGATTAAAATATTTAAAAGAGTTCTATATAAAATCTTTTTAATACTAAAGATTAAAATCAATGGTAATAAAACCATCATCACTATCAAAATAGGTGTTATATACTTATACTCTACTATAAGTTGTGAGTTTAACAAATTAGATAAGAAAGTGTAGTGTAGCAATGGACCGGGTATAGAGCCTATCGGTGTATTGGCTATATCCCCTGCCCCAACCTCTGTTATACCTAGTATCACTATCTTATTTTTAAAATACTCTGGTTTTACAACACCAGTTGCTACATCTAAAAAAGATACCACATCATACTTATCTAAATCATAAAAGTTTAATCTGACTAAACCATTTTCACCAATTTTGATAATATATTTACCAATCTTTAGATGGTTATTATCTACCCTTTCAAGATCTTTGTTTAACCTAAGTCTAAGACCTTGTATAGCTAAAGATGGGTATAAACCATCACCAAAATGTAAAGCAGTTGGATATGAGCGAAGTTTATCATCACTAGCACGGAAAGTGGAAAAACTTCCAGATAAACTACAAGCTTCCATAATAGGTAAAATATTTATCTCAGCATATTTAGCAGATGGGAAAATATCTCTTGAACTATCACCAAATTGTGATTGGAGTAGATCAAGTGTAGAATCACTTAAAACATCAAGCTCATCATCACTAATCACTTGTGTAGCATTATCTCTAAGAAAAAATCCACATACACTATTATTTAACCCAGATAACGATTCAGCTAAAACCTCATCAGCTTCACCTGTTGGCTCTGAAAAAATCATATCCATCAAAACAACATCTGCTTGAGTTAATCTATCTATACCTTTTGCTAAGATTCTTCTATCCCAAGGCCATCTACCATACCTATTAACACTAGGCTCATCAACTGCTACAAATACTATATCTTTGTTTAGCTCTTTTTTTTGTAATGAAAAATCTATATCATTAAAAGTGAGAGAGAAGTTCTCAAACGGTTCAACTTTATAGATTTGAAGAACTAAAATTATAGCTAGTATGGGTAAGACAGCAAAAGCATAGATAAATTTATCTTTCATAACTATTTCATCGAACTCATTAACTCTTCAAAATGTTCAAACTCAGCATCATCTTTCTCATTCCAACTATCTTCATTTACTCTGTTTCCATTAAAAGAGATTTTATTACCAGATTTTAGGTCAAACATCTTTACAGCTTCTGCTACGGCATAGATATTTTGAGCATTTTTAAATTTCTCAAACTCTGATTTTGCTTTTGATGTGTAGTTTCTAAAATCATCTTGAACTTTTTTTCTATATAGTTCAAACTCCTCTTTTATACTCTTAACACCAATAAGACCCTCTTTTAGTAAAACTGAACCATCTTTGTCACCATCTACAATAAAAGTTGTACCCTTAATCCCTATAATCGCAAACTTAGTTTTTATCTTTAAAGAGTTTTTAGCACTTCTTGATGTGATTTTATAAAAAACTTTACCACCATTTTGCTCTATCGTGTTGTTGTTTACAAAATGGATAGTTGAACTAACATCAACCACAACAGTAGAACCATCAACAAGCTTGATAACTAAAGAACCTTTTCTTGAAGTTGTGATAAGATCACCATCTTTTACTTCATAACCAGCTAAAACCTTACTTTTTTTAAAAGAGTTTTCAGCTTTAACCTTTACCATCCCTTTTACACTCTCAACATTACCTATAACACTAGCACTAACTAAAGTTGCGAAAAATAAAACAACCAATAAAAATAATCTTCTCATAACCATCTCCACATTTTTTAAAATATACAAATATTATATCATTAAAGTGATACAATTAGACAAAAATTATATATAGAGATTTGAATGTTAAAAATTTTATTTTCACCAGCAGAGGGAAAAAATAGTGGTGGCACAGAAGATGCCAAAGAGTTACTAGGCTCAAACAAAGCAAGATACGATATTTTAAGTGAGTACAACACTATCATAAAACGAAATGATGAAGAGGAGATAAAAAAGCTTTTTGGAATCAAAAAATTTAGTGATTGTGAACCTTATATAAATGATGTTTTCGATTCTCCACTAATGTGTGCGATAGAGAGATACCAAGGTGTAGCTTACAACTACCTAGAGTATAAAACTTTAGATGAAAAAGCAAAAGAATATCTAAAAAAGAACACCATAATTTTCTCAAATCTTTATGGGGCAATACTAGGTGGCGATACCATAGCAAACTATAAAGTGAAACAAGGTAATGACATAGGTAGTATCATACCAGATAAGTTTTACAAAGATAGATTCACATATCAACTAGACCTATATCTAAACAGTGATGAGATTCTAGACTTAAGAGCTGGTTACTACGATAAATTTTATAAAGTCACAAAACCGTATGTAACTCTAAAGTTTCTAAAAGATGGAAAAACTGTTAGCCATTGGGCAAAGGCTTACAGAGGTTTAGTCTTAAAAGCATTAGCACAGAATCAAATCAACTCGATAGATGAGTTTAAATCTTTAGAGATTGATGGTTTAGATGTTAAAGAGATTAGGATTATAAAAAATAAGACAGAGATTATATATAATATAAATTTAGGAGAATAATAATGGCAAACGATTCACAAGAGTACAAAGATAAAAAAGCATTTTTTGAGAAGATAATTACACTTTATGGTAGAAATGTTGTTATAGAGATTTTACAAGATGATTCTATTAAAATTCACAAGCTTCACATGGCAGAATCAAACAAAACTGATGGAGCGATTAAAACTATACTTTCACTTGCTAAAAAAAGAGATATAGAGGTAAGTTTTCATGACAAGAATCAACTATCTCGTATTAGTAAAAATGCTAAACAAGATCAAGGTGTAGCAGTAGATATTATCGCTAAAACATACCAAAATGCTAAAGAGATAAAAAAACTAGATAGTTTTAAACTTATAGCACTAGATGGAATCCATAACCCTCAAAACCTAGGGATGATTATCCGTTCTTGTGCTGCTGGGTATATAGATGGAATCATCTTACCTAAAAAAAGTTCAGCTAAAATCTCACCACTTGTTGTAAAAGCTAGTGCTGGAACACTTTTTAAACTACCTATATACTTTTGTAACTCTTTAGATGAGATTTTACAAGATTTAGAAAATACAAAAATCTACTCACTATCTTCACATGCTAAAAATTCTATATATGATTTAGAAAATAACGATAAATCTATATTTGTTTTAGGAAATGAGAGTGAGGGTGTAAGTAAAGAGGTTGAAAAACTATGCAATGATTCTATATCTATCCCAATGAACAGAGGTGTAGAATCACTAAATGTAGCTGTAACTGCTTCACTTATCGCTTTTATGAAATAGCTTTTTTAAGTAAAAATTGACAATATATCTAAATAGATATATCATTAGATAGAAAAAGTTGGAGTAGATTATGGCAACGATAAAAAAATTAATATCTATGGATGAGAGTATTGCTAGTGAACTTGAAAATGTAGCTGATGCACTTCATAAATCTCAAAAAGAGATTATCGAGACTGCTCTTGATTTTTATTTTGATTATACAGATAGTGTTGTAGCAGATAAAATAACAAGAGAGATAAACTCTAATGAGATGAAAGTTTATGATTCTAAGGATGTTTATAAAGAGTTAGGAATCGAACTTTGAATATAAAATATTCTGAGAAATCTATAAAAGATTTAAAATCTTTTTCACATCCAGATAGGATTTTAATAGCTAAAAAAAGAGTAGGATTTAGAAAAAATATATACTAAGAGATCATTATCTCATAAGGTCTTTGTATCTCTTTTATAACCTCATTTACACTCATATGGCGAGATTTTCTTAAAAACTCTTTTCCATCTAAAAATACTAAAACAGTAGGAATCGCAAAAACTCCAAAATGTGGGGCTATATCTTCCTCTACTGAAATATCTACACTCTCTATCTTGAACTCTTTGAAGTTTTCATCTATCGCTTCTAGTAGTTTCGGTTTAAGTGCGTGGCATACATTACAAGTTGGTGCTGAGAAGTAAACCATCACTGCTAAGTTTTCTTTTATCGTTTTTTCTATGTTTTCTATTGTTTGCATTTGAGATTATATTATAATACAGCTATGAGTTCAATAATTTTTTCAATTTTAAGTATATACATCTTCATTGTTATAGGTTTTATCGCTAAGATGAGTTTTAAAGAGCAGATAGATGATAAAACTATCACCCTTATAAATGTTTACTTTTTACAAGTTTTTTTAACCTTTTGGGGACTCCTCATCCGTCCTATCGACATAACACTCCTTTATGCTCCATCTATCTATATGGTGATTGTTTTAGGTGTTGTTGTTATCTCTGCCGTTATAGCAAAGCTACTATTTGAAAATAAAAAAGAGTATTCGATAGCTACTGTTTCTGCCATCATCGGAAATACTGGAAATCTTGGTATCCCTATAAATATAGCTATATTTGGTGATGAATCTATTCCATATACAACTGTTGTAAATCTTGTAAATGTGTTTGTTGTTTATACGATAGGTGTTTTTTACTACTCTCGTGGTTCATTTGATACAAAAACTTCACTAAAAAATATAGTAAAACTCCCTATATTATGGGCTGCTATCATCGCTATTTTACTTAGTATATATGGTTATAGACCTAGTGGTGTGATTCTAAACACTCTAATGATGGGTGCTTATGCTTCTATGACTATGCAACTTTTTTTATTTGGAATCTACCTATATGGCACTAAAATAAATGAGATAAGTAAAAAGTTAGTTGTTTGGATTCTTAGTATAAAATTTATCATTTTACCACTCATAACATTTTTGGTTCTCATAAATGTAGAGTTAGATTCTATGATAAAAGGAATCATTTTTATAGAGTTGATGATGCCTTTAGCTGTCGCAAATGTAAACTTAGCATCACTCTACGACTGTCGCCCTAGAGTTGTTACTGCTTTAGTATTTTTATCTTCATTTGTTTTTTTAGGGGTTATTTTTGTAGCTGTAAAGATTTTAACTTATCTGTAATAAGTTAAATAACTTATTACATAAGCTTAGTGAAAAGAAGTCTATTAAAAAAGCAACTCTTCTCCAGCATTAGCTTCCATATCTACACTTGGTGGCTTAGATATATTACTAAAATACTCTTTTCTTTTTCCTATATTTACCTCGATAATTCCCTCTGGAACATCAAACTTTCTTTTGATTTGTGGATAAAATTTTAAAATATTTTTATAAAACATATGAAATGCTGGTCCTGAGATTCTACCACCTGTTTCTTTTCTGTGCATCGGACTATTATCATCATTTCCAAACCATACTACTGTCTCTATAGTTGGTGAAAAACCTGCAAACCAACCATCCACATTTTTGTTTGTTGTACCTGTTTTACCTGCTATCTCTATACCTCTAACTCTTGCTCTTATACCTGTTCCACGATTTACAACATCTCTTAAAATTGTTGTCATTATAAATGATTGAGTTTCCTCTGTTATGAATAATTTTCTTTCACTTTTTTTATATATAGTATGAGAGTTTTCATCTATATAATCAATCAAATGTGGTTTAACTTGAATACCTTTATTTGAAAAAGATGTGTAGTATTTAGCTAGTTCAAGTGGGGACATAGACATCGTTCCCAATGCAATAGATAGATCATTTGGAACACCTTTTATGCCAAACTTTTTAAAATCTTTTAATAACTCTCTTAAACCTATTTCATTCACCAAACTAATCGTTGCCAAGTTACTTGAGTGGATTAAAGCTTCTCTTAGTGTTATAAGACCCTTATAGTTTTTACTATAATTTCTAGGTTGCCATTTTAACTCTTCACCATCTTTATGGTACTTATATGTTTTTGCAACATCTGCTAGCTTAGATGCACCAGAGTAACCTAAATCTATCGCTACTTGATATATAAAAGGTTTAAAAGCAGATCCAGGTTGTCTTCTCCCTTGTGTAGCACGATTAAAAGCATTTTTTTTGTAATCTATACTACCTACTAAGGCTAAAATATCACCAGTTTTAGAATCTAAACTAACTAATGCACCATTTAAAAGAGATGTATTACTATCATCAAACTTTGGTTTAACCCCTCTTTTTTTAGCTATTCTAATAGCTCTTTTTTTATACCCTTCTATCCTTCTTAAAGAAAAATCATAAGCATATTTTAAAGATTTTCTAGCAGCATCTTGAAGTCTTAAATCTATAGTTGTATGAATCTCATAACCACCAGTTTTTATATCATTTATACCCATTCTTCTTGCTCTTCTAACAACCTCATCAACTATAAAAGGTGCTACATTTTGGGTTAAAGTATCGTTATAAACTTTTGGATTTTCAGCTAAAGCATCTTTATATTCTGTTTCATCTATCCACCCTAAAGTGTGCATTCTAGTTATAACACGATTTGCTCTACCCATAGAGATTTGATAATTTCTAGTTGGTGCATAAGTGCTTGGTGCTTTTGGAAGACCAACTAAAATAGCTATCTCTTTAAGTGTTAAATCAGCAAGCTTTTTATGAAAATAGCCATCAGCTGCTGTTTTTATACCGTAGTAACTATGACCAAAATATATCTCATTTAAGTATCTCTCTAAAATCTGTTCTTTAGTTAAAACTCGTTCTATTTTTATAGCATAAATAGCCTCTTTAATTTTTCTCGATAATTTTTTATCTCTAGTTAAAAGTACATTTTTTACTAACTGTTGTGTTATGGTACTAGCACCCTCGACAGCTTTACCTGCTCGTATAACCTTTATAGCAGCACGAAAGATAGCATCTATATTAATCCCCGGATGTTCAAAAAATGTGGTATCTTCAATCGCAACAAGAGCCTCAACTGCTCGTGGTGGAATCTCATTAAATGTGGCATAATATCTATGTTTTTTCTTAAAAAGGTTAGCAATTTTTTCACCATTTTTATCATAGATTCTTGTACTAACATCTGGTTTATAATCTACTAACGGAGTTATATCATAATCATATTTTACTAAGAAGTAGCCCAACAACATAAAAGGTGATAAAAATCCAAGTATCACAACCATTATCAATATTTTTTTCATTATCTTCATCATTGCCTAAATTTCCTATGTGCAAAACTTGCTTCTATTAATGTTTTTGTATAACTCTTTTGTGGTTTTTTTAAGATACTCTCCATATCTCCACTCTCTACAACTTTACCATTTTTTATAATACAAATATCATCACATAAAGATGATACTGATTCTATATCGTGTGTTACAAAAAGTATTTTGAAACTATACTCTTTTTGTAAACTTTTTAAAAGCTCTATTATTAAAACTCTTGTTTGTGGATCAAGTGCTGTTGTTGGTTCATCAAGAAGTAGTAGTTTTGGTTTCGTGCTTAGTGCCATAGCTATCACAACTCTTTGTAGCTGCCCACCAGATAATTCAGGTGGAAACCTAGATGATAAATCGCTATCTAAACCAACCCTACTAAAGAGTTTATCCATCTCATCTTTATTTGTAAAAAACTGATCTTGTATCTTTGTGAGTGGTGATAATGCCGTAAATGGATTTTGTGGAACAAAAGATAAACTTTCACCAACTATCAACTCAAAGTCACTATCATATTTTAAATCTAATTCCATACCATTTGGTAACATATTTAGAAATGCTTTTAATGTCAAACTCTTACCACTTCCACTTTGCCCTACAAGAGCAAGAGAAGAATCTATGTTAAAAGATATATCTACTAAAGATTTATCTTCATATATGATGTTTAATTTTGAGATATTCATTTTTTATTTTATCTAAATTACTATTAGGAACAAATATTTAAGTATAAGTTCCTAAAAAAATAGATAAGTTTTATAGTAGCCACTATCTAACTACTGAACTCTATGATTCACAAAACTATGATATAGGTCGTCAAAACCTGTTTCACTTGAATGTTCTACCAATTTCATAGTTTCGATTGCACCATTATAATCTTGAGATTCCCATGCTTTAATCGCTTTTACTATCCCTTGATGAACATTTCTATGATGTTCATTAAGGCTATTTATAGCTCTTGTGTCATCTTTTATCATCTCTTTATTTTTTTCAAACCACTTACCAAAACGGCAACTATGTTCATCAATAATAGTATTGTTGTTATCATTTAAAAACGAATCGTATGCTAAAAGTTTTAAAAGGATATGATCTACTTTTCCATTTCCTACACCAATCTCATTAGAAATATTTGCAGTGATATTTGTTGCTTTAAGTGTGTTAGAAATAACAATATCCAAATCTTCAAAGTAAGAGCTAAGTGATTGTGATATATCACCTGTATTTTTTCTAAAAAGCTCTGCTATATCTTGAATTTCAGAAGTATTTTGTTTTAACTGACCAATACTTATCTCAACCTCATTTGTAGCTTTTTGTGTTCTCTCAGCTAGTTTTCTAACCTCATCAGCAACAACAGCAAAACCTCGTCCATGTTCACCAGCACGAGCAGCTTCAATAGCAGCATTTAAAGCCAATAGGTTAGTTTGGTCTGAAATATCTTTAATAAGATTTATCACATCACTAATAGAGGTAACACTATCATTGAGTCCATTTGCTCCATTATCAAGATTTCCAGATTCTTGACCTATGTTTTCTATTGCATCACTAATCGATTGTCCAGTTGTTTGCACACTACTAATTTTATCAGCTGCTTCTGCATTTAGAGATTTTACCTCTTCTAAAGATTCTATATTCGCTTCCATAATAGTCTGAACGAATCCAACACCACTTTTGTATGAACCTAAAAGTAATCTTATTATATCAGTAATAGATTCACCCTTAGTATCAACAGCAGATGCAACAACTTCCGATTCTCTTTGCAATCTATCTTTTAAATCTTCACATTCATTTTTTAGTGAACTGTTTTCTTTTTTCAGCTCTTCTATCTCGTTTTTATATTTACTAGAATTTCCAAATAAACCCATTTTGCTCAACCTTTTCTATTTTTTTCTATAATATCTAAAAAACACTTTATACTTTTATAAAGATTTTATTTTTAAAGCTAATTCTCTTAAATCTTCACTATCTTCTCCCAACCTAACTATCAAACGGATAATTGCTTTTTCTACCGTTGGCTGTCGTATAGCTCCAACCAAATAACCAAGAGAGAGTAGTTTTTCTTTTATCTCTATCACTCTCTTGTTATCATTTATCAGTATGGGGACTATTAAACCTTTTATATCTATACCTAGAATCTCTTTTATTATTGATTGGTTAAGTAGGATACTTTTTTTTAGTTCATCTCTATTTTTTAAAATATATCTAAGTGCATTATGTGCTAAAAGTGTGTCATAAAGTGAAAGTGAAGTGGCATAGATGATAGGTTTAGCACGATTTAAAAGATAATCAACTATATGATTTGATGCCAAAATAAATGCTCCAAAACTTCCATAAGCTTTACCTAATGTTCCCATTTTTATATGATTTGGTTTTATAACTATATTATACAAATCAAAAACACCCATAAGTTTACTACCAACCACTCCACTACTATGTGCTTCATCTACTATAAGGATAGCATCAAAATCCTCACAAATTTCAAAAACCTCTTTATCTACCAAATCACCATCCATTGAGTAGATTCCCTCAACAGCGACTATCTTTCTTTTAGCATTAGAATCTTTTAACAGTTTTTTTAACTCAACCATATTGTTATGCTCAAAAAACATAACATCTATACCATTTAAGTTTGAAGCTAAAACACCAGAAGCATGATACTTTTCATCCATAAAAAGTTTATCACCTTTTCTTACTAACGATTCTATAAGTGCGATGTTGGCATTAAATCCACTTCCTAAAACCACTCCAGATTCAAAACCGTTAGCCTCACAAAGAGCATCTTCAAAATCTTTATGAATCTGATGATAACCATTTACTAAAAGTGAAGCTTTTGAGCTATGAAGTGGTAGTTTTGAAAGTGTTTCACAAGTTTTAGAATGTAACTCTTTGTTATGAGATAACCCTAAGTAATCGTTTGAAGCAAAGTCTAAAACTTCACTATCTACAACCTCACGAGTTCTATATCTGCCAACTTTTTTTAAAGCTTTTAACTCATTTTCATAGTAGTTCATCCAGAAACCACCATATTTCTACCATTATCTTTAGCTTTATATAATGCTTCATCTGATCTTTTAAAAATCAAATCTATATCTTCATCTTCTAAATATTCAACAACTCCAAAACTCATAGTTATGGGAACAACCTTTTTATAATCTTCAACAGCTTTTCTTAATTTCTCTGCTACTTTTATACCATTTTCCAACTCTAAATGTGGTAAAATCACAATAAATTCTTCACCACCTATACGACAAAATATATCTTCATCCCTAAGTTGTTCCGAGATTAATTTTGTATATTCTATAAGAACTTTATCACCAACATCATGTCCATAAGTATCATTCACTTTTTTGAAAAAATCTATATCAAACATAATTAAAGATAAGCTATAATTATATCTTTTCACCCTATTTATCTCATGTGACATTTTTCTATAAAAATATCTTCTATTACCAATATTTGTCAAAGTATCTGTAACACTTAAAAGTTCTAACTCTTTTTTATAATTTTCTTCGATAGTTATATCTGAAAGAATAATACTATAATGTTCATCACTGCCATTAATCTCAGATGCACTTATAGAAAAATAATAAAGTTTATCTAAAATCTTTAATTTTACTTTATAATTTTCATTGTCAAGTTTTAACAAATAATCGACCCAATATAAACCATTCATCTCTTTTTTCAAATAACCATCATCATCTACAAAAAATTCACATAAGCAATAGTTTCTTTTTTTAAAATCTTCAGCAGAACTAAACATATCAAAATATTTAAAAAACATTTTATTTGCCAATATCAATGTTTTTTTATTATTTACAACAACTATATTTGTAGATGAATCTATAATACTTTTGTAATACTGTTGTTGAATTCTATATCTATAAAATAAAAACATAACCAATATTATAAAAAGGCTCATAAAGATAATAATAGCTCCTGCTATATACTTAAACATAAAATACTGTATATCCATATTTGATATATCTTTTAATTGTTTAAACATGATAAAATAAGCTATCGTTTTATTATTAATATTTTTAAGTTTTTTAGAAACTATAAAATACTTATTTTCAATTTTATAACCGTTATGAAAATATTTTTTTATACCATGTTCTTTTAAATATCTCATTTGATCTTTAGAAGCATCCATATTTGCAACATAATAATCGTCAATAAACAAGTTAGTCAATGGTGATTCTAACTGTTTTTTATACCTCTTTTCAACAACTACAACAGAGTTTATTTTATAATTTTCTAACTGTTTAGAGATAGAGTTTAGATGTGAAATCACCTCTATCATACCTATAAATTTACCATGATTAAAAATGGGAACAATCGCATTTATAAATAGATCAAACCTACCTATACTAATAGATGATTCAACCGTTTTTGTTTTAAGTATACTGATTAAATCTTTTCTAATCGTTCCTAAATTATCACCTTTTTTATCACACCAACTTCTATATAATGATGTAGCCTTTGCATCTAAGATATGAATCCATATATTTTTATATAGTGTATTTTGCTTAAATTTTTTGATTAGATTTTTATAATAATTTTTAGGTATTTTATGATTGACAAGTGTTTTTGATAAACTTTTATCATTTGCAATACTAAGAGCTATAGCGACAGTAGCTTTTTGTTTTTGTAAAATCATAGCAGTAACTTCAGCTTCCATCAATGATGCTTCAAGTTTATAATTACCATTTTTTAATTTATCACTTTGTATTTTTAAAAAATCAAAATATATAAAACTAAAAACTAATAATAAAGAGATAACAATAGATATAAAAATATACGACTTATATGATTTCAACATAAAAACCCCTTACATCTGACAATTCTATCATAAGTGAGTTTAAATTAAATAAATGTTTTTAAAACTTCTACATTTAATCCCATAGCAGTAGATTCAAAACCTCGTACCTCTTTGATATAAGATTTACAAAAACCCTCAACCATACAAGCCCCAGCCTTACCTCTCCACTCACCAGATTCTAAGTAAGATTCTAAATCATCTAAATTAAAATCACTGAAAATATAATCAGTTTGTGATATATCTATAATCTTTTGAGTTTTTGAGTGGTATATCATACAAGTTACTATCGAAGTGATATTTCCACTTTGTGTCATCAAAATATCTCTTGCTTCATCAATACATCTTGCTTTTCTAAGAATCTGATTTTGTGAAGTAACAACTGTATCAGCAACCAAAAGTGGATAATCATCGATTCCAAAAGTTTTCAGATTAAGTTCATATTTGCCAACCGTTGCCTGATAAACAAAGTTTTTAGGTGAAGATGCTATGATAGAATCCTCATCAAAATCTTTAGATTTTTGGATAAACTCAATCCCAACATTTTTTAAAAGCATAGCCCTAGTCTCAGAACCTGAAGCTAATCGAATCATTTAGCACTACTCTCTTTTACAAATATTTTTAACTCTTCTATCTTATCTTTATATCTAACTTTTTTCCAGTTGTTAAAAGATGGATGTGGTACTCTTAGAACATCTTTAAATTCACTATCATCAAACAGTACATCAAAAGCATTTTGTGCGAAGTTACCACATAAAACTAGCTTTTTATCTTTGTGTTTTTCTAATCTTTTTTTAAAATTGTTAAGCATCTTTTCTATAACTAGATTGATATTTGTTTTAGCTGTTTTTCTAGGTTTTGGGTTTTGTCTTATAAGTTCAAAAGACTCTAAAACTTTAGCATCTGGATTCTCATATGCAGATTTTTGTAGTGGGTAATTTGAGATATTTACTAACCCTATATTTTTAACTTTTTTCTCAAAAACAAGTTTACCAAATGGCTCTTTAGAATCAAACAAAATAGACGACATATCAACCCCACTCTTACCAGCAACAGGGTAACCATTTTTAACCTCTTGAGTATGTGGAGATTCTAAAACAAATATAACCTTTGTAGTATCATAAACTATATCATCTACAAAATAGTTATCAAAATCATTTTGGTTCATTAGGTTATTCATCTCTTAAATCTTTAGTATCCAAAGTTATTTGAGTTATAATATTAAAAGCATCTTCAAACTCTTTTATATTTTTATATTCCTTTGGAATCATAGTTAAGTTACTAGCATTTTTTAAAAAGTATATCCATTTATCTAACATAGACGAAAGTTGATAAATATCTTTATTCATTTGAGATAATTCTAATATACAATCAAAATATTTTAATTCACATCTCATTGTATATTTATCACTTACAAACATAAAAGATGTATAATTAGCTGTATGTTTAAAAATCAATGAACCAGACAATATAAATATATTCATAACATAATCAAAATCTCCAAGATTACGGTTATTTAAAAACATAATTTCATCCATCTCTTCTAAGTTTTTATTTACTGACATATTAAGTCTATTATCTGTACTTTTAAACTTAACCAATACATTTTCACCATTTTTTGAAAAAACTTCAATAGCAAGAGTATGAAAATCTAAAACTTTAAAATCAAGCATATATTTATTAGCATTAGTATCACCTAAGATAGAATTATATAATGATATTAAAATATTTTTATGATTCTCATCTCCAAATATCTTTTTAAATACTAAGTCATTCTTTGGATCGGCAAATTTCATATAATCTCCTATAATTTAAAAAACAGAAGAGAAATAACTACCTAAAAAGATAGCTACAACACCAAGAGCAATATTTACAGGAACCATATATTTTCCTATCATCCCTAGTTGTTTTTTTGCTAAAAGGAGTTCACCTCTCTCTATCGCTTTTTGAGCATTGTTTCTTTTTCTAATCATTACAGCTAGGTTTAAAAACATAATAGTCCAAATTCCCTCTTTAGCATAAGCAAACATCTTATATTCAGTATCTGAGATAGAGTAACCTTTTACCATTATGATGGCAGTTGCTAGAAGTATAAGAACAAAAGGTGCTACTATACAAAAAAGTCTTTTTAAAGCATCTGCTATCCTCTCTAACCTTTTGAGTGGAGATTCTATCTCCATAAAAGATGGGTGCGAAGCATACTTCATAGCTACCATACCACCAACCCAAATAACAGCTGAAATAACATGTAAAAAAACTATGATTACTTTGTATTCACTAAAAAATTGTTCCATACTTATCTTTTCCAAATAAAACTAAAATCAAATTTTATGTCACATTTTCCTAGCTCAAATTTATAATTTTCTTCGCTAAAATCACCAACTTTTATATATCTACCATTATGAAGTTTATATACTTTTGCTTTTTTACTTTTAGGATATACAAGAATGTAGTATTTTACACCCTCATTTTGATATACCTCAAATTTTAACTGTTCATCCCTTTTGGCAGTTGATTTTGAGATAACTTCAAAAACTATCTCAGGGGCTTTTGTAACTCTATCTTTAGGCTCATAACATATCACCATACTATCAGGTCTTAAAACTGTATCTTCACTAAACTCAACATCAGTTTCAAAAAGTGCATGACATTTTTTACAATTATCTAGTTTTTCATCTAGTTGTCTAAAAATTTTCCCATTTATAAACTGATGATTTACCATAGGGGATGGGGACATAGCATAAGGGTGACCATATATTAGTTCCCAATCACCATCCCAACTGTAAAAATCATCTTTCGTGTAATATTCTACATAAGCTAAATTTGACATTTATTACCACCTTTGTATTAAGATAAAGCCTCTGTTATAAAGTTAAGTGATGTCTCTTTAGCTTCTGGTAGTTTAGTTTTATCTTTACCACCAGCTTGTGCGAAGTCTGGACGACCTCCACCACCACCACCTAAAATAGGAGCGATTTTTTTGATCCAATCACCAGCTTTAGCAGGAGCATTAGCTACACCACAAGCTATAAGAACTTTATCACCTTTTACTTGAAAAAGCATAGCACAAAGTTTCTCATTTTCATTTTTTAACTCATCAATTTTCTCTTTAATATCACCAGTTGGATACTCTTCTATAACAACAGCAACACCATTTATCTCATTAGCAGTTATCTCAACTTTTGAAGATTCTAGTGCCTCTTTTACTTCTGTTTTAAGTTCACCTATAGTTGCTTTCATTCTACTGATTCCAGCGATAACATCAAGGTTTTTAACTTCAGATTCTACCTGCTTTATAAGGATTCTTTGCTCACAAAAATGTTTATAAGCACTTTGCCCACAAACAGCTTCGATTCTTCTTACACCAGCACTTACACCACTCTCTTTAGTTATGATAAATGAACCTATATTTGCTGTGTTTTCAACATGGATACCACCACAAAATTCAACAGATGCTTTAGCAAAACTTACAACTCTAACCTCATCACCATATTTTTCACCAAACTGACTTTTAGCACCAGATTTTTTAGCATCTTCTATCGCTAAAACTTCTGTTTTAGTTGCTATACCACGAGACACAAGCCCATTGACTCTTGTTTCTATCTCAGCTAACTGCTCATGTGTAACAGGTTTAGAATGTGAAAAGTCAAATCTTAATCTATCAGATTCAACAAGTGAACCAGCTTGTGAGATATGATCACCTAAAACATCATATAAAACAGCATGTAAAAGGTGTGTAGCTGAATGATGTTTTATAATCTCATTACGGCTAATATCTACAATAGCATCAACTTTAGTACCAACTTTAATACTTGAAGTAACTTCAATCTCAGACATATTTAGGTTAAAAAACTTTTTAGTATCTATAACTTTAGCACGACATTGTAACTCACCACTATCGCCACATTGCCCACCACTTTGAGCATAAAAAGGTGTTTTATCTAAAAGTACCCACCCTTTTTGCCCTATATCTAGCATATCAACATGTTTATAGTTTTCATCAAGTAGTGCTAAAACTTCAGCAACATCTTGAGTTTTTTCATAACCAACAAACTCATTTTCACCAAATTTTTCTAAAAGCTCTTTAAAATCACCATGAGTATCACCATCTCCACTACCTTTCCAAGCAGCTTTAGCACGAGTTCTTTGCTCTAGCATCAACTCATCAAATTTTTTCTCATCTAGCTTTAAATTGTGATGTTTTAACATATCTTGAGTAAGATCAAGAGGGAATCCAAATGTATCATAAAGTTTAAAAGCAACCTCACCACTAAATATATCTTTAGTAGTTTTTAACTCCTCTTCAAACAAAGCGATTCCAGATTCTATAGTTTTAAAGAATCTAGCCTCTTCAAGTTGAATCTGCTCTTTTACGATTTCAGATTTTGTAGCTAAGTAGTTATACTCACCACCCATAATCTCTACAACTCTATCTACAAGTTTAAACATAAAAGGTTCACGAAAACCTAGTAGATAACCATGACGAACAGCACGACGAAGGATACGGCGAAGAACATAACCACGACCCTCATTAGAGAAGTTTGTACCTTGAGAAAGTAGAAAAACTGCTGTTCTAATATGGTCAGCGATAACTCTATAAGATGCTCCATTAGCATACTCATATTTTTTAGAAACTAACCTCTCAACATTATTGATTATAGGCATAAAAAGTGAAGAACCGTAGTTACTTAATGCTCCCTCTTTGATGGCGATAACTCTCTCTAAACCCATACCAGTATCTATAGATGGTTTAGCTAAAGCGATTCTCTCACCACCAGCAACTTTAACCTCATACTGCATAAACACAAGATTCCAAATCTCTAAGAATCTGTCACCCTCACCACCAAGATAATCCTCTTTACCAGAGAAATTATCTGCACCTTGGTCATAAAAAATCTCAGAACATGGTCCACATGGTCCTGTGTCACCCATAGACCAAAAGTTATCAGCATCACCAAGTCTTAGGATTCTATCTATTGATATATGTTTTTGCCAAAGTTTTTCAGCTTCATCATCAGATTCGTGAATAGTAACCCATAGTTTATCTACTGGAAGTTTTATCACTTTAGTTAAAAATTCCCAAGCATAATCTATAGCTTCCTCTTTAAAATAATCCCCAAAACTAAAGTTACCTAACATCTCAAAAAAAGTATGATGTCTAGCTGTATGCCCAACATTTTCAAGGTCGTTGTGTTTACCACCAGCTCTTAAACATGTTTGGCATGATGTGGCTCTTGGGTTAGGGGGAGTAGGAATCTCACCTGTAAAGATAGACTTAAAAGGCACCATCCCAGCATTGTTAAATAGTAATGAAGCATCCTCTGGCACTAACGGTGCTGATGCTTTTCTATCGTGATTTTTTGATTCAAAATATTTTAAAAATTCTTCTCTGATGTCCATTATAATTCTCTCATATAAAATTATGAGATTATAACCAAATATATTGTAAAAGTAATTTAAGATGATTTATCAAATTATCTAAAATAATAATTTCAAATTTATTTAGTTATAATACTTAATTAACCATAGAAAAAAGGGGAAGAATTGTTAAGATTCTTATTTTTACTAATCTCTACATTTACACTGCTTCTTGCTAATAATCAGAGCCTAGAACATATTAGCCTACAACTAAAATGGAAAAATCAATTTCAGTTCGCTGGTTATTATATGGCAAAAGAGAAAGGTTTTTACAAAAATATTTCTCTCGATGTTAATATAATAGAGTATAAAAATGGAATTGATATTGTAAAAAAAGTTGAAAATAGCCCTAAAGGTGGCATATATGGTGTAGGCTATCCAAATGTTTTACTTCATAAAGCAAATGGTGCAAATATAATCTTACTAAGTGCCATAAATCAACTATCACCCCACATACTTATAACTCTTAAATCATCAAATATTAAAAGTATAAAAGATTTTAAACATAAAAGAATTATGATAGATAAAGAAGCTATAGAAACAGCATCTTTTTTAGCGATGTTTGCATCAAATAATCTATCATTAAATGATTTAACATATCTAAAACCATCATTCAATATAGAATCACTCATAGATAAGAAAACTGATATTACAACTGCATATATCTCAAATGAGCCATATCAACTTAAAAAAATGGGTATCGCTTTTGATATTTGGAATCCATCTGATTACGGCTTTGATTTTTATGATGATATTTTATTTACCTCAACCAAAGAGTTAAAACTACATCCAAAAAGAGTTGAAGCATTCAAAAAAGCATCTTTAGCTGGTTGGAGATATGCTTTTTCACATATAAATGAAACAGTAGATGTTATTTTAAAAAAGTACAATACTCAACATAGAACAAAAGATGCCTTACTATATGAAGCAAAAGAGTTAAAAAAATTGGCATATTTAGATTCTATACCTCTTGGTAATTTAGATAAAAACAAGATTAAAAGGATTGTAGATATTTACAACATTTTAGGGTTAGTGAAAAAAAATGTTGATATCAATAGTTTTATATATACACCATCTAAAAGTTCTATTTTAACACCCACTGAAAAAAAATATCTAAAAAATAAAAAAGTTATAAAACTATGTATAGACCCAAATTGGATGCCATATGAAAGTTTTAAAGATGGTAAATATATAGGAATAAGTGCTGATTACTTCAAACTGATAGAAGATAAACTTCATCTACCTATAGATCTCATAAAAACAAAAACTTGGTATGAAACTCTGAAATTTGCTAAAAGTAGAAAATGTGACATCATATCTTTATCAATGAAAACTAAAGATAGACTAAAATATTTAAATTTTACAAAACCTTACCTAAAAACACCACTTGTGATTGTAACAAGAAACAATGCTTTATTTATAGATAATTTTAAAATACTAAAAGGTAAAAAACTAGCCATAACTAAAGGGTATGCTTTTAAAGAGATTTTAGAAAAAAAATATCCATATTTAGAATTAATTGATGTTAAAAATATAGAAGATGGTCTTCAAAAAGTTAAAGAGGGTAAGGTTTATGCTTATATTGGTTCACTCATAAGTATTGGATATACAATTCAAAACAAATTTTTGGGTGAATTAAAAATATCTGGAAAATTTTTAGAAACATGGGATATGAGTATAGCAGTACGAAATGATGATAAAACACTACTAAATATTATGGAAAAAGCAGTTGAAACTATCACTGAACAAGAGAAACAAAAGATTATAAATAACTGGATAGCTGTTGAATATATTGATGGTATAAATTATAGTATACTCTTTGAATCATTAGGTGTATCAAGTATAATTATTTTTATAATTTGGTTTTTATATAGAAGAGAAAAAGAGGTTAAAAAAGAGCTAGAAGTGCAAAATATTATCTTTGATACGATTATAAATACTATAGAGAATCCGATGTTTTATAAAGATATAGATGGTGTTTATCAAAATGCAAATAAAGCTTTTGCTCAAAATATGTTAGGGATAACAAGAGAACAGTTGATAGGTAAAAAACTAAGTGAACTTTCAACTCTTATACCAGCTGAAGATATAGAATTTTATAATAAGCAAGATGAAAAACTATATAAATATAGAAAAAATCAAATTTATGAAACGGTTGTAAAACTAAAAAATGGATTCTCAAAAGATTTTCGTATACAAAAGAATCTATTTTATTCAAATAATGGTGAGATACTTGGATATGTTGGTTTTATGTATGATATAACAGATATGAAGAAAAGGGAACAAGAGTTAAAACTGATGGCATCAGTAGATCCTATGACAAAACTATATAACAGAAGATACTTTTCACAAGTAGGAAATGAACTTTTAAAAATTGCAAAAAGGGAGAAAACTCCACTAAGTATTATTATGCTAGATATTGATGATTTTAAAAAAGTTAATGATACTTATGGTCATCAAATAGGTGATGATGTGATTATAGCTATCGCAAAAAGTTTAAAATTTGTAAGTAGAGAGAGTGATGTTGTTTGTAGATTTGGTGGTGAAGAGTTTATACTTTTATTACCAAGTACAAATATAGATGGTGCGATGGTTATCGCAAATAAGATTAGAAAATCTATAGAAAACATAGCTATACCATTAGATGATACTAAAACTATACATATCACTGTAAGTGTTGGTGTTTCTATCGTTTATATAGAGAGTGATTTAAACCTAGAAGCATCTATAAAAAGGGCTGATGATGCTCTATATAAAGCTAAAGAGAATGGTAAAAATAGAGTAGAATCTTTTTAAAAAAACTCTACTATCTTCTCTCTTAAGAAATGTGGAAGAAGATTTAAAACTGATATGATTAGATAAAATCTAAAAGGGAAAGCATAGATTCTTTTGTTTTTATCTATCGCATATCTGATTTTTTTAACACCATCTTGTGTTGTTAAAATAAATGGCATTTTAAAACTATTTTTATCTGTAAGTTCACTTTTTATAAAACCAGGTAAAATATTTATCACTTTAATATTATGCTTTTTATATTTATACCTAATAGCTTCAGCATAAGCATTTAAGGCTCTTTTAGATGAACTATAAGCTTTAGCTGTTGGCATTGAGAAAAGGGATGATAAAGAGGATATAAAAACAATCTTACCACTCTTTTGAGATTCAAACTTTGGTAGTAAAATCTCTAAAATAGCATGATTTGCTAAAAGATTTACATCATATAGTTTTTTAAAATCTTTAAAAGGTGTGATTCCATCAGTATGACCAACAGATATACCAGCATTTAGTATAACCATATCAACAAAACCTATAGAATCTATCTTTTGTTGAAGTGATTCAAATTCAGTCACATCAGCAACTAAAATATCTACACTTTTAGATTTTGAAAGTAATTCAGATTTAAGTTTTTGAAGTTTATCCCCTCTTCTTGCTAAAAGAATAAGGGAGTTTAATGGTGTAGCATACTGACGAGCCAACTCCTCACCAATCCCACTACTAGCACCTGTTATTAAGATTTTGATTAAACAATCCTAATCATAACAGGTTTAGAGTTTACAAAGTCAAGAGATTCTAACTGTTTCATCATCTCTTGAATATCTTTCTCGATAGCTATATGAGTAGATACTAAAAGATTAGCTGAGTTATCAGTTGATGGTCTTTGTAACATTGTTTCTACTGATATATTATGCTCTTCAAAGATTTTAGTAATTTTTGCTAAAACACCAGCTTTATCTGAAACATTGATTCTTAAATAATATTTAGATTCAATTTTATCAGTAGATTTTAGAGTTAGTTTTCCCTCCATAGGTCTGTTAAAACCTAACATTGGAGTTGATTTTCCACTTCTAGCTATATCTATGATGTTAGCTACAACTGCAGAAGCAGTAGCATCACCACCAGCACCAGCACCATAGTAAAGTGTTTCACCAACTTTATCACCAACAACAGAGATTCCGTTCATCACACCATCAATTTTTGCTATCATCTCATCTTGGCTAATTAAACAAGCATGAACTCTTAACTCAACCTCATTATCATCTTTTTTAGCGATTCCTAAAAGCTTAATAGCATAACCAAACTCTGAAGCAAATTTTATATCATCACTACTTACTTTATCGATTCCCTCTATCAAAATATCTTCAGGTTTAGCATCGATTCCATAAGCGATAGAAGCTAAGATAAGAAGTTTATGAGCAGCATCATAACCACCAACATCAAAAGTTGGATCAGCCTCAGCATAACCTAAATCTTGTGCCTCTTTAAGAATCTCATCATAAGCTACACCCTCATTTGTCATCTTAGTCATCATATAGTTACAAGTACCATTCATGATTCCCATAATAGATTCTATGTGGTTAGCAGATAAACCATCACGAAGAGCATTGATGATAGGAATCCCACCAGCAACAGAAGCTTCATACTCAAATGCTATATCTTTAGCTAATTCAGATAACTCATAACGGTGGTAAGCTAAAAGTGCTTTGTTAGCAGTTACGACAGCTTTTCCACTTTTAAGTGCTTTTTTTACAACCTCAAATGGCTCATCAACACCACCCATAAGTTCAACAACAATATCAATCTCAGGGTCATTTAAAACATCATCAACATTATCTGTGATAATTATGTCTAAACCTCTATCTTTTGCTAAGTTTTTAACAACACCACTTTTTACAATAATATCTCTACCAGCACGAGCCGAAATAACATCAGCATTATCCTTTAAAATATTTGCAACACTTGTCCCAACAGTTCCAACACCTATGATTCCAACTTTTATCATCTCATCTCTCTTTATTTCATATTTTTTATATTCATATTTATTTGTCGTATTATATCTTTTAAATTTAATGTTTTAGCTATATTTAATGCTTCATTCAAATATTTTTTTGCTTCTTCTTTGTTTTGTAAAGAGTTATAAATATTTCCTATATTTGCTAAACTATTTGATTCACCCTCTAAATATCCTATCTTTTTGTTGATTTTTAATGCTTTTTTTTGATATTTCAATGCTTCTTCTAAATTTCCTAAAAAAATATAAATATTACCAATATTTCCTAAATCATTTGCTTCACCTTGTAGATAACCTATCTCTCTATCAATCTTTAATGCTTTTTTTTGATATTTTAGTGCTTCTTCTAAATTTCCTAAAGCTTGATAAATATTACCAATATTTCCTATATTACAAGCTTTTCCTAGTTTATTTTCTATCTTTTCATTTATAATTAAAGCTTTTTTTTGATATTTCAATGCTTTATCAAAATTATTAAGAGTTAGATATATATTACCAATATCTGCTAAATCATTTGTTTCACCTTGTCTATATCCTATCTTTATATTTATCTCTAATGCTTTTTTTAAATAATCTAATGCTTTTGTTGAATCTCCAAGTTTAATATATATATTTCCAATTGCTCCTAAAGAATTAGCTTTCCCTTTAAAATTATTAATCGTTTCACAGATTTTCAAAGAAATATTTTGATATTTTAATGCCTCAGTAAAATTTCCTAAATCTTTATAAATAATTCCAATATTTATCAAGCTTTCAACTTCACCATATACATATCCCATCTCTTTTTTTATAGCTAATGCTTTTTTTTGATAATATAAAGCTTTTTTTAATTCTCCTAAATCATGATAAAGTACTCCTAAATTACCAAGATTTATTGATATACTTTTTAAATCATATATCCCTTCAGATAATAATAATGCTTTTTTCAAATAATTTAATGCTTCACCAAAATTACCCAAAGATTTATATAAATTTCCAATATTTCCAATATTCATAATTTGATATTCTATATTATTATATTTATTATTAATAGCTAAAGATTTTTCATAATATAAAAGAGCATTTTTCAAATCACCTAAATCTTGATAAATAACTCCTATCTCAGACAAATTTATAGCTTCACCTTTTTCATTTCTTATTATTTTATTTAGATGTAATGATTCTTTTTGATATTTTAATGCTTCATCAAGCTTTCCTAAATTTTGATAAATAAGACCGATATTGCCACTTATAGCCGAAATAAAAAATTTATCATCTATTTTTTTACTTATTTGTAATGCTTCATTAAAATAAGTAAATGCAAGTTTCAATTCAGAATACTCATAAGCTTGAGAAGCTATATCTACTAACTGTTTGATTCTATTCTCATCTGAAAGATTTGTATCTTTTATCTTTTCATATTTAATAAGTAATTTATCTAGTTTTGGAGTTGTATGAGTTTGTACATAAGAAAAACTATGATCCTCAAAATAATGAAAAAAGTTATTAAAAGAGAAAAAATCATAAGCTTTTTTTCTAAACTCAATAAATTGTTCTTCATTCATTAAAAATATAAACTTTAATCTTTGATGAGGAATATAATCCCTTTTAAATTGAAATTCATTCATAATATTTGTATAGTTTTTTATATTAAAAAGGTTAATGAGAATATATTTGTTTTTATATGTAGGTTCATCATAGATGATGCTTGTGAAGATTCCATCTTTAAGCTCTTCAACTTTTAAAAAGTTTACTAAATTATGTTTAAAATACAACTCAAACTCATCATTCAACTCTTTTGTTTGAGATGCTATGAGAATCAGTTCTTGTTCATCTTCTTCACTTAAAGATAAAATATCTATAAGTCTATCTAACTTGATTTTATCTTTTGGGTTTAGTCTAGCCTTGAGAGATTCACTCATACTATATAGTTATATTTTTTATATAACTTTTTATAACTGGGTTCACCTCATACCAAGGTTGACCATTGAAATAAGCAAAGATTGTATTGTCTCTTATAGATTCTTTAAACTTTTCTGGTTCATTTTCATCTGCTACATGATGGGTATCAATATACTTTAAAAATGAATATTTTGAAGTTATGCCGATAGCTATAAGGTTTAAAAGCTCTTGATATGCTTCTGCTACATCTTTTTGAGTTATTTGAGAGCCACCATCAACTCGACAACTCATAGCAGCATCACTTACTAATCTCAAAAGTTGTCTAATATTACCACCACTATATTCTATTAATTTACCTACTACGTCATCTGTATTCAGTATAAGATTTTGAGAACCATCATCTAAACGGGCATAGATTAAATTTTTAATGGATTTTATATTTTTTGATACTTCTTTATTTTCTTTTAGATTAGAATCTAAAGGGTTTTCACTTAAACGAAGATTCAACTTATAGATATTACCAGTTGTTGCATAGTTTACAGGAATCATAATTATTTTTAATAACTCTATTTGTTCTAAAAGCCCTTTATGCTTTGTAAAAAGTTCATCTGCTATCTCTCTTTTTTCTAAATCATCTATAATTAAAAAAAGTTTCTTATTAGTTTGAAGATTATAATCTTTAATAATCTCATTTACTATATTTAATAACTCTTTTCTATTTGGTAAAAAAAGTTTTCTTAAAACTATTCTATTTGTTTCATTACCAATAAATTCTTGTTTAAGGTCTGCTCCAAACTTAAAAATTTTTAAGAATCCAACTTCACCCCTTGCATAAGCACTAAAAGATGACTTATTTCCATCTGAACTCTCATTATCTATAGATTTTGAAAGTTTTCCGATACTTATATCCTTTAACTCCTGCAACTCCTTATAGTATTTTTCTTCTAACATATTGTTACCAGATATTAATTCCACTCCAACCATAAGTAAAACATCAATTATTGTAACTTCATCAGAGTAATTAAAAATATCAGCAGCAAATATGTGGCGAACATCATAGTTTTCTTTTATAAAATCATTATTTTGTTTAAGATGATTAATTGCAGTACTTTTTCCATTACCAGTTTGACCTGTAATATAAAAAGTATCATAATGAATATGAGAATCTTCTATAGCAAAGGCTAATCTTGTCATCTCTCTTGTATAAAGATTAACATAGACATTAGAATCTTCCTCTTCAAGGAATTTATCGTTATATCTAAATACCTGTCTAAGTTCTTTGATTGTTGTAGCTTTTTTCATAATATAACCTTAAATACCCATCGCTTAATTTTCATACTTTTTACATATATAATTTAAGTTTAATTTATTTTTTTTTCAATTTTAAAATTATACCTTTAGTGAGTAGAGTTTTGCCCAACAAAAAAAGTTAAGTTTTATTCTTGCAAGATTCTCTACTCTTAGTTTCATCTATTTTTTATCCTCAAACTGTTTTAAAAACTTTTTAACATTTTTCGCAGCTTGACGGATTCTATTGTCATTTTCAATTAATGCTATACGAACATAGTTCTCACCATAAGCACCAAAACCGATCCCAGGAGCTACACAAACACCTGCTTCAACTAGAAGTCTTTTTGAAAACTCTAATGAACCTAAATGCTCAACACATTTTGGAAGTTTAGCCCAGATAAACATAGAAGCATGATTTCTACCTATTTTCCAACCAGCTCTATCGAATGCTTCAATGAAAACATCTTGACGATGGTCGTATTTATCTGTAATATCTCTTACACATTGTTGATCTCCGTTTAATGCAACAGTTGCTGCAACTTGAATCGGAGTAAACATTCCATAATCTAACCATGATTTGATTTTTTGTAAAGCACCTATAAGTTTTTTGTTTCCAACAAAGAAACCAACTCTCCAACCTGCCATATTATATGATTTACTTAATGTAAAAGATTCTACTGCTACATCTTTAGCACCCTCTACACTCATAATAGATGGAGTAACATAACCATCAAAAGTTATATCACCATAAGCAATATCACTTATAACATAAAATCTTTTCTCTTTTGCCATAGCAACAAGGCGAACATAAAACTCTTGTGTAACTGTTACAGTTGTAGGATTATGAGGGAAATTTACTAAAACATATTTTGGCTTTGGTGAACTCTCTTTAAAAACTCTATCTAAATCTTGGAAAAATTTATCTTCATTTAATTTATACTCTTCATCAAACTCTATACCAAATTTAACAACATTACCACCAGCTAAAATAAAAGAAAATTCATGAATTGGGTAAGTTGGATCTGGAACAACTGCTACATCACCTGGATTTGTGATAGCATAAGTTAAGTGAGCATAACCCTCTTTTGAACCCATAGTTGCTACACACTCTGTCAT
>Ga0256842_1000734_pt1 | contig 28542 bp, 32 predicted proteins | sample 4559240metaG_FD_185973 | JGI IMG/M metagenome (GOLD analysis project Ga0256842, IMG submission 185973) | Hydrothermal vent microbial communities from Guaymas Basin, Mexico - 4559-240 | ecosystem: Environmental > Aquatic > Marine > Hydrothermal vents | place: Mexico: Guaymas Basin | collected... | reverse complement strand
TAGGTTTTATAGGCATTCCTTTTAAAGAAAGGAAGGGTGTCTATAATCTAAAAAGGAATATGAATTTTTGAAGAATTGTCTTGACAGGCGGGCAGTATAATCTTAGTGTCAATTTTGACATCAAAAAATAAATTAGTGACAAAAATGCATAAATTTGTCATCAACAAAAGTATGTCGAAAAATACAAAAATTTACACATTAAAGGCGAAAAATGAAAATAGCTTTTTTGACCCTTTTAAAAACAAAAGTTTAAAATATCAAAAAGACGCAATCAACTCTATTGCTAATGTTGTAATACCTCCTATATTTTTAGACTGTCTGAAAATGCAGGGGCATTATTATCATTTGACGTTTTCCTTTAATTTTCATAAATAAATTTTCAAAATGAGTCCTTTTAGTATATTTTATTTATAATTTTGCAAAAGGCAAACAATTCTAAAAGTATAAAATGCTGTATCTTTGCGTTTGACAAAAGCGATTTTTATTGAAGTTTAAAACTTTTCTTAACTCTTAGCGCTTAATACTCTTTCCTTATCCGCTCATTTTCTCATCTACTCATCAACCCATTTACCCATCCACCTTCCTTCCACTTTGGATGTGAAAGGAAGGGCTCTTGCTCTTTTCTTAATTCTTGACGCTCAATATTTTTTTTCATTATATTATCTACTCATCATTCTCTTAAGTATCTTTTTTGCAAGCATTTCTTTAATTTCTCTGTGGCGCGGCACGGTTTCAATAACGCCGGTGTCAGGGTTTATCCAAAGAGTATGAGAACTTCCTTCTCTTTTAGGATAACATCCCATTGCCCTTAATTTTTTTTCTAATTCCGTTCTTTTCATTAAATAACTACTACATCCTGTATAACTTCGCTGTCAGGGATGGTTTTTAGAGCCTCTTCCCTTAAGTCTTCAAGTATGAGTTTTATAGCCTCTCTAAGGTTTTCCTTTGCTTCTTCTATGGTTTCGCCTTGTCCGTTAGCTCCCGGAATCTCAGGACAAAAAGCCCAATAACCGCCACTTGAATCAGGTCTTATTATAGCCGTAAATTCAGCTCTCATTTATTCCTCCCGCAAAATTTTATAATGCGATTTACTTTTTTCGTTTTTGAGCATTTTGCAACTTTCTCTTATTTTTTATGATACTGTCTTTTTCTTTGTCTTGCAAGTATTAGAAAAGGCTCTTATTTAGGATTTTTTTGAAAATGCTATGTTTTGCGTTTGACAAAAACAATTTTTCCTTGGAACGTAAGGCTTTTTATCTTTCCCATTCCTCATTCACCCATCTTCCTATACACCCATTATTTTCATGCTTAATGCTTAATACTTTTGTTTGCTCATTTAAAAGTAACGATATCTTGATGCGCTTAAGCGATATCTCATACATAAGACTAAAAAATGGATTTTCCTATCTATGTGCTATTATAGATTTACACACAAGAGCCATTATCTCTCATAGACTATCCAATACTATGGATGATAATCTTGTTGCATCCACAATAGAAGATGCTCTGTATAAGCATAAAAACCGGAAATCTTCAACTCAGACCAGGGAAGTCAAATACTTCAAACAAAGTGATAAACTCACTTTAAAAACATATTCTACCTTCTGTGGCACATATTAAAGAAAGATTTGCAACATTTGATTATAATGCTGTTGAAGCAAACATAAGGCTTAAGTTTTATTGATTATCTCTCTATGTAGGCGTAGGCATTGTGGTTATGTATGCTTTCGAAATTTTCCACTGATACCGAGAAGTGTTCTATTCTTTTATCGTTTTGCAATTTGAGCGCTATGTTTCTTGCTATATCTTCAACAAATGCCGGATTGTCATAGGCTTTTTCTGTTACGTATTTCTCATCCGGCCTTTTTAAAAGAGAGTATATTTCGCAACTTGCTGCATTTTCAGCTATATCAACAAGTTCTTCTATCCAAACCATTTTGTTGAACTCTACAGATATGGTTGCTATGCCTCTTTGATTGTGTGCGCCGTAGTTACTTATTTCTTTTGAGCATGGGCATAGGCTTGTAATGGGAACGGATACGGTAAGGGTTGTGGTGTTTGAGTCTTTGTCGCCAAGCGATTCGACCATACAGTCGTAACTCATAAGCGATTTTATTTTGCTTACAGGCGCTTCTTTTTCTATGAAGTAGGGAAAACTCAATTCTATATAGGCTTTTTGTGCATTGAGTTTTTTTCTCATTTGATTTACGATATTTTGTATGCTGTCAATATCTATGCAATCTCTGTTTTCGTTTAGTATCTCTATAAATCTGCTCATATGCGTTCCTTTGAAGTGGCTGGGCAAAAGGACATACATATTAATATTGGCTATCGTGTGTTGCCTTTCTTTTGTTTTGTCAAGCAAGTATATTGGATACCTGACGTTTCTTACTCCGACTTTGTCTATGTCTATATTTCTTGTGTCCTTTTGAGATTGAACATCAATCAGTTTATCCATAGCAGGCTCATTGTATAAAAAAAATACCTGTTTGCAATAAAAACATCTGGTCGGTGTTGATATTTTTTAAGAAATAATTTAATATTTTATACCGTATAAAACATAAAAAACTTTACAAATTATAAGCTATTATATAACATTACGAGAGAAAAAAAGAATGAAGGAGTGAATGATGTCATTGGAGAAAGTCAGAAAAGAAGAGATTATTAAAAAATTCGGCGCACATGAAGGAGACACAGGCTCTGCAAGCGTTCAGATAGCTTTGTTGACAGAGAGAATTAAGTATCTAACGGAGCATTTCAAGCAGCACTCTAAGGATTTCCACTCAAGAAGAGGTCTGCTAAAGCTAGTAGGAAGAAGGAGAAAATTGCTTAAATACTTAAAGAATTACGATTTTGAAGAATATAAAAAGGTAGTTAAAGAGTTAGGTCTTAAGGGCTAAGTCTGTATGTTGAAGTATGTAGAGAAAAATATAGATGGTCTTAAGTTAACAATAGAAACAGGACGGTATGCCAAACAGGCTGACGGTTCTTGTGTTGTCAGACTTGGTGATACTATGGTATTGGCTACGGCGGTTTCAAAGAAAGAGCCGCCAAACGAATTTTTGGATTTTTTTCCTTTGACAGTTAACTATCAGGAAAAATTTTACGCAGCAGGTAAAATACCCGGCGGCTTTGTTAAAAGAGAAGGAAAGCCCACGGTTCATGAAACACTGATATCAAGATTGATAGATAGGGCTATAAGGCCGCTTTTTCCCAAAGACTATAAACAGGAGACGCAGGTAATAATAACGACCATAAGTGCAGATCAGGAAAATGACCCGGCTATTATTGGATTATTAGCTGCATCGTGTGCTTTGGCTTTATCCGATATACCTTTTTTGGGACCTGTTGCCGGCGTTAGGGTGTCTAAGTTTGGAGATGTTTTGGAGACCTTTACATCCGTAGAAAAAACAAAAGACTCCAACCTTAATCTTATATTAGCCGGCACAAAGGATGCGATAAATATGATTGAAGCCGGGGCGTATGAGTTAAGCGAAGAAGAGATGGTTGAAGCCATCATGTTTGGAAAAAACAAGATATCCAAACTCATAGAAGTTCAAGAAGAAATAGTAAAACAAGCGGGAAAAGAAAAAAGAGAATACGTACCTATAGATGTTTCTCAAGAGCTTGTAAATAAAATAGAAAGCTTGGCAAGCGAAAGACTTGCTAAAGCCATAGAGATAAAAGAGAAGAAAAATAGAAACGAAGAGATTAATTCTATATTTAACTATGTAGAAGAGATAATACAAGAAGAGTTTGAAGAAGAAGAAAATCTTAAAGAAAAGGCAAAAGCTGCATTCGAGGACATAATAAAAAATCTCGTAAGAACCAAGATTATATCAACAGGCACAAGAATAGACGGAAGAGGCTTGGATGATATAAGACCTATAACCTGTGAAGTGGGCGTTTTGCCGAGAGCTCACGGTTCAGCCGTATTTACAAGAGGTGAAACTCAGGCGTTGGTAACCGTTACGCTTGGCTCAAAAGAGGATGCCCAAATCATAGACGATGTAAATGAAGAAGGTTACGAGCGCTTTATGCTTCATTATAATTTCCCTCCGTTTTCAACGGGTGAAGTTAAAAGATTAGGGCCTCCCGGCAGAAGAGAGATAGGGCATGGTCATTTAGCAAAAAGAGCGATAGAGCCTATTATTCCAAAAGAAGACGAATTTCCTTATGCTATTAGGGTTGTGTCGGATATTTTGGAATCCAACGGTTCAAGCTCGATGGCAACCGTATGTGGTTCTACTTTATCTTTGATGGATGCCGGTGTTCCCATAAAAAAACCCATAAGCGGTGTAGCTATGGGATTGATAAGCTACGGTGAGTCATATGCCATACTAACCGATATACTTGGTGATGAAGACCACTACGGCGATATGGATTTTAAGGTTGCTGGCACAAAAGACGGCATAACGGCACTACAGATGGACATAAAAATAACCGGTGTAGATGCTGAGATGCTTAAGGTAGCCTTGGAAAAGGCGAAAAAAGCGAGACTATTTATACTTGATAAGATGCTTGCAACTATAGACAGACCAAGGCTTGAATTGTCCAAATATGCACCAAAGATTAAGATGCTTACCATAGATACAGAAAAGATTAAAGATTTAATTGGTCCAAATGGCAAAACAATTAAATCAATCATAGAAGAAACAAACGTAAAAATAGACATATCTCCAGACGGCTCTGTAAATGTTTATGGCGGAGCAGACTCAAAATTGGACGAAGCGGTAGAAAGAATTAAAGAATTGACAATGGTTGTAAAAGAAGGCGATATTTTTGAAGGAACAGTGGCTCGGATAGAAAATTACGGTGCTTTTGTAAAGATATTGCCCAATAAAGACGGACTTTTGCATATTTCCCAGATATCGACAGAAAGAATAAACAACGTTTCAGATAAGCTTAAGGTTGGCGATAAGATTAAGGTCAAGGTTACGGGTATTGATAAGTTTGGTCGCATATCGCTAAGCCATAAAGCTTTATTGTCAAACGGCACATCCGATGAAAATCAAGAAGCTTAAAAAAGATACAAAAAGCATTTCTGTGGGTGTTTTTATACCCACAGGAAGTGCTTATGAAAAAGAAAACGAAAGAGGTTTAGCTCATTTCATAGAGCATATGCTCTTTAAAGGCACAAAAAATAGAGGCTATAAAGAGATAGCTGAAGATATAGATAAATTGGGCGGCGTTATAAACGCTTTTACTTCTAAGGAATATACCTGTTTTTATATAAAGGTGTTGAAAGATTTTATAGATGATGGTTTTGATGTATTAAAAGATATGATTTCTTCGTCTACCATAGACGCGCGTGAACTTGAAAAAGAAAAAAACGTAATAATAGAAGAGATAAATATGACGGAAGACAATCCCGACGAAGCTGCATTTGAATACTTTATGAAAAATGCCATAGATGGTAGTTTTGGTTGGCCGATACTTGGCACAAGGGAGCATATAAAATCCTATAAAAGGGAAGATTTGCTTAAATTTATGGGAAAATACTATAAACCTGAAGATATAATAATATCAGTGGTCGGCGATGTTGAAGATTTTGATTTTTACATACCAGATGATTTTTCCTTTAAGGAATTCTTTTCAAACGACAAAAACGATAATATGACTTTTAGGTTTAATCCGGGAAAGGATGTTATACATAGAGATATACAACAATCCAATGTTGTTTTGGGATGCGAGCTTTTTGATATATTTGATGAAAGAAAATATACAGCATATCTTTTAAACGATATCTTTGGCGGAACAATGAGTTCCATACTGTTTCAATCCATAAGAGAAGAGAAATCATTGTGTTATCATATTTCTTCATCTGTAAGGTTTTTTAAAATAGGTGGATTTTTCAGTATATTTGCAGGGACATACAAAGATAATACTCAAAAATTATTGGATGCCGTAAAAGAAGAGATTGAAAAGCTTAAAAAAGAGTATATAAGCAAGGATATATTAGAAAAAGCAAAAACGCACTTCAAGGGTTCTTATATGCTTTCTTTGGAGTCGTCATACTCTTTGATGGTAAAGCAAGGTATAGATACAATACTTTACGGCGACTATCTTAGTGAATTTGAGATAATAGATAAGGTTTGCTCTGTTAGTCTTGATGATATGGTAAATTTGATAGATTTAATAGATTTGGATAAATTCCACGTTACAGTTTTGGGTGATATAGACAAAATTACTTGGTAAGGGGATTTTTTATGACTAAAAGATACCTAATGACTCCGGGTCCAACGCCGGTTCCTGAAGATATAATGCTAAATATGGCTCATCCTATTGTTCATCATAGAACAAAGGAGTTTAAGGATATTTTTGCAGAAACAAAAAAGTTAGCACAACAGGTTTTTCAAACAAAAAATGAAATAGTTATATTTTCATCGAGCGGAACGGGAGCAATGGAAGCGTCCGTTTCTAATCTGCTTTCTGAAGGCGATAAGGCATTGACTGTTGCTGCAGGCAAATTTGGCGAGCGGTGGAGTCAACTTGTTAGGGCTTTTGGAGCAAGTGCTGTTGAGCTGAAATATGATTATGGCGATTATGCAAAGATTGAAGATGTAGATAAAGCTTTGAGTAAAGATAGCAGTATAAAAGCCGTCTTTATGCAAGCATCTGAGACGTCTACCGGCGTATTTCATCCAATAGATGAGATAGGTAAGATGATAAAAGAAAAATATCCGGATGTGGTATTTGTTGTAGATGGAATAACAGCCATTGGAGCGATAGATGTAAAAACAGACGAGTGGAATATCGATATAATGATTACAGGCTCTCAAAAAGCACTTATGCTGCCTCCGGGATTATCTTTAATGAGTGTTAGTGAAAAAGCAAAAAGAGTTATAGAGAACTCCAAAAATAGATATTACTACTTTGATATATTGAAAGAATTGAATTCAGACGGCGGAAGCTATACACCTGCTGTTACATTGATAGAAGGTCTAAATCTTGCATTTAAAAAGATATTGGACGAAGGCCTTGATAATGTATTTAGAAGGCATGAGCTTTTGGCAAATGCAACAAGAGAAGCCGCTTTGGCTTTGGGCTTGGAGCTATTTGCAAAAAGGCCTGCCAACTCTTTAACGGCTATAGCGATGCCTGTTGATTCTTCAAAGGTTATATCATTAATGAAAGATTACGGTGTGCATGTGTCAAACGGACAGGGTAGTCTTAAAGGAAAAATAATAAGAATAGCCCATCTTGGATATTTTGGTAAGCCTGATATTATTATGGCTATAGGTGGATTGGAAATAGCGCTTAAGAAACTTGGCGTTGATGCGCCTTTTGGTGAAGGCGTAAAAAAAGCTATGGAGATATTTGTTGAAGAATAGTATACCGTCAGGAGTTGTTCAATTTTTTGAGCCGATATCATCCATAAGAAGACAGACTGAAAATAGATTGATGGAACTTTTTGTCAAGAAGGGCTATAAAGAGATTGTAACGTCCCTGTTTTCTTACGAAAATACAATATTTGACGGACTCTTTGAGCCGTTAAAAACCCAGCTGTTTAAGATAATAGATAAAAACAGTGGACAGACTATGGTTTTAAGGGCAGATATTACTATGCAGATAACGCAGGCTATTATAATGGGTAATTTCGATATGCCTGTTAGGGTTTGCTATGCCGATAATATATATAGAGATGTAGAAGAGCATTCGGCTCAAAAAAGGGAGTTTAGGCAAACAGGCGTTGAACTGTTCGGGATAAAAAATGAATCTGCCGACAGGGAAGTTATGGAGCTTGCCATATCGGCATTGAAAGAGATAGGAATAAACGATTTGTGCATAAGAATATCAGATACATATATATTTGAACAGCTGTTTAAAGAGTATAAAATAGAAGATAGAGCCAAGATTAATAAAATAAAAGAGATATTGAACAAAAGAAACCTGGATTTAATTTTAAAACAGTTTGCTGATTTACCTAAGGAATTTTTGGATACTCTGATATTGCTTAACAAAAAAAGTGGGTATTTTTTAGGTGGTTATCAATATAATGATATTAGGTTTGTTGCCGAAAAAGCCATTTCTTTAGCGGAGTCATTAAAATCTCAATATGAAGATGCCCAGATTTTTTTGGATTTGTTTTATTGTGAATATCCGATGTATCATCACGGTTTGGTATTTGAGATATTTTCAAACGATACATCGCTTGTTGTGGGCGGAAGGTATGGCAATGTTACGAAACCGTTTGGAAAATACATTCCAGCAACAGGATTTGCAATCAATCTTGATGAATTAACCTATTTTCTATTTAATAAGGAGAAGAGATGAACAGATTGGTCATAGGCGCTCAATGGGGCGATGAAGGGAAAGGTAAAATAGTTGACATATTAACAAAAGATGCTGATATAGTTGTTAGGTATCAAGGTGGAAGCAATGCAGGGCATACTGTGTGTATTGATGATGAAACATTTATTTTACATCTAATACCTTCTGGTATATTACATAAAGACAAGATATGCGTAATAGGAAACGGTGTTGTAATTGACCCAAAAAGCTTTCTTGAAGAAAAAAGGACGCTTGAAGGATTGGGTGTAGAGATAGGAGAAAGGTTACTTATCAGCGAAAAAGCCCATCTTGTTATGCCATACCATAAGGAATTTGACGCTTTGAAAGAGAGTAGTTTGGGAGACGACAAGATAGGAACCACAAAAAGAGGCATTGGACCTTGTTATGTAGACAAACATGCGAGAGTTGGCATAAGAATTTGTGATTTGTTGAGTCTTGATATATTGAAGAAAAAGATAGAGACCAATGTAGAAGAGATAAATAAGTTGTGTGATGTGTATGGAATAGATAGATTTAACCATAAAGAGATATTTGAAGAATATGCGGAGTATGCAAAAGAGATAACGCCATACATAAGGAATACTGTTTATTACCTAAACGGTGTCTATAAGAATAAAAAGAAGATTTTGTTTGAAGGCGCTCAAGGTTCTTTGCTTGATATAGATTTTGGAACATACCCGTTTGTTACTTCATCCAATCCAACGGTAGGCGGTGCATTTAGCGGAACTGGGTTGCCTTATAAAGCTTTGGAAAATGTTATTGGCGTTATGAAGGCGTACACTACAAGGGTTGGAAACGGCCCATTTCCAAGCGAATTAACCGACGATGTAGGTGATAATATAAGGCAAAAAGGCGGTGAATTTGGTGCAACAACAGGAAGGCCAAGAAGATGCGGTTGGCTTGATTTGGTTGTTGTAAAGTATGCAGCTATGCTAAGCGGAATGGACGAGATAGCTATGACAAAGATAGACGTTTTGGATGGTATGGATGAGATAAAGGTTTGCACGGGATATGAATATGAAGGAAGAAAAATCGGTTTTATTCCTTCTCAGCTTGAAGAATTTGCTAAATGCAAACCCGTCTATAAGACGTTTGAAGGTTGGGATAATACAAAAAATGTGGAGTCTTATAGCGATTTACCAGATAGTGCAAAACAGTATATAGAATTCATAGAAAGATTTTTAGGAATTCCTATAACAATGATATCAACAGGTTCAAAAAGGAATGAAGTTATAACAAGATAGGGGGTTTTACTATGTGTGTATTCTGCAAGATAGTAAACGGAGAAATACCTTCAGATAAGGTTTACGAAGATGAAAATTACTTGGCGTTCAAAGATATAAATCCTAAAGCTCCCGTGCATATTTTGATTATACCAAAGGAACATATAGGTTACCTTTCTGATATTGATGCTGCAAACAAACATATCATAGGTGACATGGCAGCCATAGCAAATAAGATAGCCAAAGAGTTGGGTATAGATAAAAGTGGATATAGAGTATTAATAAATAACGGACCTGATGCAGGTCAAGAGGTTTTTCATATACATATGCACCTTTTAGGCGGTAAAAAAATGGCTTTTACCGTTTAGTAATACGGAGGTTTGTCGTGGAAATTCTTATGCTAACTGAAAAAGCTGCAAGGGCTTTGGATGAGATGGGAAGAATTCCATTTAGTGAAGATGATATTAAAAATTACATAAAGGATAAATTTAAAAAAGATATAAGTATAGAACAGGTTAAGCAGGCAATAGAAACGCTACTGGTTTCAAGCGAAAAGGAAGCTCCAATGAGAAAGTGTATATATCAAGAAAAAAAGGGCGGATATTCTTATCTGTATGCCTGCTCTTTTGGTGCAAGATGATAATAAATATTATCCACGGACCAAACCTTAATATGCTTTCAAAAAGAGAGCCTTCGCTATACGGCAGTCTAACACTTGATGAAATAAATAATTTAATATTGAAAAAAGCGCACTCTTTGAATGTAAGCGTCGATTTTTTCCAGTCAAATGCAGAAGGCGACATAGTATCAAAAATACAAAACTTATATGGCGAATCAGACGGAATTATTATCAATGCGGCTGCGTATACACACACAAGCATAGCCATAAGAGATGCGCTGCTTGCAGTCAATATACCTTTTGTTGAAGTTCATCTTTCCAACGTATACAAAAGAGAATCGTTTAGACATTTTTCTTATCTTTCTGATATCGCAGTAGGCGTTATTGCTGGATTTGGTTTTAAAAGTTACGAATTAGCTTTAGAAGCTTTGGTAAATTATCTTACGGCTCAAGAACAAGCCTGAAACCTATAAAATCATTTATTAGTCCGGGCATATAGTTGCTTCTTGCTGATAGTCGGGCATCTTTTTTTGGACTAAACCAGCTTCCGCCTCTGACGGATTTTGCCAAAGAAACATAGGGATTTATATATACAGGGTTATATTTTTTGCTTGTTTTGTAAGAGCCTTGATAGAATGTGTCGTAACACCATTCAGCGGCATTGCCTATCATATCGTATAAATCGAATCGGTTTGGTAAAAATTTGCCTACAGGTGCTGTTGCCACATATCCATCCGAACACTCAAAGGGTTTTTGTGTATAGCTTTTTATTTTTTTGTGTGCAGTCAGGTCGTATATATTTGCGTATTTGCAAGCATCTTTCGGATTTGTCCAGTATGTATCGTTTTTTTGCCCGCCTCTTGCTGCATACTCCCATTCTGCTTCAGTTGGCAGTCTGTATATTTCTTTTGTGTATATATATAACCACTTTGTGTATTTTTGAATTTCGTCCCACGATACATTGACAACAGGTTGGCTATCTTTGTTTAAGCTGTAGAGATTGCTTTTTCCGCTATGGTGTTTCTTGTTAAACATTTTAAACTGTTTATTTGTTACTTCGTATTGGCCTATAAAGAATCCATTTAAGCATACCTTATGGCGTGGGAATTCATCCTTTTTTGCAAGTTTATCGTTTTTTAATGCACCCATATAATAACATCCGGGTGGAATATAGACAAACTTCATTCCTAATGCATTTGTGTAGTGGGTGGGTCTAACAAGGAGCGACCATCTTGAATTCTCGGGTAGTCCTTTTGGGAAATCCTTAAAAACATCCCAATATATCTTTTTGTTTCTTCCTACGTCAACCAATCCTATATCGCCTTCCAAGTGCAGTTGTCTTGTTGAAAGCAGTTTATCTTTTGTGCGTATCTGTATGCCGACTACGGCTTGTTCGTTTTCATTCCCGTCTAAATCGTAATAAAAAACAAGATACGAGCCTTCCTGCTCTGCTGTTGCACTGCTGTATGATACGGCAAATGAGCTGTTTGCCGTAAAAAACAGAATAAAAATAGATATTAAATATTTAAACATTTTTATCACTCCTTATCAGTAAAATTACACCGATAAGGTAATAATTTCAAGAAAAAACAGCATTAATAATATTTTTGCTATTGTTGTAAAGTTTAGGGTAATCTATTTAAGAAATATTGCAACAATTGCCTATTGTTGACTTAGATGAAAAATATCATAGAATATTTGTTAATTTTGGAGTGTTTATGGTTTATGTTTACTATCTTTTTTGTGTAGTTGCTTATATTGTTCTTATACCTGTTATTATTGGTTTTAGCTTTGCAAAAAGACATAAAAAATCCTTTCCATCAAGGTTTTTCTTAATCAACAACCCGCCTTTTGACAAAACTTCATATTGGTTTCACTCATGTTCTTTGGGTGAGACAAAAACGCTTGCACCGATAATTAACAAACTTGAGCATGTAAATATAAGCGTTATTACAAATACAGGATATGAGCAAGCGAAAAAATTTCATAATGCCGATGTTAGATTCTTGCCGTTTGAGATATTTCTGCCGTTTTGGGTTAAAAAATGCAAATGTCTTGTCGTTATGGAAGCCGAGCTTTGGCTTATGCTGTTTTTTGTTGCAAAAAAGAGATGCAGTAAAACAATTCTGATAAACGCAAGGATTAGCGATAAAAGCTATCCTAAATATTACAGATTTAGGTGGTTTTATAGGACGCTTTTTAGGTATGTGGATATTATACACGCACAAAGTGAAAAAGATAAAGAACGACTTATGTCTTTGGGTGCAAGAAATGTTAAAGTTTCGGGCAATATAAAGACAGTCGGAGAGTTTAAGGTTACAAAAAAATATATCAATACAACAAATAAACAGCTTATTGTTGCAGGCTCAACCCATAAAAAAGAAGAAGAGATTATCCTTCAATCTGTGGATTTTAACAAGTTTGCTCTTGCTATTGTCCCAAGACACCCAGAACGGTTTGACGAAGTGTGGAAATTGGTAGAATCTTTTGCGCATAACAATAATCTAAAAGCAAAAAGGCTTGACGGTCAAACGGTGGATGCAGATATTGTTTTGGTGGACAAAATGGGCGAATTAATAAATTTTTATGCTGTAGCTGATGTTGTGGTTTTGGGCGGAGCTTTTGGTGAGTTTGGCGGGCATAATCCCATAGAAGTAGCATATTTCAATAAGCCGCTTATTAGCGGGAAAAACATATTCAATCAGCAGGCTTTGTTTGAATGCGTAGATGACTACTACTTGGTTGATAGCAACGACTTAAAGAGTGTGTTAAATAAACCTTTAAAAGCATCAAGCATAAAAAACAGAGGCTCAATTGACGAGATAATAGGCGATATTGTAAATCCTTAGTTATTTTGCTTGCGGTTATGTTGTGTTTTAATTAAAATTGTGAAAATAAGAGTTTTTAGATAGGGGGGATTTATGAGAAAATTCATAGCCGTATCCACACAAGAAGATAAAAAAAGTATATGGAAGGGACATTTCGGCGTTTCTCCCATATATAGTATTTTTGACTCAGACGGAAAGCTTATTGAGCAAAGAAAAAACCCGTATGCAGGCGGTGGAAAACATCACGATGACCCTGATTTGATAGTGAATTTTCTATCAGACGTTAAGACCTTTATAGCTAAAAATATGGGTCAAAAATCAAGAGAACGTTTAATAAAAAAATTGGGAATAGAGAGTGTTTTGGTTGATGAAGGTGATATATACGACGCCATAAATTACTACATAGAAGCAAAGAAAAATATTGATGTATTTGAAGAATGCCACGATAAATATGAAGAGTGGTTTGATAAGAATAAAGCTGTATACGAAAGCGAGCTAAAAATGCTTGAAGGATTGATACCTAAAGATAAAAAAGGCATAGAAATAGGCGTTGGCAGCGGGCGCTTTGCCTATCCTTTAGGTATTAAAGACGGTGTTGAGCCGTCAAGGGAGATGGCAAAGATAGCCATAGAAAGAGGTATTAATGTACACTACGGTTTTGCCGAAAAATTGCCACTAAAAGACAATGAGTATGATTATGCATTGATAGCTGTTACTATATGTTTTGTTAAGGATGCAATGAAGGCACTAAAAGAAATAAACAGGATTCTTAAACCAAATGGCGAAGTTATTGTTGCAATAGTTGATAAGGATAGCCGAATAGGCAAGGAATATCTAAACAAAAAGGAAAAAGGTAAGTTTTATAAAAACGTAAATTTCTTTTCAACCGAAGAGATTAAAGATATGCTTAAACAGTCTGGTTTTAGTATAAAAGCCGTTAAACAAACACTGTTTGGTGATAGTATTAAAACGATAGATAGAGCGCAAGAGCCAAAAGACGGTTATGGTGAAGGCGGGTTTGTGGCTGTTGTTGGTGTCAAGAATGGTTAGTAGTTTTGCTTTTGCTGCCAAACAGTCGTTAGAGGGCACATTCTCTTTAGTCGTTTTAATTCTTTTTTGGGTTGTTGTAGCTGCTGTTATACTGTCATTTGTTTTTGTGCCCTTTGTTTTGTTTTCCATAAAACGCGACATTAAGGAGATTAAAAAGGAAATTCAAAAGTTAAACTCAAGAGATATTCTTGACTAACATAGCATTAGGGTATAAACTCAAAAATCATGAAACTTCTTGATGCGGAGACTGAAAAAACCTACAGAGTTGTTTCCATAGAAGGCGGATGTCAATCCAAAGATAGGTTGATTAAGCTTGGTATACTGCCGGGCGTTTTAATAATACTCAAAAGAAAAGCCCCCTTAAGAGGACCTTTTATGGTTAATTTAAACGGCTCAGATATAGTGATAGGAAGAGGTATAGCCTCAAAAATAGAGGTAGAAGAAATCTTATGACGACAATTGCTCTTGTAGGTCAGCCCAATTGCGGAAAGAGCACACTGTTTAACCAAATTGCCGGATATAAGAGTCTTGCTGCAAATTTTCCAGGCGCCACCGTTACGTATACAAAGGGAACGACATATATAGATAATGAGTTGGTTGAAGTAATAGATTTGCCCGGAACATATTCTTTAAGTTGGTATGATGATGCCGAGAAAGAGACGGTAAAGGCCCTATTTTCTATGGATATAGATGTTATAGTCAACATAATAGATGCGTCAATGCTGATTAGAAGCATAGAGTTAACCCTTGAGTTGATGTCCTTGGAAAGGCCTATGGTTGTTGCATTAAATATGATGGATGAAGCAAAAAAGAAGGGTATATACATAGATGTAGAGAAGCTTGAAGAGATATTAGGCATAAAGGTTGTGCCCATCATAGCAAAAAAGGGTAAGGGCATAAAAGAGCTTTTGCAAAACATCAAGGATGCTAAAAAGCCAAGAAAAAGGTGCGTATATTCACAAAAGGTTGAAGAGAGAATAAAAGAACTTTCTGAGTGTGTAGATAAGAGCATAAAGGGTGAGCATTGGCCTTCAAAATTGTTGGCTATTAAAGCAATAGAAGGATTTAAGCCGTGTGAAGAGCTTGTGGGAAGGACCGATTGTAGTCCTATATTAAAGATTGCTAAGGGTGAACTTGAAGATGGTATGGTAATAATTAACCAAAGACATGCTTTATGTATGAATATATTTGAGCAATCTTCCAAGGTAAAAAAACCAAAAAAGAGAAGTGCGGAATCCTATATAGACGATTTGCTGATGCATCCAATAGTTGGATACGTCTTTATGTTTTTAATTTTTATAGGTATATTCTATGCCGTTTTTACAGGCGGCGCGCCTATAGAAAATCTTGTTATGGGTTTGTTTGATGATATAGATGGTTATCTTGCAACAATTATACACAACAGACTTGCATTTTCCATAGTTAAGGGAACGGTGGATGGCGTCGGTGCGGCAATGGGTATAGCGCTGCCCTATCTTTTGCCTTTTTTGTTTATTATATCTCTACTTGAAGATGTGGGTTATTTGCCGAGAATTGCCTATCTGATGGATTCAACGATGCATAGAATGGGAGTGCACGGAACGAGCGTCATACCGTTTGTTGCAGGGTACGGATGTAGCGTGCCTGCTATTATGGCAATAAGAATTTTAAAAAGTAAAAAAGAAAAGTATATATCTGCTTTTTTGGCTTCGCTTGTACCCTGCTCGGCTAGGACCACCGTGATTATGGGTCTTGTCGGTTATTTTTTGGGCTATATGTATGTCATAGGACTTTATGCCTTTAATTTATTGATAATAATGATTAGCGGTATGATTTTAAAAAAGATGCTACCAGGCATAAGCCCTGAAATGATTATAGACATACCGCCATATAGACTCCCTACGATAAAAACGCTTCTTTTAAAAACATGGCATAAGGTTAAGGATTTTGTCTATCTTGCAATACCTATGTTAATTATAGGCAGTATAGTGCTTACGCTTATATCGTATTATCAGCTAAACGGTTATATAAACAATATCTTTAAGCCTGTTTTAAGCGGGTTTTTAGGGTTGCCGGCTGCTTTGGGAGTTGTCCTAATCTTCGGTATCTTAAAAAAAGAGCTTACGCTTATAATGCTTTATCAAGCCTTGGGTTTATCGAGCATATCCATGGTAAGTAGCGCAATGAGCCCTACACAGATGCTTACCTTTACAGTTTTTGTCATATTTTACATACCGTGTGTTGCAACCATAGCCGCAATTAACAAAGAGCTTGGAGCAAAAGGAGGGCTCTTTGTTACGCTTGGAACTACCGTTTTGGCTTTGATTTTAGCATTTTTAACAAAACTTTTTGCGCCCTTGTTTATTTAAACAGCTTATTTATTAAGTGTTGAACGCCCTTTTCCACACGTTTCTTGATTAATTTTGTAGCATCTATTTTTATGTTAGGACTTTTCATATCGCCTGTTAATATTACCTTAAAGGCATTGTCTTTTATTGATACGTTTAAGCTTGTTTTTACGGTATTTTTGTCAAAATTTAAAACAGCTTTTTTTGTGTTAAGTGTTGTTAATCTGCTTTTCATATCAAAATCTAATAGAAGGGTTTTTTTGTTAATAAGTCCGCTTACCGATGTTGTTTCGTATATCTCTTTTGTTAGGTCAAATCCGTTGTAAACTTTTATCATTAGTGTCATTTTATTCGGTAAGATATGGCCTTTGTTGAATATGCCTTCGATTTTACCTTTTTTTGTAAAAATATCATAGGTTGCCCTAAAATTTCCTTTTGAGTCAAAGAAGCGTTTGTACATAAGCATATCGGTAATATCTGCCATGCTTATTTTTGTTGCTTTTAAATTCAGTTTTCCATTATTAAAAATGCCGTTAATCTTTCCGCTAAATATATTTGAGTTGAATGTTATGTTTATATTATTATTCTGCTTGTAGATATTTCCAGCTACGGTAACATTTCCCTTTAGATGTCTGTTTGTTATAAAGTATAGTTTATCCAAATCGGGAATATGCAATGTGTAGTCGCTGTCTAAGTGCATTTTTTTGATGTTAAATATAGCTTTTTTTGTGTTTAGGTTTCCGAGTGATGTTTTTAGGTTTATTAATGAAAACAAAACAGAATCTTCTATGTTTGAGCTTAAGGATAGTTTGAAAGGTATATTTCTATCCAAATTTGTTCTGTATTGTTTATTGATAGGCTTTGAATAGATTATGCCTTTTGTTATATTTAGTGTGATGTGGCCACTTTTTATGTTGTTGTTTTTTATATCGTTCAGTTCAACTCTTGTATCAAGCAGTCCGTTTGCAAATGGTTTTTGATTTAACAGTATGCATAATTTCTTGATATTTAAGTGCTTTATTGTTGCTGTTAATTGTTTTGGGTTGGAATTTTTTAGAATAATCGTATATTGAGTGTCGGAATTTGCTATGTTGCTCTGCCCTTTTACTGTTAATGTTTTATTTATTGAGCCATTAATTGTTCCTGCCGTTGAGAACTGTCCGTTTAGCGTATAGTTTTTTAGTTTAATAGAATCGTTTTTGTTTATATTAATCTTGTATATCAGGTCGGCATTTTTGGAAAGAAGGCTAAGCTGTCCTTCAATTTGAAATATAGAGCCTTTTTCATTTTTCATTAGTAGATTAATGTGAGATGGTGTCAGTCTAAATGTTTCAAGTTGCATATCTGTTTTTAATGTTTTGTTGATTTTATGTTCCACCGTGGGCTTTATTAGGTTGTTTCCAAATCCTGTAAATAAAATACCGTATGCGGCAACAAGTAGCAAAACTATAAAAATAATTATACCGAATATAAATTTTTTCATACTACACCTCCTGTATATCATTATTATACGCTTTTTTATGCCAATATCAAAGCTATATGGAAGTTATCAGTGAATTTTGCTATTATTTTAAAGATTGAAAAGGAGATTTTATGTATAGTTACGATAGTCTTGTTGAAATGCGCAAAGAAAAGCCGGCATATATGCTGAATCTATAGTTAGGCTGTATAAGTAATGAGAATTTTATTAGAGCTTCCCGCATGGCTTGGCGATGCCGTTATGTCGACAGCTGCAATAGAAAATATAGTAAAACTTAATTATGTAGATAGTATAACGATTGTAGGGAGTTTCGTTTCAATAGAAGCAATAAAAAATTTTCCAAAAGTCGATAGGGTTTTTGTGGACGATACAAAAACCAAAAATAATAGACTTTTTTCGATATATAGACTTGCTAAATCTATTGGAAAACACGATATAGCCATATCGTTTAGGAGTCATTTTTCTTCGCGTTTGCTTTTGTTTTTCACAGATACTAAGCGTAGATATTTGTTTGATAAAAAAAGATTTTTTGGCCATCAAGCCGAGCGTTATAATGCTTTTGTAAATAGCGTGTTTAATATGAATTTGGATACGGGAAACTTAAAACTTTGTTATAAGCCTAAAATATTTTCCAATCCAACAATAGGTATAAATCCCGGCGCTGCATATGGAAATGCCAAACGATGGTATCCAGAAAGATTTGCTCAAGTGGCAAATGAATTGGCGAAATATGGAGATATAATTATATTTGGCGGAAAAAATGAAATTGATATAGCAAATGATATAGAAAAAAGATTAACAATACAAAACTATAAGAATATAGCAGGAAAGACAACAGTTAGCGAGATTGTAGAGTATATTGCCGGGTTGACTCTTTTTATAACAAACGATTCAGGGCCTATGCATATAGCCGCAGCTTACAAAGTACCCACAATATCCATATTTGGACCAACCAATCCAAAAGAAACATCTCAATGGAAAAATGAAAATGGAATTATAATCAGAAAAAAACTGACGTGCAGCCCTTGTATGAAAAGACAGTGCCCGATAAAAACCCACGACTGCATGAAGCTCATAACGGCTGAAGAGGTTATCGAAAAAGCTTTGACTTTTTTAAGCGTTAAGCAATAGTTTCTTTTTCTTCCACTATTTTAGTTTTTATGGTTTCGATTAAATCTTCAAACGGCTTTAATATATTTGACCTTCTGTCTCCCGCAACGATTACGAACATTATATCGTCTCCCACGTTGAGTTTTCCGTCGTTAATCTTGACTATGATTTTTTCTATTCCTGGGTTTTCTTTGTAGGTTTTGTCTATCAATTGCTGTAGTTTTTCTTTATTGTATGAAATATTTAATGATGATACGGGTTTATTCTCTTTTTTTGATGTAGCCCTAACTATGCCGTTATGGACAAGTATCATACCTAATTTTTTAGGATTTGCCGTTTGTTTAATTTTTTTTAATTCTTCATCAAGATTAAACGTCGATATACTCATATTCACCGCCTTCAAAATTCTTAAACAGGTATCGATTGCCTTTTTTTTCTATTGTTCTATTTGGTTCTAACACTATCTTTCCACCGCCGTTTGGCAAATCAAACGAAAAGTTCGGCATACACAAGCCGCTGATATTGCCTCTTAAGGATTCCATTATGCTCAAAGCTTTTTCTATCGAAACCCTAAAATGCTCGTTTCCTTTTGCAAAATCGCAGCCGAACAGATAGTACGGTTTTATGCCAATAGCGGTTAGTTCGCAAAACAGGTTTTTTAGGGTGTTGTAGTTATCGTTTATGTTTTTTAGAAGAACGGTTTGGGACACTATAGCAATGCCTGCGTCTATAAACATTCTTGCCGCAAATCTAAACTCATCGGTAATTTCATCTGGGTGATTTATATGTGCGGCAATCCAAATAGTTCTGTATTTTTTTAACATTGCTATAGTGTCATTTCTAACACGTTTGGGATTTGCCGTTAATATCCTTGTTCCTATGCGTATAAATCGTATATGTTGTATACTTTTTATTGCGTTTAGTATTTCATCAAGCCGTTTGTCTGTTAGAAAAAATGGGTCGCCACCCGATATTAAAACCTCTCTTATTTCTTTGTGTTTTGATATGTAGTTTATACTTTCTTGCAGGTTAAACCCTTCAAAGTTTGCCCAATTGTTCTTTCTGAAGCAAAACCTGCAGTAAGCAAAACATCTGTTCGTTACGGTTAACACCACTCTATCGGGATATCGATGAATTAGACCTTCTGTTTTGGTAAACTCTTTTTCAGAAAGTGGATCGTCAAGCCCTGTATGCTTAAATTCGGAAATTGTTGCTAAGAATTGTTTTTTTATGCCGTCTTTATGTATTAACGATGAAATGTGTTTGCTTAAAAATGCCTTTGCATATTCCATAGGGTAATAGTATAATAGTTAAGGAGAATTTGCAATTATGTGTATAGAATTTAGAAACGTATCTTTAAATCTATCCAAGAAGAGTATTCTTTTGGATATCAATATAACAATAAAAAAAGGTTTTGTGTTGCTTTACGGTGAGTCGGGAAGCGGAAAGAGTTCTTTTTTGAAGTTAATCAATATGCTTTACTCTCCCACTTCAGGAAACATATTTTACAAAGGAAAGAATATAAATAGCTATCAAACAAGCATTTGGCGTTCTATGTGTATGTTGGTGCGCCAAATGCCTATGTTTGTCGAAGGTTCTGTGGTCGATAATATAAAATTTCCTTTTAGTTTTAGGGCTAATAAAGATAAGGTCTTTGATGATAAACTTTTGGATAACTTACTTGATAGATTTAAATTAAACAAAACTATACTGCAAAAAGATGTATCAACATTGTCGGGCGGAGAGGCGCAGCGAATATCTATTATAAGAACGGTTTTGCTAAAGCCCAAAATATATTTATTTGATGAGCCGACAAGCGCACTTGATGTCTATTTGCAGGACGATATATTCTCTTTTATAAAGGAGATTTCCATTAACCATATTTGTATTGTATGCTCTCATGCCAAAGAAGCTGAGAAATGGTGTGATGTTTCGTTGAGGGTTGCAAATAAAAGGGTGTTGTATGATTAAACATATCTCTTCAAGCGGTCTTTTCATATCTTATGGTATGCTGCTTATTATTATACTATTAACAAATAAAGAAAATCTAAAAATAACAAAAGATATACTGATTAGCTTTTTTAGAATGAGTGTTCAGTTGTTCTTTGCAGGCTTTGCTCTTTTATATATATTTAAGATAGATAATATTTTATTAACAACATGCGTGCTTGTTGTTATGATTTTTTTTGCATCAAGGATAGTTATCGATAGGTCAAAGGTGAGTTTTAAAAATATCACGCTCTATCTTTTTGTGTCTATATTGATATCAACAAGCTTTATACTGCTTTTTATGCTGTTTGGCGTTATAAAATTAAAGAGCTTTGATGCGCGTTACGTTATACCGCTTGCTGGTATGGTTATTGGAAATTCAATGAATTCTATGGCTATCAATATAGAAAGATTTTTCTCTAAATCTAAGGATAATAAAGAAGTGATAGAAGAACTTTTATGTTTAGGAGCAAATAGATATGAAGCATTATCGTTTATAAGAATGGATGCATTTAAAGCATCTTTACTTCCGTCTTTGTCGTCGGCAAGCGGTATGGGTATAGTGTTTTTGCCCGGTATGATGACAGGGCAAATCTTGTCGGGTATAAATCCGTTGGAGTCGGTTAGCTATCAAATAGCCATAGTTATAGCAATTGCCACGTCGGTTACTATATCAAATTACCTTATACTGCGATTTATTGAAAAGAGTGTTCTAAATAATAAGGAACAGTTAATAATTTAATAAATATTAACAAAATTTATTAAAGTTGACATAGATTAAAAAAAATCTAAAATTACATTTAAGAATTAGTTTGTAGGAGGGGATATGAATAATCTTAAAGAAAGAGCACTAAAATACCATTCAATGGGTCGTCCAGGTAAAATAGAAGTAAAAGTTACTAAACCCTTTAAAACTCAAGATGATTTATCATTAGCATATACTCCGGGCGTTGCCGAGGTTTGTTTGGATATAGCCGACAATCCTCATAACGCATATAGGTATACGGCAAAAAGCAATCTTGTAGCAGTTATTTCAAATGGAACAGCAGTTTTAGGTCTTGGTAATATCGGAGCGTTGGCGTCAAAGCCTGTCATGGAAGGAAAAGGAAACCTATTTAAGAATTTTGCTGATGTTGATGTTTTTGATATCGAAATAGATGAAACAGACCCTGATAAAATGGTTGATATTATTGCAGCTCTCGAGCCTACATTTGGTGCGATAAACCTTGAAGATATTAAGGCTCCCGAATGTTTTTATGTAGAAGAAAAACTTAAAGAAAAAATGAAAATACCTGTTTTTCATGATGACCAACACGGAACGGCTGTTATAAGTGGTGCGGCTTTATTGAATGCTCTTGAGATAACAGGAAAGAAAATAGAGGAATGCAAACTTGTTGTAAACGGTGCGGGAGCAGCCGGAATTGCTTGTGCAAAATTTTATATAACGCTTGGAATAAAAAAAGAAAATGTGTTTATGGTTGATTCCAAAGGAGTTATATATAAAGGCAGAAAAGAAGGTATGAACAAATATAAGGAGTTTTTTGCCAATGATACGGATGCAAGAACTCTTGAAGATGCTATAAAGGGTGCTGATATATTCTTGGGAGTATCAAAAGCGGACATATTAACCGAAGAGATGGTTAAGTCTATGAATGACCATCCTATTATTTTTGCTATGGCAAATCCGAATCCTGAGATTACGTATGATAAAGCCAAACACGCAAACCCAAATGTTATTATGGGCACAGGAAGAAGCGATTATCCCAATCAGATAAACAATGTTCTTGCCTTCCCATTTTTATTTAGGGGCGCTTTGGATACAAGGGCAAAACAGATAAATGATGAAATGATGATGGCTGCTGCAAGGGCTTTAGCTAAACTTGCAAAAGAAGACGTTCCAGAAAGCGTTTTAAAGGCTTATGGAGTTGAGAATTTAAAGTTTGGAAAAGAGTATATACTTCCTAAACCCTTTGACCCAAGAGCGTTAGTATATGTAGCGCCAGCTGTTGCAAAAGCTGCTATAGAGTCAGGCGTTGCTCAGGTTGAAGATTTTGATATGGATAATTATAAAGAACAGCTTATCGAAAGATTAGATAAAACAAAGGCTGTTACTCATTATATTTACAATAAGGCAAAGAGTAATCCTAAGAGAGTTGTATTTACCGAGACCACTGACCCTAATATCTTGAGAGCCGTTCAAGATTCTGTTGAAGAAGGCATTGTAAAACCGGTATTTATTGGCGCAAGAAGCTACACGAAAGAAGATGTAATTCAAAAGATTAGAGAGGTTGGATTAAAAGAGTCTATTTTAGATAAGATAGAATTTATAGACCCTATATATTACGAAAAAACTCAAGAGTATGCAGAGCAGATATTTAAAGAAAGAGCAAGAAAGGGTTTGACTAGAAAAGAAGCCGATTACCTAATGAAACACAGGCCTAATTATTTTGCCGCTATGATGGTGAGAAAGGGCGATGCTGATTCGTTAATAATTGGAGAAACATACAACTATCCATCTGTTGTAAAGCCGATTTTGCAGGTGGCTGATAAAGCTAATGCAGATAGTGTTGTGGCCGGATTGTATGTTATGATTATCAATAATAGGATTTACGTGTTTGGAGATACTACAATTAATGTTAATCCAACAAGTGAGCAGCTTGCAGTTATTGCAAATGAAGCAGCATGTTTTTATCAAGACTTAACCGATAATGAGCCTGTGGTTGCAATGCTGTCTTTCTCAAACTTTGGTAGTAACAATCAAGAAGAAGCAAAAAGAATAAGGGATGCTGTCAAGATTATAAGGCAAAAATACACCAATATTACTGTAGACGGAGAGATGCAAGCGAATATAGCTGTGGATAAGGAATTAAGAGATAAATTTTATCCGTTTAATGATTTATTAAATAGAGATGCTAATGTGTTGATATTCCCAGACCTTAATGCTGGCAATATAGCATATAAATTGTTATATAAAATGGGCGGCGCATATCCCATAGGCCCAATACTTGTCGGACTAAAACAGTCCGCCCATGTTCTTGAGATGGGTTCAAGTGCATCGGTGATAAAGGATATGATAGCATTAGCTGTGTTTGATGCTCAAAGAAAAGGTTGTAAGTAATTTTATTAGGAGGTGTTATATGTTTAAAAAAGGCGCGTTTTCTTTCATCGTAGCACTATTGGTTGTTGCTGTATTTTCCATTACATCTTTTGCAAAACCGATAGTGATTAAGTTTAGCCACGTTGTTGCTGTTGATACGCCAAAGGGAAAGGCAGCTAACTATTTTGCAAAAATAGTTAAAGAAAGAACAAATGGCAAGGTTATTGTTAAGGTTTATCCAAACGCTATGCTGTATAACGATAGAGCAGCAATTGAAGCATTGCAGATGAACGCTATTCAGATGGCTTGTCCATCAACAGCAAAATTTACAGGTTGGTTGCCGGAGTTGCAGCTTTTTGATTTACCTTTCTTGTTTAAAAACTCTGAGCATCTTCACAAGGTTATGGATGGGCCAGTCGGTCAAAAAATCCTAAAGCTTTTTAAAAGAAAAGGTATGGTTGGATTGGCATTTTGGGATAACGGATTTAAGGTTTTATCAAACAACAAACATCCAATCGTTCTTCCAAAGGATGCTAAGGGTTTGAAGTTTAGGGTTATGTCTTCTAAGGTATTGCAGGAGCAGTTTAAAGCGATTGGTGCATCTCCTCAGGTGTTGCCTTTCTCTGAGGTTTATTCCGCACTTGAGCAGGGCGTTGTTGATGGATGCGAAAATCCATGGTCAAATCTATACACAAAGAAATTCTATGAAGTGGCACCATATACAACAGAATCCTATCACGGATATCTTGGTTATGTTCTTGTAACAAATCAGATTTTCTGGAATAAGCTACCTAAGGATTTGAAAACGATAATTCTTGGATGTGTAAAAGATGCTACAGCTTACGATAGAAAAGAAGCTGAAAAACTAAGCAAAGAGCAAAGGGCTCTTATTTTGAAGAATCCAAAGGTTAAACTTGTTACTTTGACAAAAGAGCAGAGGGCTGTTTGGGCAAAGAAATTGAGAGCTATTTATCCTAAATTTTATAAAGTTATAGGAAAAGACTTAATAGAAGAAGCTATAGCAGAAGGAAAAGATATTAAGTAAAATATCATAATAAACGGGATGAAGCTTTGTCTTTATCCCGTGTTTTCTGCATGAGGTAAAATTTATGAATTTTATTGAACTTATAGATAGAAACCTGGACAAGGTGGATAGAGTAGTGATGGTTATACTCTTTAGCCTTGCTACAATCCTTGCGTTTATTAATGTTGTTTTGAGATATATTTTTGGTTTTAGTTTGGTTTGGGCAGGCGAGCTTACAACATATTTATTTATATGGGCAACTATGTTTGGTGCAAGCTACGGGTTTAAGATAGGTATGCATATGTCTTTTAATGCCTTAGTTAAGTCCTTTCCGCCAAAAATAGGAAAGGCTTTTGCTGTATTTTCTTTGAGCATTACTCTTTTTTACTTAATCATGCTTACAATATGGGGAATCAATCTTGTTAAGTTCGACTATATGACCGGCCAGGTGTCTATAGATATGCAAATACCGTTTTGGATAATCTATTTGGTTATTCCTATTACAATGGCTACAGCAGCTTGGAGAACATTCGTTAAGCTTTTGAGTGTTATAAAACTTCCGGCTGAATTAGCCCAAGAGCTTGAAGATAAAAAGATGGAAAACAGAGAAGAGGAAGGTGTAATAGAATGATAACGCTTGTATTGGCCGGTGTGCTGTTTACCCTTATTGCTATAGATGTGCCCATAGCAGTAGCTTTGGGTATGGCGGCAACCATAACGATATTTACATTTACCGATTTACCTTCGTTGGTTGTTGCTCAAAAATTGTTTACATCCATCGATAAATTTGCCTTAATGGCTATTCCGTTTTTTGTTTTGGCTGGTTCTTTTTTGTCTGAAGGTGGCACCGCTAAGAGAATTATTCATTTTGCTCATACTATGGTAGGTCATCTTCCGGGCGGATTAACAATGACAGCAATTTTGGCTTGTGCTATTTTTGCTGCTGTTAGCGGTTCGTCTCCCGCTACTGTTGCTGCTATAGGCTCTATTATGATACCTGCTATTAAAAAAGCCGGATATTCCGATACATTCAGTATAGGTTCGATTACAACATCGGGAGCATTGGGAATACTTATTCCGCCTTCTATAGTTTTGATAGTGTATGGTGTAACAGTAAATCAGTCCATAGGCGATCTGTTTTTGGCGGGCATTATACCTGGAATTCTTATTACCGCAATGCTTATGACGTTGACATATGTTATGGCAAAAAGAGCTGGCTTTACAAAGGGAAAACCAGCGCCTGTAAAAGAAAAATTAAAAGCCTTCGTCGACAGTTTTTGGGCGTTGATGCTTGTTGTGATAATTATAGGTGGTATATACTCAGGGATATTTACACCAACTGAAGCTGCTGCCGTTTCTGCTGTTTATGCGTTTATTGTTGCGAAATTTATATACAATGATGTAACGTGGGCAGAAGTACCGAAAATAATACTTACATCTGCAGCAACTAGCGCCATGATACTGTTTATTATAGCTAACGCTATGCTGTTTGCCTATTTTTTAACTATCCAGCAGATACCGCAATATTTGGCTGATTTAATTATCAGTGCTCACGTATCAAAGTTTCTGTTCTTGGCTGCCGTTAATGTGTTGTTGATTATTTTCGGAGCCTTTATGGAACCTTCAAGTATAGTTATGGTTACTGCACCTTTATTATTCCCTGTAGCTGTCCATCTTGGTGTTGACCCTATACAGCTTGGAATAATATATACAATCAACATGGGTGTCGGTATGGTTACACCGCCGGTTGGTTTGAATCTGTTTGTAGCAAGCGGCATAACGGGCAAAAGCATACAATATGTTACAAAAGTGTCTTTGCCTTGGTTTTTTACCTATTTAGCCGGTTTGCTCCTTGCAACCTACATTCCAGCATTATCAACGATAATATTTAAAATCCTATAATCCAAATGCCCGATTCTTCGGGCATTTACTTTGTTTATTGAAAAATAATATGTTTTTATATGAAAAAATGATAAAAATGGATATGATATTTGAAATAAACAAAAATAAAGTTAGAATAGTAGTTGTTATGGGTATGGTGTAGTTGGGTGTGATAGGGTATTTTAGTAAAGAAAGAAAATGAGAAACAGGTGAAACTATGGAAAACGAAAAGAGCAGTGTAAAAGATGCTTTGTGCTATATTGGTGTGGGCACGATTTATGGTTATTTTTGCGTGTTTGGCAAAAATGTAAAGATAGGTAAAAATTGTGTAATAGGCAACAATGTAATTATTCATGATGACACAATAATCGGCGATAATGTCAGGATAGATGATAATACAGTAATAGGCAAACTGCCAATGAAGGCTGCAAATAGCGCTGTTACAAAGGAACAAGAATTACCACCATGCGAAATAGGTGATGATTGTATTATAGGAACAAGCGTTGTGATATACAGAGGGTGTAAAATAGGCAAAAAAGTATTGGTTGCCGATTTATCAACAATTAGAGAAAATGTTGAAGTTGGAGACTTTACTATCGTGGGTCGTGGCGTAGCTATAGAAAACTTCTGCAAGATAGGCAAAAAGTGTAAACTTGAGACGAATGTCTATGTAACAGCATATTCTAATGTTGGTGATTATTGCTTTTTGGCTCCTGGCGTTGTTACATCTAACGATAATTATATGGGAAGAACAGAAAAAAGATTTAAAGAATATGGCGGCGTAACAATAAAAAAAGGCGGTAGGATAGGAGCAGGAGCTGTTATTTTACCGGGCAAGACAGTAAATGAGGACACAGAGATAGCAGCGGGAGCCGTTCTCACAAAAGACACAGAACCGAGAAAGATTTATGCTGGTGTTCCTGCAAAATACTTTAGAGATGTGCCGGAAGAAGAGCTGTTGGAGAATCAGTAAATGGGTAAATGGGTGGAAGAGTGAAAGAGTAGAAGGGTAGATGAGTGATGAGGACGCATAAGGATCTGGATATATGGAAAGAAGGTATTGAGTTAGTAAAGCTCGTTTATAAATTAACTGCAGATTTTCCAGATAGTGAAAAATTTGGTTTAGTAAGCCAAATGCGAAGATGTGTGATTTCTATACCAAGCAATTTAGCAGAAGGAGCCGCCAGAAGCGGTAAAAAAGAATTCATGCAATTTTGCTATATTGCTTTGGGTTCTTTATCAGAATTAGAGACTCAGATTATAATATCTAAAGAGTTAGAGTTTATTAATAGCGAAAACTACCTAAAACTTTCGGAACAAGTAGACACAATAAGAAAAAAATTACTAAACTTCATAAAATACTTGAAAGGGAAAACAAATGAAAAATAATATATTTAGTCTACCCATCAACTCGTCTACTCATACACTTGTCTACTCATCTACCCATCCACTCATTTACCCATACACCCATTCACCGATATTTTACAAAATACCAAAAGAAGGAGAAATTAAAAAATGAGTAACAATAACAATTCAACCCATCAACCCATCAACCCATCCACCAAAAACTTCGTCCTAATCGGTGCTGGTGGATATATTGCACCGCGACATATGAAAGC
>Ga0256842_1000733_pt1 | contig 28545 bp, 30 predicted proteins | sample 4559240metaG_FD_185973 | JGI IMG/M metagenome (GOLD analysis project Ga0256842, IMG submission 185973) | Hydrothermal vent microbial communities from Guaymas Basin, Mexico - 4559-240 | ecosystem: Environmental > Aquatic > Marine > Hydrothermal vents | place: Mexico: Guaymas Basin | collected... | reverse complement strand
AGTTTTCCTGTCATGATTTCAGCAACACTTCTAATAGTTTTTGCCCTACAAAACAAAGCCATGTCAAAATGGGTTGGTTACATATTTGTTTTGTTTTACGTTATATATATAATGGAATTATTTATTTGATTCTATAGCAACATCTACAATTTCAGGGTTTAAAACCTTTTTTACATCATCGGTTTTAATCTCAACAAGAAACCCTCTCTGTCCGCCATTTATAACAATACTATCAAACTCAAATATATCCTTTTGTGCGTATATCTTCATCTTTGTCCTTAGTCCAAAAGGCGATGTGCCGCCGACCTTGTATCCGGTATATTTTTGAGCTTTTTGAGGGTTTGCAAGCTCAACCTTTTTTGAGCCGACAACCCGTGCCAATTGCTTTGAAGATACTTCAAAATCGCCGTTCATAAGCACAATCAAAGGCTTTTTATTATTATCTTCAAAAACAAGAGTTTTGACAACCCTATGCTCATTTAGATTCAATTGCTTTGCCGATTCTTTAGTTCCACCGTGTTCAACATACTTATAAAAATATGGCTTAAATTCCACTTTGTTTGACTTTAGTTGTCTTATTGCTTGGGTTGACGGTATCTTTTCTTTTGCCATAACTACAAATCCGTTAATTTTACGCCGTTAAAACGTTTACCTAAAAAAAGCCTACCCAATTGGGCAAATTTTTCTTTAGAATCCGTTGTATAGAACTCCAATTGTCCATTTCCTTCAAATAAATCCTTATAATCATCAAGCGTTTTTGTCAATGTATCTCCTGAATCTATCAACTCTATATCGTTTGTTACCGTTTTTATCACGTTTTTTAAAAGCGGATAGTGCGTACAGCCCAATATCAAGGCGTCGCAATTCAAATTACCAAGATATCGCTTTGCCACCATGTATGTTATCTCATCGTCAATCCATCCCGATTCAACCAACGGAACAAACAAAGGACATGCTCTTTGTTCTATCTCAACATCATTATTATATTTTTTTATCTTTCTAACATATGCACCACTTGCAACTGTTGATTCCGTTCCTATCACACAAACACTTTTAAATTTCGATGCATAGCGCGCCGCAGGTTCTATAACGCCGAAAACCGGCACGTCAAATTTTTCTCTCACAATCTCTACAGCAACGCTCGATGCGGTATTGCATGCTATAACTATCGCATCTACACCAAGATTGATTAAAAATTCGGCACTCTGTAAGGAATATTTTATTACCGTATTACTCGATTTTGTGCCGTATGGCAATCTTGCCGTATCGCCGAGATAGACAATATCGGAATTAAATTTGTTTAGAATATGTTTTACAACAGTTAATCCACCTACCCCTGAATCGAATACGCCTATCACAAATTTACCTTTCCGTTTATGAGTTTACACAAAAAGAAACTACCGTCGGTTTGAAAATGGTTTATGCATGCATAATCTTGAGATATTTTCAGGATGGACTTTTCGCTCATCTCAAGCAGATGGGATATAAAAACCCTATTTACGCCGCCATGAGCCACAATTAAAACATTTGATTTAATATCAAGCAGCGTATCGTCGATAAAATCCAACACCCTTTGTCTTACATCTGCAAAACTTTCGCCATTTTTAACCTTATAATTAAACGGGTCTTTCAAAAATGCCTTAGCATCGTTTGGATATAACCTTTCTATCTCTTCCCAAGACAGAGATTCAAATATGCCAAAATTCCTTTCCCTGATTCTTTCATCGTATAAAATTTTTGCTCTATTTTTAAATTTCTCTGCAACAACAGAGCATCGTTTTAAAGGTGAAGAAATTACATATTCTATATTCTTATCTAAAAAAAATTCGTATATCTTATTGGCTTGTTCATACCCTTTTTTAGACAAACCGACATCAATAGTTCCGTTAAAAACGTTCTTATCGTAATTTTCAACTTCTGGATGCCTTGTTATATATATATTGAGTATTTTATCTTTAAAAAGATATTTCGTCTTTTTTTCCATTAAGATATCTCCTGTATACGCTTATAACTATGCCTATCATTATTCCCTGAACTATTAAACTTGTTCCTCCGTAACTTAAAAATGGCATAGTTATACCTTTTGGCGGCATTAAATCTAAAACACTAAAAAGATTCATTAATGATTGATAAGATAGTAAAACACCTATCCCAAATGTTAGCATCTTGCCAAAGGTATCCCTGCATTTGTTTGATATGGAAAATATAGACAGCAAAATAGATAAAAGGAGAATAATAACCAAAGCTATACCAAAAAATCCAAAATCCTCACCTATTCCTGCAATTATGAAATCATTATAAGAATCCGGTATAAACAGGTTTTTATAATTACCCACACCAATACCATGACCAAACATACCGCCTGAGCCTATTGCTATCAATGATTGTTCAACCTGAAAGGTAATCTTTTTTGTTATAAAAAAATCTATAACTCGTTCAAGTTTGCTAGGGTGAGAATATATAATCATACCCAAAACAATAATAGAAGGAAAAAGCAACTGGGCAATTTTTTTTACGCTATATCCCGCAACATACATCATAGTTAAAAACGTTACAAGAATTAAAAATGCCGTCCCTACATCAGGTTCAAGCGCTATCAGAAGAAAAAAGATACCAACAACAAACGCAACAGGCGCAATGCCTCTTATTCTATCCATATAACTTTCTTTCCTTGATATAAAATCGGCTATATATACTAGAATAACAAATTCAGCAATTTGAGATGGTTCAAATTGGACACCAAACCTAACCCATCTTGTTGCCCCTCTTATCGATACACCATATTTAGAATATATTAAAAGCAAAGAACCCAAAGATAAGAAAACCAAGAATGGCGTTATCTTTTTTATCAGTTTATAATCCAATGCTGAAAAAAACATGGTCGCCAAAAGCGTTATCGACACATATAAAAGCTCTTTTTTAAGAAAGAAATTTGCGTCATTCAAATGAGTATAAGCAAAATACCTTGAAGACGACCAAACTTCAACAACACCTATAATTAACAGAATAAAATAGGGAATTAAGAGAAATGTTAATTCATATTCCCGGCGTATTTTCATAGTAATCTTTATATGCTTCAAACTCTTTCTTGAATGCTTCCCCTCTTTCTTCAAAATTTTTATATGGTTTACAGCTTGCTCCACCCGGACTAAACAATACAATATCTCCCTTGGCTGCTACCTCAAACGCCGCAACAACAGCGCCTTTAATATTAACTGCCGGTAATGGAATGGGTATTAATTTTTCAAGGTCATTCATTAAATATTTTTTATCTTCTCCATAAACCACAACAGCTCTGGTTTTCTCTTTTAGCAAATCTACAATCTTGCTAAACGACTCACCCTTATATTTACCACCCAAAATTAAGACTATATTATTGCCTTCAAATGAATTAAGAGCATTTACAACTGAATCTATATTGGTGCTTTTTGAATCGTTATAATATTTAACGCCATCAATCTCACCAATAAACTCTAATCTGTGCGGTAGGTTTTCCATCTTTTCCACCACCTCCTTGGTTATTTTGCCGTTTAAATTGCATATCCTTGATACAAGCATAGAAACGGCTATATTCTCGGCATTTCCATAGCCGAACAGTCTAACATTTTTTATTATATCTTTGCTTTTATAATTTACAACCACTTTATCAATACCCAAAAAACAATCGCTGTTTTCTCTATTTCTTGAAAATTCAAGCAGGGTTGCCTTTCCATTGTAACTATAATCATCTTCACTATTTTTTATAAAAAAACAGTCTTTATCCTGATTCTTAAATATATTTAGTTTTGTTTTTTTGTACTCATCCAAAGAGCCATGCCATTTTAAATGGTCAAATCCTATATTTAAAATAGATGCTATAAACGGTTTAAATGTGTCTATAAACTCAAGCTGATAACTGCTTGCTTCCACTATCAAATAATCCAGATTGTCATTTTCCAACACGGCTTGCGTTATAGGATATCCATAATTTCCACAAGCAACAGCCTTTTTATTGTTTGCTTTCATAATTTTTTCTATCAATGATACAGTTGTTGTTTTCCCGTTTGTGCCGGTTATTGCAACAACAGGACATTTCGACAATCTAAAACCCAACTCCAGCTCGCTTATTACAGGAATATTTTTATTCAAGGCATAAACTATGAAAGGATGGGATTTTTTTATACCGGGACTAACGACAATCTCATCAAACTCAAAATCATAAAACTTTTTAGCGTCTTTTCCAAAGAAGGATTTATCTATATTGCTTTTTTTTAATCCTTCGTCAAAAACATATATATCGCAACCTTGGGTTTGTAAAGCCCTATATGCCGCTTTGCCGCTTACACCATATCCTAAAATTGCTACCCTTTTCATAATTACCTCAACTTCAAAGCCGTAAGCGAAACTAAAGCCAAAAATAGTGATATTATCCAAAATCTAACTATAATCTTTGATTCGGGCCACCCTTTTAATTCAAAATGGTGATGAATGGGCGCCATCCTAAAAAGCCTCTCTCCTGTAGTTTTATAACTCGCCACTTGAAGAATAACCGACATAGTTTCAAGAACGAATATACCGCCGGCTATGGCAAGCACTATCTCTTCCTTTATAGCAACGGCAACCATACCTAAAAAAGCACCAAGCGCCAATGAACCTGTATCGCCCATAAACACTTCGGCTGGATAGCAGTTATACCACAAAAAACCCAATAAAGAGCCGGATAGAGCCGCAAGCAAAATACTAACTTCGCCAACACCTTGAATATGCGGTATATGTAAATAGTGTGAGAATATAGCATTTCCCGAAAGATATGCAAATATAATTAAAGGCATAATGGTCGTAAGTGAAGGTCCTGTTGCAAGCCCGTCAAGTCCGTCGGTTAGATTTACAGCATTTGATGCGCCAACTATAACAAACGTAGCAAAAGCAATATACACATAACCTATATCAAATACGCCGTTTTTCACAAATGGTATATACAAACACCCGCTACAATCAGATAAATACGATTCAGCCACAAATATTAAATAAGAAATCAAAAAGGCACTCGCAATCTGCAATATTATCTTTGTCTTTGCCTTTAGACCGTTGTTTTTACCTCTTTTTATCTTTAAATAATCATCCAAAAAACCTATCATTACAAACAAAAATACGCCGACAAGCAAAATCCAAGCTATCAAATTATCCAACCTAACCCACAAAAACGACGACACAAAAAAACCGCTCCATATTATTATGCCGCCTATGGTTGGAGTTCCGGCTTTTTGTTTATGGCTTTTGGGTTCATATCCCTTAAATTCATCCTTAATTTGCAGTCTTCTCAAATACGGAATAAACCTATTAGCAAACCATAACGAAAAAAACAGAGCCGTAACGCTCGCCATTATAGCCCTAAAGGTTATATAATGAACAACGTTAAATGGACTGAATATATGTATGAGTTTCTGATAAAAAATATAGTAAAACATCTATACTTCACCCTTTAAAAGAAAAAATATCTCTTCCATCTTCATTCCTCTTGAGCCTTTAATTAATATTGTATCGTAATCTTTGTATATAGACTTCAGCGTGTTTGCAATATCTTGTTTATCCCTAAAAAAATAAGCCTTCACGTTCGATTTTGCGCTTTCATATATATAATAAGCGTCGTTTCCATAGGCTATCAAATCCACACCCAATTCTTTAATAAAATCGCCTATCTCTCTATGCAAAGAAGAAGAAAATTCTCCAAGCTCTAACATATCTCCCAAGACAGCCAACGCCCTACCTTTTTTGTTTTTTAAAACATTTAGGGCATATTTAACAGAATCTGGATTTGCGTTGTAACAATCTAAAATAAATTCTGTATTATCCACAATTTCCGTTTGCATCCTGAATTTGGGTTGCTCAAATTCCAACATCGCTCTATTTATGTCGTCTTGCGTTATTTTATCGTTATACGTAATTGATGCAGCTATTGATATAAGTATGTTATATATGTTTATCTTGTCGTTATTTAAATTAAGTTTTATAATTTTTCCAAACACAGACAATTCTACGCCGTTATCGGTAACCTTATTAACATAAACATCTGCCAATGGATTTATCGCAGAACACTTAACGGCGTTTCTTTTATTAAAAGCCTTCCTTAACCACAAATCGTCGTAGTTATAAATAACTAGCGTATCGAAAGAAACTATCGACGTTTTTTCACTTAAAATAGCATCCATAGAGCCGAAATTGCCTATGTGCGATTTGCCTATATTTGTAAAAACAGCAATATCAGGCTCAAAAAAGGTTTTTATGTCGGATATTTCGCCTTGATGGTTCGTTCCTACTTCAACAACGCATACCTTTTCGTCCTTTATCGATAGAAGCGTCTTTGATACGCCTATAAAGTTATTCTCGTTACTCTTGGTTTTGCAGCATTGTTCTTTTTGAGATAATATCGAACATATCAACTCTTTAGTCGTCGTTTTTCCGCTTGAGCCCAGAACGGCTATGGATTTTGCCTGCGATTTTTCATAAACCAGTTTGGCAAGTTTTTTTAAAGCGTCGTATGTATTATCAACCAAAAGATACGGATATTCTACAGGTTTTTCGACTATGGATAGATACGCTCCGTTTTGTATGGCTTCAGGAATAAAGGCGTGGGCGTCGTGATTTTTACCAACCAAAGCAACAAATATATCGCCCTTTTCTATTTCTTTAGAGTTTATCTTTACGCTCTTAAACAACTCGTTTTTTATGTTATTTCTATCTTTTGGCTTTATAGATTCTTCTATCTCTTTAAGTTTTATACCTTCCAATGTTTCCTTATCACTTCCCTATCGTCAAAGTGTATGGTTTTATTATTCAATATTTGATAATCTTCGTGTCCTTTGCCCAAAATCGCCACGATGTCGTTTTTATTTGCCATATCGAGAGCACTTATGATTGCCTTTTCTCTGTCTTTTTCAACAAAGATATCCCTTTTTCTGTTTATGCCGTTTAGTATATCGCCTATGATTGCGTCAGGGTCTTCGCTTCTTGGATTATCGCTTGTTACTACAACAATATCGGCTAATTCATCTGCAACCTTACCCATTTTTGGTCTTTTTGATTTATCCCTATCTCCACCAGCTCCAAATACGACTATAAGCCTACCCTTTTTTATCTGTTTCAATGTAGACAAAACATTCTCCATGGCATCATCTGTATGGGCATAATCCACAACGGCATACATACCGTCTTTTTTAAAAAACTCCAACCTTCCCGGCGTATTTTTAAAATTCCTTATACCGTTTTCTATCTCTTTTAAATCCTTATTAAAAAAAGTAGCAACCCCTACGGCGCACATTATGTTATATATGTTATATTTGCCTATGAGATTAGATTTTATATAAACGGTTTTTCCAAACACACTTAAATCCATCTCTATCCCATCTATGCCAAAATCGTATCTTTTGGGATATATATCAGCGTTGTCAAAAAAACCGTATGTAATAGAGTTGTTGTCGACTATATTTTTCGCATAGTTATCGTCTATATTTACAACCTTTTTATCGCTTTTTTCAAAAAAAGACAATTTGGCTTTTGCGTAGTTGTCCATAGTTTTATAGTAATCGAGATGGTCTTGGGAAATATTGGTAAAAACCTTAAGTTTAAAATCAACACCTGCTATTCTATTGAGCGTAATTGCGTGAGATGATATCTCCATAAAACATTTTTTTGAGCCGCACCTTACCATTTCGGACAGTATTTTATGAATATCCAACGATTCCGGTGTTGTATTGTTTAATTTATAAAGCCTATCACCAATAGTATAACCCGTCGTACCCATTATCTCGCTATCTTTAAAGATAGAACGCAACAGATATGTCGTTGTTGTTTTGCCGTTTGTTCCCGTTATTCCGACAACGTCTATCTTTTTGGAAGGCTCTTTAAAAAAAGCGGAAGATACCCTTCCCATACATTCCTTAACGTCAAAAACCTTAAAGCAACGGGCGTCGTTATGCTCTTTTTCGCTTAAAACGTATATGTTTTTATATCTTCTTAATAAATCTTTGACAAAAACATTTCCGTCAACGCTATGCCCTTTAATTGCAAAAAAAAGAGAATTTTCTTTGACTTTTCTTGAATCGTAGGTAAGAAATTCTATTTTGTTATCTTCTTGAACGTTAAAAGAGCAAACCTCTCCTATATCTTTAAGTTTCAAGGTGCACGCTCCGTTTCAAGTTAAAAATTAAAGTCCCCAATCTCTTAAATATCTAAAATCTATATTTATGGTTCTTTTGCTAATCTTTGCTATAATAGGCGGCAATCTTTTAAACTGATTCCTTCTAACCCTTTCGTAGATACCGCTAACCAACTCTTTGGAAAATCCTAATTCTGTAACCTCGTCCACTGAATACCTTAAATCAAAAAGATGATAAAGTATAACATCAGCATCGTCATAAGAAAAACCCAGTTCATCTTCATCACTTTGACCAACCCATAAATCCGCCGACGGTTTTTTCTCTAAAATGGTTTTGGGCAATTTAAAATACCTTGCAAGCTGATAAATCTGATTTTTATACAAATCGCCAATCGGGTTTAAGCAAGAAGCCATATCACCATACCAAGTTCCGTATCCCAAAAGCAACTCCGTTTTATTGCTCGTTCCCACAACAAGCGCATTGAGTTCAGAAGAGTGGTCAAAAAGCGTTATCATTCTCATCCTTGCAAAGACATTTCCCTTTCTAACGTTGCTCATATCTTCAAAGTAGCCTATATAGGCATCTGCCGGTTTGGTTATTTCAAAGATTTTATAATTTATGCCAGTATCTTCGACAACCTTCATCGCATCGCTCAAACTTTCCTTGCTTGAGCTTTTATACGGCATCATTATACCGTATACATTCTCTTTGCCCAATGCCTCTTTGGCAATGTATGCAACCAACGATGAGTCTATTCCGCCTGACAATCCCAAAACGGCTTTTTTAAGACCGGTTTTCAATATCTCTTGACGCGTAAATTCTATTAAATAATTTGCTACAATATTGCAATCAATCCTTAGTTTATCAATAAGCATACCTTGCAACCTCATTTTTTAATATGGGCATTTTGGATTTTGCCTTCAATACTAAACGCTCATCAAACTCAACTATAAGCATCTCTTCTTTAAACATCTTCGCTTCTTTTATGATATTACCGTCTGTATCCATCACAAAGGAGTTTCCAAAGAATCCGACGCCATCTTCAAAACCAACCCTGTTTGCAAATATAGCATAACTACCAGACAATTGAGTAAAATTAGAGCAAACGGATTTCCACAAATCCGGCTTAATACTCTTTGAGTCCATCCAAAAAGGACTTGCCGACAAAATTATCAATATATCGGTATTATTTTGAAAAGCTATATCTTGTGCAGATATATGGAAAGAATCTTCGCATATAAAAAGCGTAACCTTACCAAAATCTGTTTCTATCGTATCTATGGTATCTCCGCTTGCAAAATACCTTCCTTCTTCAAACATACCGTAATCAGGCAAAAAATTCTTTCTGTAATTGTAAACCATATTGCCTTTTGAAAAATACAGAGCGCTATTATATGTATATCCGCCATCTTCTTCAACATATCCAAAAACTATATCTATATCTTTGCTTTTTTGTTTTACTTCATCAAAAAAACTATCGTCGCTTTTTAAAGCAACGTCAAACACTAAATCTCTTAACCCATAACCACTTAAGGCAAGTTCGGGAAAAACAACCATGTCGCACTTGTCGTATATTGCTTTATCTACATAATTGCTGATTTTTACGATATTTCTGTCAATTTTACCCAAAATCGTATCTATCTGACACAAAGCCACCTTCATAAACTACTCCATCTTCATATTAATATCCACCCACAAGGCGTGATGGGTTATAGCGCCTATAGATATATAATCGACACCGGTTTTTGCAACGTCGACTATGTTGTTTTCGTCTATATTGCCGCTTGCTTCGAATATTACCCCGTTTGATTCATATTTTGTTATTATGTTTGCCATTTCTTCTATATCCATATTGTCCAACATCACTATATCTGCGCCATTTTCTATTGCTTCCTTAACCATCTCTTCATTTTCGCACTCTACCTCTATCTTCGACGTAAATGAAACAGTGCTTTTTACCATACGTAAAGCGTTTGCCACTCCGTTTGCGTCTTTTATGTGGTTATCCTTTATCAAAACGGCATCAAACAACCCTACTCTATGATTTATGCCGCCACCTACCCTTACGGCATATTTTTCGAAAAATCTAAAGCCCGGCGTCGTTTTTCTTGTATCAACAATCTTTGCTTTATAATCCTTTATTAAATCAGATAGTTTTTTTGTTTTTGTAGCAATACCGCTCATTCTCTGCATCATATTAAGGCAGATTCTTTCAAGATAAAGAAGCGCATAGTCCTTTGATTCTATCCTTGCTATCTCTTCTTTCTTTCTTACAAATTGACCGTCTTTTTTATATAATTCTATACTAAACTGCTCATTCATAATCTTAAAAAGCGGCTCGATAAAAACAGAACCAGCCAAAATCAAATCCTCTTTTGCCCTTATAACAGCGCTTTTTGTCTTGTTATCGCATATAGCCTCACTTGTTAAATCGGCAAAATATGCATCTTCAAGCAGATAAAACCTAAACAGTTCTTCCAAGAAAACAGGGTTCATCTATACCCTCTTTATCTCAACCATTCTCTTGATGGGCTCATAGGCTTTTTCCATAATCTCTCTATCTAATGTTATCTCGTATCTTTCAAGTTTTAAGGCATTGTATAAATCTTCTATTTTGGTTTTTTTCATATTTTCACAGATAGAGCTTTTTCCTATTATGTAAAACTGCTTGTCTGTTGTCGTCCGTTTTAACTCAAACAAAACGCCTTCTTCTGTTCCTATAATAAATTCATCCGCGTCTTCGTTTTGCGCATAATTTATAATACCTGATGTTGAGCCTATAAAATCGGCTGCGTCTCTAACGGCTTTGGGCGATTCTGGATGAACGGCAACCCTTGCGTTTGGATGCTCTTTTTTTAAGTTTTCAAGTTCTTTTAAACTAAAAAGCTCATGGGTCGGACAATATCCATCCCATAGATAAACATCTTTATCTTTTACATTTTCCTTAACGTATTCGCCGAGATTTTTATCCGGCACAAATAGTATTTTGTCTTCTTTCAAACTTTGGACAACGTTGACGGCGTTTGCCGATGTGCAACATATATCCGATACACTTTTAACATCGGCGTTTGTGTTTACGTAGGATACCACAACGGGATTTCCAAGCTCTTCCTTTTTCTTTAGCACTGCTTCTTTTGTAGCCATATCAGCCATAGGACATCCAGCATCAAAAACAGGAAGCAAAACCTTCTTTTTGGGCGATAGTATCTTCGCCGTTTCTGCCATAAACTTCACACCACAAAATACTATCATATCAGCATCGGTATCTTTAGCAATCTGAGCCAAAGCCAAAGAATCACCTATAAAATCGGCAATTTCTTGAATCTCGCTACGTTCATAGTAGTGAGCCAGTATCACAGCGTTTTTTTGCTTTTTCAAAACTTCAATTTCAGATTTCATTTTTCTTTTTCCAACCCCTCAAAAAATAACTTGCAAAAGAATATTAAATAAACAACCTAAAATCAAGAAGTAAATTTTTAATTACTAAATCAAAAGCCGATACAATTAATCTACATAGTCAAATTTTCCTTCGTTAAGCAAAATTTTTAATATTTTATGACAGCATACATATAACACATATTAAGAAAAATACCAATCTTGACCATATAACAATTCACTTGACAATACAAAAATAATTTGTATATTTGTCTTGCTTTTAGTTTTGAAGGGCCCATAGCTCAGTTGGCTAGAGCCACCGGCTCATAACCGGTTGGTCCCAGGTTCGAGTCCTGGTGGGCCCACCAAGTTTTTTATTAATGGATGTTACTAAAGTAATTGAGGTTCTTGAAGCATACTTTCCTTTATCCCTTCAAGAAGGCTGGGACAACTCAGGCCTTCAAATTTCTCCCAAAGATAGTTCTATAAAAGGCATTTTACTAAGTTTGGATGTTGGTTTAGACACTATTGATGAAGCGATAGATAACAACTGCAACCTTATAATAGCACACCATCCCTTAATATTCTCTTCAACAAAAAAGATATATAAAGACTTCTATCCATACAATGCCATACAAAAAGCCATCAGACACGGCATAGGCATTTATGCCTTCCATACCAATCTTGATATAGCAATAAACGGTTTAAACGATTATATATGCAAACTACTTGAATTAGAAAATGTAAAAATAATAGAAGAATACCCACCTTTGCGCATAGGCAATTTAAAATCAACAATGCCTATTGAAGAAGCTGTATCTTACATAAAAAATAAACTTGGTGCAGAATGTGTAAAATTTGTAAAAGGCAATAGCAAACCAATTAAAAAAATAGCCATATGCACAGGAAGTTGTGCCGATATGGTCTATGAAATTAAAGATTTGGATTTTGATTTGTTTTTAACAGGCGACCTGAAACATCATACGGCATTTTTTGCAAAGTATAGCGGGATAAATATGGTTGATGCAACCCATTTTCATACGGAAAAATTTTCTAAAAATATCTTATACGATACACTAAAAAAAGAAATAAATGACATAAAGTTGATAATCAGTAAAAAAGATTCAATACCATGGTTTTATAAATAAGGGAGGTGTAATTTGAATACAGATTTAAAAAATTTATTGAATATTCAAGAATTCGATAAAAAGGTAGCGCTTTTGGAAGAAGAGCTCGACAAGATAGAAAAGAAAGAAGCTAAGATAGTAGAAGTTATAGACGTAAAAGCAGAGCAACTAAAAAACGCCAAGGAAGAAAAAGAAGAAATAGAAAAAGACAAAGCATTTAAGGAAGATTTATTAAACGACACACTGGAAAATCTAAAAAAATTAGAGGTAAAGCTAAATAGCGCAACAAACGAGAAACAGGCTCAAGCGGTTAACACAGAAATTGACATAGCAAAAACAAACAAAAGCGTGCTTGAAGAAAAGATAGTAGCGCTTGAAGAAGATATAGAACTAAAGGAAAAGGATATTAAAGAGCTTGAAGATAGATATGCTCAACTTCAAAAAACACTTCAAGAACACAAAACAAAGTTTAACGAAAGAAGAAAACAGATAAAAGAAGAAATAAAACAGATAAAAGAAAACAAAGAAAACCTCATAGACAATATAGACGAAACGCTTCTGCATAAATATGAAAAGTTAAATAAATGGACTAAGGGAACAAGCATCGTTCCGGTCAGACAAGGCGCTTGCTATGGATGCTTTATGAAATTAACACCGCAAACAATCACAAATTTAGAAGAGACGGATGATATAATATTCTGCCCAAACTGCGGAAGAATGTTATATAAAGAAGAAAAAACAGATAGTGAAAACGATTGAATTTTTTAAAAAACTAAAAGAATTGGGCTCTATAGAAAAAATTTTATCAGAATATCCCGACTTAAGCAGTAAAGATATCGATATCTTTTTTGATGAAGTTTTTCAAATCCTATCAAAAAAAGATAATAATAATTATGAACTATTTACTGATGGTGCTGCTAAGGGAAATCCCGGTGATGCCGGTATAGGTTTTGTAATAAAAAAAGAAGGCACGGTTATTGATAGTCATTCAAGCTATATTGGCAAAACAACAAACAATGTAGCTGAATATACAGCGTTGATAGAAGGATTAAAAAGATTGCTATCGCTAAATATAAAAAACGTAAATGTATTTAGCGACTCGGAATTGATGGTAAAACAGCTAAATGGTGAATATTCAGTTAAAAATGAAAGACTAAAAGCATTATACAATGAAGCCATACAACTTATAAAACAATTTGACAAATTCAAACTATCTCACATACCAAGAAATCAAAATAAAGAAGCAGACAGTCTATCAAAACAGGGGTCATTGAATCATTCCACATAATAGAATGTAAGTTTATATAAAAACGTTGCATATATATTTAACCTATCTATATGTAATCTTTTAGGAAGCGGCGGAAAAGGCGCTGCTTCTTTTATTGCGTTAACGGCAGCTTCATCAAGCAGTCTATATCCGCTTGAATTTATTACCTTTACCCTGCTCACATCTCCATTTTTTTCTATGGTAAATATCAACAACAACCCACCCTGTTGATTGTTTAAGCGTGCTTCTTCAGGGTAGACCCACGTATTTTGAACCTTATCCTTTATATGCTTTAGATATGAAGCATATTTAATTGATTGAGTGCCTATAGAGACGGTTGCTTCTTTTGTTGTATTTTTATATTTATAATATTTTGACTCTCCAAACTGAAAAACTTTTTTATTGTAAGTGTCGACATAATTTTTATTATAAAGCTCTCCTTTAATCTTAAAAGGCTTGATTGTTTTGGAGTTTGATTTTATATTACCCTTCTTTTTAGCAATGTTTTTAGTTTTAGATTGTCTCTTTTTTTTAATTGCTAAAACAGCGGGCAATTTTTCTTTTTTGGAAAATTTTTTAGCATTAGCTTTTTTTGAAATATTTGAAGCTATCTTATGCGACTCATTTTCTTTTGAACGGTTTTTATTCTTAGGTAAAACAACAATATCAACAAAATAATGCTTTTTATTCAGCTTTGTCTTATGTAAACCCTTTTTCATAAAGATAAATCCCAAACCTATCAAACATATATGCAATAAAAAAGATAAAACAACAGCCAAAACGACAAGTCTGTATTTTTTCATAAAAACAAATATATAATTTTCGAAAACAAATACCAACTATTTTTGCTTGGCGTCTATCGCAATAATCACCGTTTATAAGCTCAGATTTAATCTTTGCTTCAATCTCCCTTGCTAAATTAAGAGTTCCTACAACCGTTTTAGTTATCGTCATTGCACTATAGGTTGCCCTTATTACGTATTTCTATTGCCTTAGCTGTTCTTTGCAACTTCTGCATACTTTATTTTTAACGTTTTAGTCGTTTCCTAGTTTTTATGGGATTTTTTCCTGTAGATATTGTGTAGATTTAGTCTCAATTTGGTAGGTATTTTTGGACTTAATAGCAAGTTTTTATTTGTTAATTATAATATGAAAATTAGAATAAATAAAATGAAAATTAAAACTTTTTTAAATTTTCCAAACTTTAGAATTCCTTATCAGTAAAGCATTTTAAAACAATCTAACCAACATAGAAAAACTTTGACGTTTGGACTTCCTTTTGCTAAACTTGCTATCGGAGAGGTGGCCGAGTGGTCGAAGGCGGTTGACTCGAAATCAACTGTACGCATTAAGCGTACCGCAGGTTCGAATCCTGTCCTCTCCGCCATTTTAGGAGTTTTTATGAATCTTTTCCTTATCGATGTCGACAACACGCTTTATCCAAAAGAGAGCGGCATATTTGACTTAATAGACGAAAAAATAAATGGATATATGCACGAAATTCTCGGTATGAACAGCGAAACGGTTAATAAAACCCGTATAGAATATTGGAATAAATATGGAACAACAATGTCAGGTTTAATAAAACATTATGACATAGACCCATACCATTTCTTGGAATATACGCACGACATAGATATAAAAACAGTTATACAACCAAACAAACAGCTATCAGAAAAACTAAAAAGCATACACGCTACCAAGATAGCCTTCACAAACGCTCCCAAAAAACACGCCGAGCAGGTTTTAGACGCTTTGGGCATAATAGATAATTTTGTAGATATATTTGACATAATCAGCGCAGACTTTATAGGAAAACCCAACAAATATCCATACGAAAAGATAATGAATATAACAAAAGCAAAGAACTACGCAATGGCAGATGACTATGAAAAAAATCTAAAAACCGCAAAGGAATTAGGCATATTTACAATTCTAATTGGCAAAAATAGTTCTGAAATCGCCGATTTATGTTTTGAAAAATTTGAAGATATACCTGACTATATACTAAATAAGAAGTAACAGCTCTCTTACTATGCTTGCCGCCGTTATGCTGGATACTCCGCTTTGATCATAATGAGGCGATAACTCAACAATATCAGCACCTACTATATTAAGAGTCTCAAATAAAAACAAACATTCCAACAGTTCTTTATATGTAACACCGCCCGGCTCTGGCGTTCCTGTGCCTGGGAAAATTGACGGGTCTAAAACATCCAAATCCAAACTCAAATACACAGGTTTATTTCCGATTTTTTGAATAAATTCCTTAGCTTTATCAAGATTAAATAGACACATATTTTCATCTCTATACGGAAGCAATAAATCTTCTCTATTTAAGCTTCTAATTCCAAGCTGATACAAATTATCAAACCCTACAATTTCAGCCACCCTTCTCATAACTGTTGCATGGGATAATTGTTCTCCTCTATAGCTATCTATTAAATCACTATGAGCGTCTATATGCAAAACTACCAATTCTTTATATTTTTCCTTAAATACCCTTATTAAAGGATAACTTATCAGATGCTCTCCACCAAGAAAAACGGGTTTCTTTCTTCCATAAATTATCTTTTTTGAAAAAGACTCTATTAAATCAAGGTTTAGATTTTTATCTCCGAAACTTAATGGCATATCGCCCAAATCGCAAATCTTTAAATCTCGCAAATCTTTTTTTTGGTAAGGGCTATATGATTCTATGCCGTACGATGCTTCTCGGATTGCATTAGGGGCAAAGCGAGAACCGGGACGATAAGAGGATGTGCCATCATACGGCACACCCAAAAGAACTATATTAGCTTTCTTAAAATCGTGATTTGCGCAATAGAAATCCATCTATTCCCACCACAAAGCAACGCAGGCAAATGCAGCTCCGTGATTTTCAACCGTATGGCTTACGGCTATGCTTTCTATTTTATCTATCTCATACCCTCTATATTCCATACCCCATTTTGCCATTTCTATAACATGAGACTCTGCTTCTTCCTTTGTGATGCCGTAATCCTCATATTCCATAATAAGACCGTTTTTTGTTTTGTCTTTTGGTATTGCTATGGCAACGGCAGCAGAAATAAGCTCTCCCTTTTTGCTGGAAGAAATAGCAGCATACGCCACAGGCACCAAATCACCTAAAGGAAGCTTAATATCATCAACCCTTTTGCAATGTGGCGGCAAAATAGAGCTCATTTTCACCAAATTTGTATTGCCAACGCCGCTTTTAAGTAAAGCAACATCGAACGCATTAAGTTCAGTCAATCCTTCGGCATTAGCCGCTTTTATCATATAAATATTAGGAGCATTATTAAACATAGGCTATACTCCTATTATATTAACGACAAGCAATTTTATTGTTTTTTTGTTGCTGTTGTATCAAATAGGGCTTAAATCTAAATTCTTCTACATCCAGCACGCCCCTTAATACCTCTTTTTCTTCAGTATGAGACGGTTTTAAAACCGTTTTTAAAAATTCATGAGCTTTCCAAGGGTTTGAAGTATCGCCACATGTAAAAAAATCTACGGCAGCAAATCCATATTCAGGCCAAGTGTGGATAGCCAGATGGGATTCAGCCACAATAACAACACCGCTTACACCAAACGGCTCAAAGGTTCTAAAAGAAGACGAAATAACTGTTGCATTAGCTTCTTTTGCAGCTTGTTGCATAAATTCTTCCAATCTCTTCGGGTCATTCAACAGTTCTTTGTTACAATCAAAGTACTCAGCCAAAACATGTCTTCCAAGTGCCTTCACTCATGTGCCCTCCTTAAAATAATAAATTTAAAATGGCTAAAGCCACAAAAACACAAAAGCAGTTTATAGCATTACCATATAAAAAAGTCAAATAAAGAGAAAGCAAATAACTTATTTATAACACGCTCCATTACAAAAATAATCTTTATAAAGATATTTGACATGATGTTTATAATGGATATAATTCTTTTTACTTTAGTTTTTGCCGAAGTGGTGGAATTGGTAGACGCGCTAGATTCAGGGTCTAGTGGGCTTTTTGCCCGTAGGGGTTCAAGTCCCCTCTTCGGCACCATTTTTAAGGAGGATTTTGCTAAATGTCTGCAAACGAAACATTCCTTTTTACATCTGAGTCTGTAACAGAAGGCCACCCAGATAAAGTAGCTGATCAAATATCCGATGCTATCTTGGACGCTATCATAAAAGACGACAAAAATTGCCGCGTTGCTTGCGAAACTATGTTAACAACTGGCATTGCATTTGTAGCTGGAGAGATAAGCACAAATACATACGTAGAAATACCTGAAGTAATTAGACAAACCATTAAAGATATTGGATACACCAACGCTGATTATGGACTTGATTACAAATCTTGCGCTGTTTTAACATCTATAGACAAACAATCGCCCGACATAGCAATAGGTGTAAATAGAGGAGAAGATTTAGGTGCTGGTGACCAAGGTATGATGTTCGGTTACGCAACGGACGATACTGAAGAATATATGCCTCTCACCATTACACTTGCCCATAAATTGGCAAAAAGACTGACAGAAGTAAGAAAGCAGGGATTGTTGCCATACTTAAGACCAGATGGTAAAACACAGGTAACAATAAGATACAACGGTTTTACGCCTGATAAGGTAACGGCGGTTGTAATATCGGCTCAACACGACCCTCACGTAGAATTAGAGCAACTAAGAAAAGATATAGTTCAATACGTTATAAGATATGTAATACCTCAAGATTTATGGGATGAAAACATAATGTTTTTTATAAACCCGACAGGCAGATTTGTCTTAGGCGGTCCGCATGCCGATACAGGCCTAACCGGAAGAAAAATCATAGTCGACACATACGGCGGCGTTGCGGCACACGGCGGCGGTGCGTTTTCGGGCAAAGACCCATCAAAGGTCGATCGCTCAGGAGCATATATGGCAAGATACATAGCAAAAAACATAGTAGCAGCGGGATTAGCCAAACGATGCGAGGTTCAATTAGCATACGCAATAGGCGTAAGAGAACCGGTAAGCATAATGCTTCACACCTACGGAACAGGCAAATTACCAAAAGACGAGATGAAAAAACTTATAGTTGATAATTTCGATTTGACACCCAAAGGCATCATAGAAACACTGGATTTATTAAGACCTATATACAAAAAAACGGCGGCATACGGGCATTTTGGAAGAAACGATGAAGATTTCACATGGGAAAAAACCGATAAAGCAGAAATATTAAGAAAACAGGCAGGAGTGTAAGATGGATTACGACGTAAAAGATATCAATTTGGCTGATAAGGGAAAAGATAGAATTGAGTGGGCTTTTCAAACAATGGACGTTTTGGATTCAATCCAAAAAAGATTTCAACAAGAACAGCCGCTAAAAGGAAAAACTATAGCCGCTTGCTTGCATGTTACAACCGAAACGGCAAACTTGGCTATAACATTAAAAGCCGGCGGAGCAGATGTGTATCTTTGTGCATCAAATCCGCTATCTACACAAGACGATGTTGCAGCGGCATTAGTTAAACATTACGACATACCGGTTTTTGCCATAAAAGGTGAAGACAGAGATACATACTATTCTCACCTTAACGCCGTATTGGACAAAAAACCAAACATAACTATGGATGACGGAGCAGATTTGGTATCGCTTCTACACTCCGACAGAAAGGAATTGGCAGGCAACATAATAGGCTCAACCGAAGAAACGACAACAGGCGTCATTAGACTGAAAAGTATGGAAAAGGATGGAGTTTTAGCATTCCCTGTCATAGCAGTAAACGACGCAAACACAAAGCATATGTTTGATAATAGATACGGCACAGGACAATCAACACTTGACGGCATTATAAGAGCTACAAACAGACTGATAGCTGGAAGCGTTTTTGTCGTTGCTGGATACGGCTGGTGCGGAAAAGGTTTAGCCGATAGAGCAAAAGGTATGGGTGCAAATGTTATAGTTACTGAAACCGACCCGTTGCGCGCACTTGAAGCCGTTATGGACGGATTTAGGGTTATGCCCATGATAGAAGCTGCTAAAATTGGAGATTTCTTCTGTACGGTAACTGGCGACATACACGTAATAAGAAAAGAACATTTTGAAGCCATGAAAGATGGTGCAATAGTTTCCAATTCAGGACATTTCGATGTAGAGATAGATGTAAAAGGCTTGCAGGAAATAGCCATATCAACAAAAGAAATAAGGGATTTTGTTAAAGAGTATAAATTACCGAACGGTAATAGAATATATCTACTTGCAGAAGGAAGATTGGTTAATCTATCGGCAGCTGAAGGGCATCCATCAAGCGTCATGGATATGTCATTTGCCAATCAGGCTTTGTCTGCGGAATATTTAGTTAATAACGGTCAAAATCTTGAAAAGAAAGTTTACAGGGTTCCAAAAGAGATAGATGATAATATCGCTTCCTTAAAACTCGATACATTAGGAATCAAGCATGACGAACTAACAGACGAGCAAAAGGAATATCTCTCAAGCTGGACAATAGGAACCTAAAAATTGGAGGCATAAATATGAAAGAAAAAGTTTTAGATGCGCTAAAACAGGTTTTCTACCCGGGAAAAACACATAGCGTAGTAAAAGAAGGCATAATAGATGATGTGGAAATTAACGGCTCAAAGGTGTTGGTTAAAATTAAAACAGAAGAGGAAAATCAAGGCGTAATAGACATGCTAAAACGCAGCATACCTGCTGCTTTAAAAAGATTAGACGGCGTAGAGGATGTCGAGCTTGAAATAGAAAAAATAGTAAAAGAAGAAGAGAAGGTATCTAACATTAGGTATGTCATAGCCACTACAAGTGGTAAAGGCGGCGTTGGTAAATCAACGGTTAGCGTGAATATAGCTGTAAGCTTGGCAAAATTAGGATTTAAAACAGGTTTATTGGACGCAGACATATACGGACCAAACATCCCTACAATGATGGGCATAGAAGGCTCTCCTGTTCAAATAGACAAAGAACATAAAGAAAAAATACTTCCTATAGAAAAATATGGCGTAAAAATACTGTCAATAGGAAATATGGTGCCAAAAGACGCAGCCGTAATATGGAGAGGACCACTTATCCATTCAGCAATGAAACAATTTCTAAACGATGTTACGTGGGGAGATTTGGATTTTCTTGTGGTAGACTTACCGCCTGGAACAGGAGATGCACAAATCAGCTTGGCAGATGCCACAAAGGTGTCAGGTGGTATTATAGTTATAACACCTCAACATGTTGCAATGAGCGATGCAGCAAAGGCAAACGATTTCTTTAGAAAACTCAAAATTCCTGTACTTGGACTTATAGAAAATATGAGCTATTTTGTGTGCCCGAACTGCGGAGCAAGAACCGATATATTTTCGCACGGTGGCGGAAAGAAATTTGCAGCTGAAAACTCACTGCCGTTCTTAGGAGAAATACCAATAGATTTAGAAGTTAGAGAAGGTGGCGATAAAGGTAAGCCTGTTGTAATTTCAAATCCAGATTCGCCCGTATCTAAAGCATTTGAAGATGCAGCAAGGAATATAGTAGAAAAAATTAAAGTATTAAATAGCTAAGGAGATTGTTTATGAGTGTTTTTGATATATTCAGAAAATCTCCATTTGCTGCATTGAACGAAATGATGAAAGAGGTCGTTGAATGTACAGATAGAGTGCCGACACTGTATGAGGCTTTTTTAAACAGCGACAAAGAAAATATAGAAAGAATAGCAAAAGAAATTTCAGACCATGAATATAAAACAGATATGATTAAAAATGAAATAAGACAGAGTCTTCCAAGCAGTATATTTATGCCTGTAGCAAGAGGCGATCTGTTGCAAATCATATCGTCTATGGACGCTATTGCTGACAAAACAGAAGATCTCGGTGTTTTAATGACCTTTAAAACCGTAAAAATACCTGAAAATGTTAAGGCTGAAATATCAGAGTTTGTAAAGAGAGTATTGATTGTCGTCAATCTATCCAAAGAGGTTATAGAAGAGCTTGAAACATTAAAGGCTGCAAGTTTTGCAGGACCTGAAACAAAAACTGTCTCAGACCTACTTGATAAAATCAATGAAACAGAGCATGAAACCGATAAATTTCAATACAATCTTACAAAAAAGGTCTTCAATAATGAACAGGAATTGGATTGCTCTTCATTGGTTTTATGGCTTAAAATAATAGAGACAACTGGCGGAATTGCAAATGCGGCTGAAAAAATGGCAAATAGAATAAGATTGATTATTTCACAGTAGTAAAGCAATGGATGTAACTGTTATATTAATAATACTGGCTGCGACATTTGGCTTCTATATGGCATGGAATATAGGAGCCAATGACGTTGCCAATGCAATGGGTACAAGTGTTGGTGCGCGTAGCATCACCTTCAAGCAAGCCATCATTATAGCCGCTGTTTTTGAATTTTCAGGTGCAATCTTAGTAGGAAATCATGTTAGTTTAACCATAGCTAAAGGGATAGTAAATCCTTATGAGTACTCAAGCAATGCAATGGTTTTTGCATACGGAATGTTATCCACTCTATTTGCTGCTGCTTTATGGGTAAACCTTGCTACAAAATTGGGTATGCCTGTATCAACAACACATTCCATAGTTGGAGGCGTTATAGGGTTTGGTATTGTCAGTCATGGATTTTCTTCAATAGAATGGACAAAACTAATAACAATAGTAGCAAGCTGGGTTGTGTCGCCAATAAGCGGAGGCATAATATCGTTTATCATATTCGTATTTATCTCAAAATTCATACTTGCAAACGAAAAACCTGTAGTGGCAGCAAAGAAATATGCTCCATTCTTAGCTTTTATGGTTTCTATTGTACTGGTATTCTCAATGCTTTATAAAGGATTAAAAAATCTTCATCTTAATCTATCGTTTTCATACGCTCTTCTTATAGCTATTGGCGTGGGAATTGCTTTTGCGATAGTTATATTTATCATCGTCTCCAAAATACCTGTGGATACTACCCTACCCTACAAAAGAAGATACCCGCAGGTAGAGCGTGTATTTGCAATACTGCAGGTAATAACAGCATCATATATGGCATTCTCCCACGGAGCAAACGATGTTGCAAACGCAGTCGGGCCATTGATGGGCGCTGTATATGCCAATGCTTTAGTAAACTCTCAACAAGTAGCTATGCCCCTTTGGGTATTAAGCGTAGGTGCTGTAGGTATTGTTGTGGGCTTATCCATGTATGGCTATAAGGTAATCTTGGTTGTTGGTAGAAAAATAACCGATATGACACCATCAAGAGGCTTTGCTGCCGAATTCGGTGCTGCGACAACTGTGCTTGTATGTTCAAAGATGGGTCTTCCCATATCAACAACGCATACATTAATAGGCGCTGTAATTGGCGTAGGGCTTGCAAGAGGAATAGATGCATTAAATACAAAGGTATTAAAAGATGTTGTTCTATCTTGGCTTTTAACTATACCAATAGCGGCAATTCTCGCAGGCGGTATTTTTATAGCCTTGAAGGGTTTGTTTAGTTTATGACAATAGCATCAATTGATATGGGCACAAATACCGTAAGATTGCTCATAGCCAAACAGTTAGAAAATTGCAAATTTGATTTTTTACACCAAGAAAGCAAAATAGCAAGAATCGGCGAAGGTTTTAAAGCGAAAAAGACAATAAGCGATAAAGCCTTAGATAGAACGATAAAAATACTTAAATACTATAAAGATATTATAGAAAAATTTAAAGCCAAATATGTTTTTATTGTAGCAACAAGTGCCGTAAGAGAAGCTGAAAATAAAGATTGGTTTATACAAACAATCAAAGATGAGACAGGATTTAATATAGATATCATATCACCAAATAAAGAAGCCTACCTTACGCAGTTAGGCATCGTGTACAACATAGAAAACATTATAAAAAACAAAAAATGGATTGCCTTTGACTTGGGTGGCGGAAGTACCGAGTTTATGTTTTCAGAAGGAAAAGAATTAAAGAGTTCGATTAGCATACCGCTTGGTGTTGTTAAAATGCTTGAGATGTTTATTGAACATGACCCACCGATGCACAGCGAAATAGAAAAAGCCCAGAGCTATTTTATAAAAACATTAAGCCAACATGAAAGCTTTAATAAAGATATTGATTTCTTGGTAGGTAACGCTGGCACAGTAACATCGCTTGCGGCAATCGAGCTAAATTTAGACCGATACTCATATAAAAAAACAGAAACATATAAACTCAAGCAAACAAGCATAGAAAAAATTTTCAGAGAGCTAATGTCTCTTAAATCAAGCGAAAGATTGATAAGATATAAAATACTTGAAAAAGGCAGAGAAGATGTTATTGTAGTTGGAGCAGCAATAGTAAACTCTATATTAAAGTTTTTTTCAAAAGATTTTTTAATTACTACAAATGGTAGTCTTCGTGAAGGCTTATTAATAGAAAGGTTGTGTGAATGAAAGAACAAAGAATGGAGATATATAGCAAACTAAAAAGCAACGCAGAATCCATAAAAAAAATATTGGATTCGGAAGGTGAAAAAAATTTTGCAGAATTGGATAACCTGTTCAGAGAACGAAATAACACCTTTTTTGAACTTAAAAAGATATTTAAGATGAAAGAGATGGATGAAGAAGAAGAGCAATTTGCTCAAGAAATGATAGACGACAACAACTACATATTAGAAAAAATGGAAGCATTAAAAGAAACAATGGAAAAAAATATGAAAAAGAAAGAGAATGAAGCAAAAAACATATCAAAGTATTCATCGGATAATTTAAAAGGCTAAAGGAGGATTAAAGTATGCTTGATAAGAAGGATTGTCTTTTGGTCGTTATAGATATGCAGGAAAAATTAACAAAGGTTATGTTAAACTTAGAAAAAACAACAAAAAATATCAGACTACTCATAGAAGCAGCTAAGGAGTTTGATATACCTACGATATATACTGAACAATACCCAAAGGGCTTGGGTGAAACAATTGAACCACTAAAATCTTTACTTGAAAACTATAATGCAAAACGATTTGATAAAATGTCATTTTCAGCCTTAAAAATAGACGAAATTAAGAATGAGATAAAGAAATCCGGCAAGAAAACTATAATATTAACCGGCATTGAATCGCATATTTGCGTATTATCCACGGCAATTGACCTAAAAGCTGAAGGGTATAACGTTATCATTGCAAAAGATGCAGTAACATCAAGAGAAACAGATTTTTACAATACAGCAATGGATTTCTACAACGGATACGGCATATCTGTCATTCCGTCAGAAACCTTAGTGTTTTATTGGATTGAATTTGCAGGCACCGATTCGTTTAAAAAACTACAAAAGATAATTTTAGGCAAAGCTTAATAAACAACCTTGAAAGAGACTGTATTTAAAAATAGAGTAAATCTATTTATATTTTCATTCATTTTATTTTCCATAGGTAGTGTGTGCATATCGTTTTTTCCACCCAATGAACCACAATATGCTGATGCAGCACTCAGAATGATAGAAACAGGAAATTATATCATACCTTTTTTCAACTGCCATGTAAGATTCGATAAACCAATACTTTATTATCTTGAACTGGTCATACCGTTTAAGATGTTTTTCGTAGACGAGTTTATAAAAAGCGGCCACGACCCGTTATGTATAATAGAATACGCAGCAAGGCTTCCGTCAATCATAGCAAGCAGTTTTATTATGATACTAACCTACTCGCTATCCAACAACTTTTTTAAAGATAAAAATATATCCATAAATTCCGTTATTGCTCTTTTATCTTTCTTTTTTTATTTCTATTTAACAAGAGCCGTATATCCCGATGCAAGTTTGATACTGTTTGAGTTTGCAGCTATTTATTTCTTTATAAAAAACAGATACATTATAGCGTGGATATTTGTGGCTTTAGGATTTTTAACAAAAGGACCAATAGGCATCGTCTTGCCTGGATTTACCTATTTTATATATCTTTGGGTAGTCGAGCAAAAAAGCGGAATTAAGGAGCTATTTTCAACAAAAAACATATTTGGATTTATTGTCTTTCTCATAATTTCCACACCGTGGTATATTACAATGTATAACCAATACGGAATGGAGTTCATAAATAAATTTTTAATATATCATAACATAGAACGTTTTACAGGCAAAGCTCACCAGCATCCACATTCGTTTTTTTATTACATACCTGTTATTTTGGTAGTTTCATATATGTGGATTGGATACTCAAAACAGTTAATTGATAAAATCAACATAAAAGATAAAAATAATCTATTTCTACTTTTATGGGCAGGATGGATTATACTGTTTTTTTCAATCTCCAAAAACAAACTTGCACACTATATAGCACCATCGTTTATACCTATTGCCATATTATTTGGACGATATATGGAAACATTAAAGAACACAAAAAGAATACAAATTGGAATGTTCATCTTTGAAATACTGCTTGGTATAGGGCTTTCCATATATGCATACATAGCACACCTAATTTATTTGATACCAACAGCCCTGTTTGGACTTTTTTTTATGGCTTTAATTAATTTTACTGAAAGTACGGATAGGATGTTTTTTAAAAAGGTGATAGCTTTTCACATTATAGCATCCATTATATTGATGCAGTTTGAGATGTATAGGCCTGAAAAAAGGATATGGAAGGCAGTGGTAAACAACACTATTTCATTATATGAATATAAAATAAGAAATAATACGCTTGTAGCATATACAAGAAGTTGTTTAAAACCGATAAATAACTTAAAAGAATTACAAAGACTACCCAAGCCGTTCTATCTTTACACAAGGGTAAAATACATAAAGGAATTAAGCCTATTTAAACACAAAACAATTCTGTTTTACGCAAGAGATAAAGGTAAAAATGCCGTATTTATGCTTATAGATGGATAAAATTTTAGAAATTGCCAATATCAGCCCTAACGATACACACCTTTACAATAAAGCAAAAAAAATTATCGAATTTATGCATACTCAATACCAAGGAGAAGATTTAAGATTTGTTTCGGCATATCTATTCAACGATTCAAAAATTATAGACAAAAATAGTAAATTAAGAAAACTATTCAACCATTTTGCAACCGTTGAAAGACCTAATATAATCTACATTAGAACGGATACGAATCTTCAAATAAATGGCATTAACATAAGTCAACTAACCGAAAAGCTACACCTTTGCGCTTTTTTTGGTGGGGATATAAAAGAACTTAAACAAGACAAATGTAATATCATAATATCCGAAAATCTATCGTTCTTTATGAGTGCAAAACCAAATAACGCAATATTCTTATATAGCAAAGGATTTCATCTGATAAATTCCTTAAGTGCTTTTATAAAGAAATTGAAATTCAACAAACTTATACATTTTGGAGATGTTGATTTTGAAGGATTGGCTATATTTGAAGCCTTTAAAAAACAACTACCCAACATAGAATTCTACCCAGATAAAGAAACAATAGAAACGATAATAAAAAAGTATAAAGATATGCTTCCAAAACATAATCAGGACATAACCAAATGCAATTATAATCATTCAAAAGAGATACTCTCTTTAATAAAAGATAAAATAAGCATAGAGCAAGAGTTTGTGCATACTCTCTTTTACAAAAAAGTTTTAGGAAAACCGGAATGGATAAAATAAAATATTTTTGCTCAAAAGACTGCCCTGACGCATGTGAGTTTTATATAGAAATCAAAAACTCAAAGGTTATTTTTACTCCGATAAAAGACAAATTTCTTAATAAGGGTTTTGTGTGTAAAAAATTAAAAGGGTTTTACAAAAGAGAAATTGAAGAAAATAGTTTCTATAAAAATGATAATACAATTGAAAATCTTGCGCAATTTCTTTCAAAAAATAGGAATAAAAAAATTTTATTCTACAGAGGCAGCGGCAGCTTAGGCTACTATATGGGTTTTTGGGATAAATTGTTTTCGCATTTTGAAAATTGCTATTTTATAAACGGCTCACCGTGCGACGAAACAGGCATTATAGCACATACAGAAGATTTTGGTGTATGTATAAATCCAGACATTGAGAATTTGGAAAGAACGGATTCTATTATATTGTTTGGAAAAAACGCTTATGTTACATCGCCCCACCTATTTTTATACTTAAATAAGCTAAAAAAAACAGGCAAAAATATAATCTACATAGACCCTATAAAATCAAAAACTGCCCAAATTGCCAATAACTATATTCAAATAAATCCGGCAACAGACGGTATTTTGGCTTATTTGATTTTAGCAAAACTGGGTTATGAAAAATACGACAAAAATCTTTTAAACATTGTAGGTATAAGCGAAAATGAGTTGGAAACAGTAGTGAATAATACATACAACAATAAAACCGGAATAATAGTAGGAATGGGACTGCAGCGATATTCAAACGGAAAAAATGCTATACAGTGGATTAACAGATTGGCGTATCACACAAACAACATAAATAACCTGTACTATTCACGCTCATCCAAAGAAGGTATAAAGAAAATAGATATAAACAAAAAAAATACAATAAACATAGTGGACATACCTAAATTTTTAAGAAAAAACTTTTTTGATATAATTGTTGTAGTGGCAGCAAATCCTGTAGTAACAATGCCAGAAAATAGTATATGGATAGATGCTCTAAATAAAGCAAAAACGGTTGTTATTGACACCAATCAAACAGAAACAACACAATATGCGGATTATTTTATCAAAGTAGGTGGAATGTTTT